>Ga0315280_10003840_pt1 | contig 22694 bp, 21 predicted proteins | sample YL17G06_40_MG_FD_203697 | JGI IMG/M metagenome (GOLD analysis project Ga0315280, IMG submission 203697) | Sediment microbial communities from Yellowstone Lake, YNP, Wyoming, USA - YL17G06_40 | ecosystem: Environmental > Aquatic > Freshwater > Lake > Sediment | place: USA: Wyoming | collected... | reverse complement strand
GCGTCGCGGTCGGCGTCGCCGTACCTATAGACTCCTTTATGGCTGCCTCGATCTGGGCCTGCGTAACGGCACCCGCGGTCGGCGTCGCCGTACCTATAGACTCCTTTATGGCTGCCTCGATCTGGGCCTGCGTAACGGCACCCGCGGTCGGCGTCGCCGTACCTATAGACTCCTTTATGGCTGCCTCGATCTGGGCTTGTGTAACGGCACCCTCAAACCTCGCCGGCTGAGCTCCTGAAATGACGATGGTAGGCGTCGTCGAAACGCTGTTCGCCTGCGCAATACCTTTGCCTTCCGTCGTGCTCACATCATAAACGATGAGATTGACGCCGTACTTCGCTGCAGCGCTTTCAACAAGCGGGCGAACCTGCTGACACACCGAGCACGACGGCGAGGTGAACAACATGACGTTGTTTTCGTAATCGTTCAGTGAGTGCAGGCTATTGGTGTGATCTATTAGTTTGGAATCTACGGCCTGGTGCTCAGTAGACAGAAGAGCGAGACAAGGTGCGACAGCAAATGTCGCTATAACGAAGCCAATCGCCATGATTGGGATTATGCGTTTTATCGCCATCGTTGCCGTCGATAGTTGTGCGGCTTGGTGCTTAAGCTTGCTGGTCGTCCGTCATAGCTTGCAAAAGTGAAAGAGACAGGCGTGCCACCCGTCAAAGCTACCTACAAGAGCTTTAGCACGATGTCCGCGATGTTCACTTGACTCGTGCTCGTAAACGCCGTCAAAGGGTCTAGAAGCGAGAGCAGCCCGATGTGAGTCGGGGCATCTTGCGGCGCGGAAGCAGTGGCATTCACCGTCATAACGTCGTCGTAGTAGACGACCTTACAGGTGGGGCAATCCGTCGACGCTGTCGCCACCTGAACAGATAGCGTGATAAGAGCAACTCCGATCAGGAGCGCCATCACCTTTTGCCTCGGTTCCAAAAAATTACCTCCCGTGCCCCGTGAGGGGCGCTATTGGTATTACTGAGAGAAATCTTTTTTAACCCTATAAATAATTTCTCTCTTGACTGCCGTGTTTCACCGGCGGCTTTGAGCTAAAAAAAAATTCTTTGTCAGAACAAAGCTATCGCTTAGTATAGTGGCGTTATTTAATAAAAAAAGGGGTTAAATGAATAACCCTCTTTACCGTCTTCTCAAGAACAGGTATATTGCGCCTACTACTAACGCGGGGGCACCTAGTCCGAGCAGCGAGAACTCTGGGACTGTCTGCGTTGCAGTAGTTGGTGTTTGAGTTGTTTTAACGACCTCAATCGACGGCTGCGCGACGGTCTTCGCTACTGTTTTTGTAGCTTTTGGCGTTGTCGTCGCTTGTTTTACCGTTGTCGTAGCTTTTGGCGTTGTCGTCGCTTGTTTTACCGTTGTCGTAGCTTTTGGCGTCGCGGTCGGCGTCGCGGTCGGCGTCGCAGTACCTATAGCCGCCTTTATAGCTGTCTCGATCTGGGCTTGTGTAACGGCACCCTCAAACCTCGCCGGCTGAGCTCCTGAAATGACGATGGTAGGTGTCGACGAAACGCTGTTCGCCTGCGCAATACCTTTGCCTTCCGTCGTGCTCACATCATAAACGATGAGATTGACGCCGTACTTCGCTGCAGCGCTTTCAACAAGCGGATGAACCTGCTGACACACCGAGCACAACGGCGAGGTGAAAAACACGACTTGGACGTTGCTAGCTTGGGCCGATGCAACTCCCGAACATGCCACGAATGAAACCAATAAAGCGGTTAACGCTATTAGGCCAATTTGCTTTTTCATCTATTTTTGGCACCTCTTCGTGATGGTTGTCTTCCTTACGTATAGCCAATATTGCCGATTTATCTTATAAATAGTGATCGATCTCGATCAAAAGCGTAAGTCAAGCATGAATGGTACGATGAGATAGTAAGGAAAGAACCGCATTTTAAGGCTCGAAACTCAGACTGCGTCAGAACGCTTAAACAGGTAATAAGCCGGTAAAAGCGGAACGAAAATCGAAACGACGAGAAATATCACGTTCGCTGCATAACTGAGGCCGGAAGTTAGCTTTGAGAAGTCTCCGGCGAGGGATTGGATAGCGACGTTGTGGCTGCCGGGATTGATCCAGAGTAGCGTTTTTGCGTAGCCCGGAAACGCCGTATAGGGGATATCTGACGTAGCGCTCAGGTTTATGGCGCCTAATCCGAGTGCTACACCGGCATAGGTAAAGATCAACAGCAGGATCCAGACGAAGACGGCGCCCAGCAATGAGTCGAGGCTCGTGCGCGTCAAACTTGAGATCAGGAGTCCTATTGCTATGAATGACATAACGTAAAGCAGGATAATGCCCATAGAGAGGAACAGGTAGTCAATGTCGCTGAAGCTTGGGAATTTCCGCGTGATTAGGGACAGACCTATGTAGAGCACGAGCGTTGTCCCGACGAACAGGCCCCCCGCAGCGGCAAGATACGCGACGAACTTGCCGAAGAGTATCGTGCTGCGCCGGATAGGTCGCACTAGGAGCTGCACGAGCGTTCTTTCTGATCGCTCACGCGTAAGAGCGTCATACGACAACGCAAGCGCGAGTATTGTTAAAATGACTTGGCTGTACGAATACGCAACGCTAATCACATAGTTGACCGGCTGCGTTGCCGGGTTAGGCGCTCCACTCGTTGGTGAAATTGACCGGGCGAGGTCATTATTGCCGTAATACGCGCCGATGAGCGCTAGTAGCACGAAGATAATTCCGAAGACGAGGAAGCGCTTCGTCCTTACAGCGGACTGAAATTCCTTTTGCGCGATCGTCAGAAACGCATACGAGGACTCCGAAAGCTCACTCAACCCTTTCTTCCCCCATCATTCGTACATACGCCTCTTCGAGCGATGGTGACTCGCGCACTGAGCGTAATCGGCCTCCTGCCCGCGTGATTACGTAGTTCACGTCCTCGTTGATGCCCGGCCTGTAGTCGAGGCTAATCTTCAGCCTGTCGCACTGGATTGATTTGACGCCTTTGACCGACTTGATGGCTTGGAGGACGCGTTCGTTCATGTTGGCGACATCAGCTTCGAGTTGTACGGTCGTTCCGCGCACGTCCGCCACAAAACCATTTGTCGTGGTTGGCGCGGCAACGCGGCCGGACTTCATTGTTGCTACCACGTCACATATTTCGGCGATATCTCTGACATTGTGTGTTGCGAGAAAAAGGGTGACATCGTGGACGTTGAGTTCGTGAATGAGCGCCATTATGTCGCGCCTGCCCTGTGGGTCAAGACCTGTGCTCGGCTCATCGAGGATGAGCAGCTCAGGCTCGTTCAGCATCGCCGCGGCAATGCCGAGTCGCTTTCGGTCCCCGAGCGAATACGCTCGGACGAGGTCTGTCTCCTTGCCCTCCAGTCCTGCCAGCGTAAAGAGCTTCGCTATCCTCTCATCGCGCTCTTCGCGCACGCCGGAGAGATTGGCAAGAATTCTAAGATTCTTTTCCGCGGAGAAGTTGCCGTAGAAGCCGGGGCGATCAGGCAAGTAACCGATCTTATGTTGCACCTCGTGAAACTGCGTTGCGACCTCGCGATCGAATATCTTGATCGTTCCGGCGGTGGGCTTGGTGAAGCTGAGCAACATGTTGATGATGCTCGATTTCCCGGCGCCGATCGGACCCAGAAGCCCAAACGCAGCACCTTGTTCCACGGTGAAGCTTGCACCATCAACAGCAACGGCGCCTTTCTTATAGCGCTTTGTCAGTTCAAGGACTTCTATCGCGTTCATTGTAACCCGCCGCGGTGCACGGCTGTAATCATAGAGAGTCGAATACTATTATATAAACTAGGCGTTTTGGCGTGCGATTTGCTTTTTCGCTCTGTGCAGACCTGAGTGCACCAGCCAAGCTGCGCTGAAAGCGCGCAACAACCTATCTGTACTCCTTGAATATCCGATCGACTGCTTTTGACGTTGCCGCGTCCTCATCTGCGTAGCGCGTTCGAAGATCGAGCTCGAAAAGGCGCAGTAACCGATCAATCTTGACGTCGGTATATTCCTCAATTTGCGCCGCGGGACTGTCACCAAGGTTAGCTTGTAGTGACTTAAGCAGGGCCGTCTCTCGCTCCTTAAGCTTCTTGATCTCCGCCTCGTACTCCTTTATGAGATCGAGCAAGTCTTCTGCGACCTCCTCTTCGGCGTAGTTTCTGTCTTCTATCATAGTCTGACGTATAAAGGGATTGATTTAAATCCTTTGGGTCATATGCGCACTCGCTTACGCCGATCATCCATCGAGGGCGGTCTCGCGGACGTTTCGGAGGCTGCTTCGCTCTGATGGGGCGCGATCGCGTGTATGTAGCCCAGCTTGGCTATACAACGTAAGACCGCGTCACCCGAATCACGAGTTCCGTAAAATCATGTATAAATAGCATCGTTGACGAAGCCGTCATGTGTGGAGCACGATTTCATCGACAAGCACTCTGACACGAGTACCCAGCCGGCCCGCGAGAAACTGAGGCACCGAGGCCGGAGTAGGCGGTCGTTATGCGCCTTTTGAAGAGATCTCTGGTGAAGCTTGAGGGTGAAATCACGCTCCGACCGGAGTCTGTGGACGATCTTTGGCATTTGAAACACCTCATTGAAAAGGGCGATCTCGTTTTTGCGCTTACCTTTCGCAAAGTTGAAAGCGCAACTGATAAATTGCGACCGGAGAAGACAGAGCGAAAACCGATGAGGCTTGGGATTCGCGTAGAATCCGTAGAGTTTCATCGGTTTGCCAACCGCCTACGCGTTAGTGGGGCCATCGAGTCAGGCCAGGACGTCGGGTCACATCACACGTTCAGCGTCGAACCGTTGCGCGATGTCTCGATCATCAAGCAGTGGAAGCGCGATCAGCTTGATCGCATCACCAAGGCGATCGAGGAATCAAAGCGCCCTGAAATCGCAATTGTCACGATCGAGTCAGGCGAAGCGCACATTGGCGTGCTACGGCAATACGGCGTTGAGGAGGTCGCGAGCATCACGCAAAGCACCGGCAAGCTTGAGGAAAGCTCACAGATCGATTTTTTTGTCCAGATCTATGACCAGTTGGCCCATACAGGTGCGGAAGAATATATCATCGCTGGCCCTGGTTTTATAAAGGATGATTTCATTCGGTTTGCAACGCAGAAGAACAAAGACCTCCCTAACCGGATAATCGTTGAGAATACGACCTCAGTTGGTATTTCAGGATTTCAAGAGGTGCTGCGACGTGGTGCTGTGGATAGGCTCATTAAGGACGCCCACCTCGTGCGCGAGGCGCGGCTCATCGAAGCCCTGCTAGGAGAGATTGCCGTTGGCGGTAAAGCCGCCTATGGGATGAATGAGGTTGCGAAAGCGCGCGAGTGGGGCGCTATTGACACGCTACTCATAGCAGATGATACCCTGCGCAATGAGCGGGAAAAAGGAGCGGCCATCGACAAACTGCTGACAGCAGTGAATAGTTCTAATGGCCACGTCGTCGTTTTTAGCACCGATTTCGAACCGGGGAAGCGCTTAGAGAAGCTTGGGGGCGTCGCCGCGCTTTTACGCTTCAAATTGCAGGACAGCTAGGTGTCGTGCGATGTGGCCGTGCAGAACCCAAGTAGCGGCCCAGATCTTTCTCGGCTCGACTAGTATTCTTCGCACTTGAGCTGGTAGTAAGCTCGGTCGTGGTCGCAGGCGGGACACCTCTCCGGAGGTTCTTCGCCGACGTGCACGTAACCGCATTCTCGGCAGACCCACTCGACCTTCCGATCCTTCTTGAAAACGGTGCCTGCTTCTACCTGTGCGAGCATCTTCTTGTTCTTCTCTTCGTGGTGAGCTTCGGCGACGCCAATCGCCCTTAGCCTCTTGGCAACTTCGGGCAATCCTTCACTGTCCGCAACGTCAGCGAATTCAGGATACATCGTCGTCGCTTCGTGGTGTTCGCCAGCGATCGCTGCTTTGAGATTCGCAGCGGTGTTGCCCAGTGATGTCGAAACAGCGGCTTCTATTTTTATTTCATCAAAGTTTTCCGCTGCGCCAGCGTTGAGCGCGTTGATTAGTTTCGAAGTCCAGCTTGCGTACTCACGCTCATTGTCGGCCGTCAGCTGTAACGCCTCTGCGATCTGTTCAAAGCCTTCCTTCTTTGCTATCTTAGAGAAGGATATATACATATTTCGCGCCATACTCTCGCCCGCGAAGGCTTTAGCAAGATTCTCTACGGTTCGTTTCATTATTTTGCCTCAGTGGTTCTTACTTCAAACAACGCTTGTATATTTAGTTATGGCAAGCCTCTGCTCGAGCATATTTCCTCTGACAGGGCCTGTGACTTGTTTTGTGTTATCAGTGTGAAGGTTGCAGACTCGGGCCTACGCAAGACTGGCCCTTGGCCTAGAATCATAGGAACAGCTTGAGGCAGCAAATAGCGGTGGATAATTGCCGTGACGCTGATCATGAAGCTACTTGAGTGCGGTTTTTCGTCCTAAGTCCATCAGCCAAAAAGAGCGCAGTCTGCGAATGTCGCAGTGAAATCGCTTTGCGGCGGCCCTTCTAGCTGCCCTGCTCAGAAAGGTCGACAGTCAATATCCCGGTCTTGAGCATGCAAGCTTCGCTTTCTGAGAGCGCTCGGCGCTGAGCTCGCGGCGAAATAATTGCACTGTTGCCAAATGGATCGTCGATAACGAGGGTCATTTTCCCTTCGCCCCTTCGTACAGAGTCGATCATTTCAAGTAGCCGATTTCCCAGCTCGAATTTACTGGGATCGTTCGACGACCATTTCGTAGCCATGGCGACAATCTCTTCGACTCTGCAGAGGACGCCCTCGACGTTGGAAATAAATGCTTCTGAAGCCGAGCCTGGTTCGATGGTTACGCCGAGTTCTGGAATCTGCACGGTGCCTGAGGATGATCTGATCACCCGCGTAGCGAAGTCGCCGCTATCAAATTCCATCTCATATCGAGCGGCTTCGCGCTCGTTGAGCGATATCGTGTCGGCGTACTTGAAGCCACACGTACAACTCGCGCTCACAAGCATGATTTCGCCAAAAAAAGGTATCTCGTCCGTGCTGAACTTGAATGCGAGAACGTCCGTACATAGGGGGCACGTGCTCTCGATCGCTGCTTCCTGCTTCATGACAAAAAAATGTTCTGGGTATCGTGCGATCTGCTATATTAGTAGGAGCTTGCCCCGAGCTTCTTGCGGTCTATCTTAATCGACATCGGGGTCACAATGATCTGATCGTCTCCGAGTCCGGCAATATCTCCGTGAATGTCCGTTGCGACTTGTCGTAGTTCCTTGACGATTCTATCGAGGGCGACGCGGTCTTGCTTTATGTGAGCTATGTCAATAATAACGATGTTGCCTCTGTAAACCTCGTCTTTGAGCGGCGTGAGATTGCTGACGTTGATTAACTCCGCGACCTTGACATACGTTCCTGCAGGCTCCTCCTCAAATACCTCTTCGTACTCTCCGAGGTCCAGCTCCAGATATTCATCCGGTTCTGCGTGCGGACGGCTCCCAAAAATTCTATCGATCAAACTTTTTTGCGCCATTTGGAACTCTCACCTACAATCGACTCTTTATCCTATTACGCGATCGGCATCTTATAGTTTTCGTGCTTCAGTTATTGTAGATTCGCAGCGGTACTAAACGCTGCCACTATTGATATATTACTCGCTCCTTTTGTTAGATGAGGGTTGCAATGCTTTTTTTTTACAGGCGCGTGATTAAGGCGACACGTGCCAAATCTTGTCGCCCACGTGGTGCACGATCCGCACGGCTTTGCCTTTCGTTTCGTGGACCATCTCGGCGCCAGTGATAAGCGCCGTTCCGACGCCGAGCGGTTTGCTGTGTCTCTCGTCGATAATGACGACGAAATCTCCAGGTGTTATGCTTTCGTCGGCGTCCACGATGCCGGGACTCATCACATCAGCGCCATTGCGGATGAATTGCACGGCCCCCATATCAACAGTTACTAGGTGTCGTCGCGGGTTGAGTTCTATCGCGCCTCGCACAGTGAAAAAGGGCGTTTTGTCTATGCAGAGGGCCACTGGCACCCCGTTAAGAAGTATAAGCGTACGCTCTGACGTTTCGAGCACTTCGAGCTTGCCCTCGAGCGCGTTCTTGGTTTCGTACGTGCTAAGCACAGCTACAACGCGCCGCGCCACTTCTGTCTTCAGGAAATGCCGCTTTTTCGCTGTCACGCATGCAGACCTTACTCGACGTTCAAAGATAAACTTAAGTATGTTATCAGGGAAGAATTACTTGTAAGGGGTGTGCAATGAGTCAGAGGCCACTTGATATCTTGAACGAATCCCTGGAAACGCCAGTAATCGTGAGGCTCAAAGGGGGTAGAGACTTCAGAGGGGAGCTTCAGGGATATGACGTTCATTTGAATCTCGTTCTCGATAAGGCCGAAGAGCTCAAAGGCGGCGAGGCAATCAAGAAGTTTGGAACCATCGTCGTTCGCGGCGACAACGTCGTGTATATATCACCTTAATGCAAAGCGACACTCTTTGAGGCAACCAAATGACAAAGGGAACGCCATCAATGGGCAAGAGGCAGAAACGCTCGCACGTGGCGTGTAGGCGCTGTGGCGCTGTCTCATACCACTTTAGTAAGAAAACATGCGTCCATTGTGGGTTTGGTCGCTCCAGGAGGCTTCGGAAGTACAGCTACCTTAACAAGTATTAGTTTTTTTTTTGAATAGGGATACGGTCGATGAAAGACAAGTGCGGTGTGTTCGGAATCGCCTTGGATTCCAAAGATGCCGCATTACCCATTTATTACGGTCTTTACGCGCTGCAGCACCGCGGTCAAGAATCGGCGGGAATTGCCACGCACGACTCGGCAATCCATATTGAGCGCGGGATGGGTCTCGTCCACGAGGTATTTGACGAACACCGGTTAGGACACTTGAAAGGATCTCGAGGCATCGGCCACGTGCGGTATTCCACGACGGGTCTTAGCCGCGTAGAAAACTGCCAACCGGCACTTGTTAACTATCGAGGCGGCACCATTGCAATCGCACATAATGGCGATATCGTTAACTCCTTCGATATCAGGCAGGGGCTCGAGGCAGAAGGCCGCATTTTTGTGTCAGATTCAGACACAGAAGTCATCGCGCACCTTCTGGTGAAGGAACTTATGCGATACGACACCATCACGGCTGTTCACGAGCTTATGAACAAGCTCCGCGGGTCCTACTCCCTCACGCTGCTCATAAATGATGCCGTCATCGGCGTCCGAGACCCCTTTGGTATCAAACCACTCTGCGTTGGCAAGTTTGACGATGGTTATGTCTTATCAAGCGAGAGTGCCGCGATCGATACGCTTGGGGGGGAGCTTCTCAGGGACGTCCGCCCGGGCGAGATTGTCGTCCTCAAGCCCGATGGGTTCGTGAGTCAACGGGCCGCTAAGAAAGCGGTAACGGCACATTGCATGTTCGAATACGTCTACTTCGCTCGCCCAGACTCGGTACTCGACGGTTCTCTGATCTACGAAGTGCGGCGTAAGATTGGTCAAACGCTCGCAGAGGGGGACGTAGAGGCAGATATCGTTATTCCAGTTCCTGACTCAGGAATCGCTTTCGCTATTGGCTACGCAGAGAAATCCCAACTACCCTATACAGAGGGTTTGATAAAGAACCGGTACGTAGGCAGGACCTTTATCATGCCCGGCCAGGATTTGCGCGAAACGGCTGTAAGGCTGAAACTAAATGTGATTAAGAAGCACATCACGGGCAAGAGGGTCGTGATGATCGACGATTCAATTGTCCGCGGAACGACATCGCGTAAGATCGTTGACATGCTGCGGGCAGCTGGGGCCGAGGAAGTGCACATGCGCATAGGAACGCCACCCATCGTCTCACCGTGCCATCTTGGGATCGACATGCCGACCTACGGGGAGCTTATTGCCGCCCGAAAAAGTGTGGACGGCGTGAAACTGATGATTGGAGTTGACTCACTCAAGTACATCACCCTCGCCGGCCTGATCGATTCAATAGGTCTTCCCCGCGAGAAGCTGTGTTTGGGCTGTCTCACTGGTATTTACCCGATCGAGAGACCTGTTGAACGTGCAATGCAACTGAAACTCGATGCGTTCGCGACTAAGGTGAAGAGGAAAGCTGAACGTACTCCCGCCCCACCGTTATCATCTCCCTCCGCTGAAGCGCCCCGGCCGGCGACGTGAACAGATAAGCGAGTGCGCGCGTTCAGCCGCAGGAAAACTCGTCGAGAGCGTACGCATTCAGATCTCGTTTCCCTAGTATCATTTCGAATTCGATGGGCGTCAGCATCGGGGCTTTGAAAAGCCTTGTATCATCTATAGCAATGCGCGGACAGGCCGTGTTCACGTATGCTTCTGCAGGGAACTGATAAAGCGTCCAGGGAGTCACTTCGTTTATCGTCACCGTGTACGCGTCGTAACCACGTCCTATCGCCTCTTCTGCGAGCTCGTAAGCGAGGCGAAACCTTTGCTGGCCCGCCTTAGTGCCGACGAGCACGCAAAATGTATGTGCGTCCATTGCCTTCGCAATGAGGGCATACCGTTGCTTTATTATGAGGTCAACTTCTGCAATTGAGGTTTTTCGTAGAAACGGATCCGCGACGATCACCCGTTTCCCCGTTGCCAGCGCTACGCCGAGCGCGTGAAAGGTGCCGCTTCCGACGTAGAGATACTCGTCTACGTCAATCGCCCGCGCGGACGAAAAGTTGCAGCCTAAAACCTGGCCCCGATACTTGACTCTTCCGTCACCGTATCCGATGGAACACTGTAATCCGGATGATTCGAGGTGACGGCGAACTGAGTCTAACGTATGGACGTGTTGCACGTTCGTCACGACGCCCACCCGATGCCCGCTGATGAGCGCGAGCGCATCGTTCACTGTCGGAATGACGTCGACGTCGCTTCGTACCTCGACGAAACAGACGCGGTGCGCTGCGAGTTCAGGAATTTCTGCGTGACCAAAGTGAACCAACAGGTCAGCTTCTGTGTCATAATCCAGATCGCACGCGCCGTAGCACGGATTCCCCGAGAGTAGAACAGTGACGTTGACATGTTCCTTTATGCGCTTCGCTACCTCAGGGCCATACCGCTTTAGCCCCTCAGGAAATTGGAGCTGGAGGACGCGTGCTCTGTTCTCCCGCACTAGTGCAACGATTCGCTCGACTTCAAAGTCCATGTTTTAGCTCACGGTCGGTTCTCAGTGTACTTCTGGCCTTGGGTGGGACAAGAATGCGATTGCCGCTAACCCTTGACGAGCCCTTTCAAGTCATTCATGAACTCTAGAATCGTCGTTTCATCGATGTGTGGCATTATGACGATTCGCAGTGCCCCGCCCATAACAGATATGCGCCAGCCTCGCGCGGTGAGTCGGAGCGCGATCTGCTGCAATTCTGGTAACTTGAATGCTATGATGTTCATGACAGGGGGGATTACTGGATACACTCCAAATTCCGCAGCTTCTTCAACACATAGGTTCGTCAGTCGCATGCACTCTCGGACGACGTCTTGATATCCGTTGACGCCAAGATGCTCGAGCACGGCAAGCGTTGCAGCCACCGACGCGCCGCCTCTCGTACCGGTCATGGAGCGCTCGACTGAGTAGAACGTGTTCGTGCTAAGGGCGTCGAAATCAGCTGGCCTTTTAAACAGCAGCCCGCCTGAAGGTATCGTGCTCATACCCATCTTGTGCGGATCGACGGCTATTGATCGTACGCCTTCGACGGTGAAGTCGAAGCGGTACTTTTTTTCAAGGAACGGGATAACGAAGCCCCCAAAAGCGGCATCGACGTGCAAAAAAGCGTCGTTCTCGCGAGCGACCTGAGCTAGGGTGGGAATCGGATCAATAGCGCCGAGAGCTGTGGTACCGGCGATGCCGACAATGCAAATGGTGTTCTCATCGGCAAGCTCGTCGACTGCGTTAACGTCAACGGCGTAGCGCTCATCGAGACTTGCTTCACGTACCTCTACGCCAGTAAAATCTCGGGCCTTTTCAAACGATTGGTGCGCCGATTCCGGAACAACGATGTTTGGCTTGCGCGTGCCGGAGATCAGCTTGCTCGCTCGCACTGCCTGAATGTTCGATTCCGTGCCACCGGAAGTAATGTAACCGACTGCGTCAGCTGCGCCGAGGAAGCCCCCGAGGATGGTAATAGCGCGTCGCTCGAACGCGGCTATTTCGGGGAACAGGTTAGGGTCACCTAGGTTCGTGTGAATGTGTTCGATATGCGCCCGCACTGCCACTGGGTGGGGGTACGTGCACATAGAGCTAAGAACTCGGTCGTAGCCTCTGTTTGCCCGCGTTAGTTCCCTGGTGTCGTGCATTGCTGAGTCACTAGCTGACAGAGCGGCGACTAACCTCCGTTCGTCAGATCACGTGAGGCCTCAAGGAGGATGCGCATCTCTGTCCGCGCCACGGCCTCTCTGACGCGTTCGACGGCGTCAATGTTCGACGATATGCTGCTAATGCCCATCCGCACCAGTTTGTCCGCCATTTTCGGATTTGAGCCTGCTTGCCCACAGATCGACGTGACGACGCCCGCCTTGTTGCAGCGCTGGATGACATAATCCATGAGCTTCAGCACTGCGGGGTGTTGCTCATTATAGAGGGCGGCGACGTTTTCGTTATTGCGATCGACCGCGAGCGTATATTGCGTGAGATCGTTGGTCCCAAACGAAACGAAGTCGATGCCTTCCGCGATGAGATCCTCGATTATTAGTGCAGATGCGGGTATCTCTATCATAATGCCGATGTCGACCTGTTCAAAGTCAATGCCCATTCCAGCGATTATCTGCTTCGCTTGTCTCACTTCATCTTGGTGCTGAACGAGGGGCAGCATGATGCCGATGTTACTATAGCCGTCGTCGATGAGGTTTTTGAACGTCTGAAGTTGCATCTGGAAGACTTCAACATCACGTAAATCGCGCCGTATGCCGCGCCAGCCGAGCATAGGGTTCGGCTCGATCGGCTCCCCTTCGCCTCCTTCCATTTCCCGGAACTCGTCGGTCGGGGCGTCGAGCGTGCGCACCCACACGGGGCGCGGGAAGAATGCGTCGACCACGATTCGAATGCCCTTCTGAAGTTCATTAATGAACTTTTCTTTTTCGTTGTGCTCGATGTACCAGTGTGGGTGCTTGCCCATGCCGAGGATCATGTGTTCGACCCGCAAGAGTCCAACGCCATCGGCCCCAGTCGCAACGGCTCGCTCTGTGGCCTCAGCTATCGAAACGTTGACCTTGACCTCGGTCGCAGTAATGGGCTTTGCTGCGCCGACGGCGACCGCCCCCTCAGCTGGCGTCGCTTCAGCCCGTTCGAGTCTTCCAGCAAAGATTATGCCCTTTTCACCGTCAACGGTTACGAGCATGCCGTCGGTGAGCTTTTTTGTTGCCTCTTTCGTTCCAACTACGGCGGGTACGCCCAGTTCTCTGGAAACGATGGCGGCGTGACTCGTCAAACCGCCCTCGTCAGTCACGATCGCCGCTGCCCTTCGCATAGCGGGAACCATGTCTGGGGAGGTCATTGGCGTAACGAGTATGTCCCCATCGAGAACTCTGTCGAGCTCGTCCACACTCCTAATAATTTTGACTTGACCAGACGCTTGGCCAGGCGATGCGCCGAGACCTTCGAGGAGCTTCTCTGCCTCGCCTGCGGCGACGGTCTCTTGCTCTGCTCCTCCCTTCTTGATCGTCGTTACCGGCCTCGATTGGACGATGAATACCTCCCCTTTTTCGATTGCCCATTCGATATCTTGAGGGCTTTCATAATGCTCTTCGATGAGTTCGCCGAGGTCGAGAATCGTGATCAACTCGCTGTCGCTGAGGACTCGTTTGTTTTGCATGTCCGCAGGGACGTCCTTGGTAGTTGTGTCTCCCGTTTTTTGGTCCTTCACGACCATTATCGTCTTGGTGGCAACGTTTGCTTTTATCTGACGGGTTCTTCTATCGATGAGGTAGGTGTCGGGGGACACGGAGCCTGACACAATGGCTTCGCCCAGGCCCCAAGAACCCTCAATGATCGCTTCTGGTGCACCTGTTGTCGGGTTGGACGTGAACATGACGCCTGATCTGTCCGCGTTGACCATCTTTTGGACAACAGCCGATATGTTCACCGACTCGTGGTCAAAGCCTTGCTCGATTCGGTAGAAGATGGCCCGCGCGCCGTACAACGATGCCCAGCATTTTTGAACCGCGACGACTACGTTGATGGCGCCCTTCACGTTGAGAAACGTCTCTTGTTGTCCTGCAAAGCTCGCTTCGGGCATGTCCTCGGCCGTCGCGCTCGATCGCACGGCTACCAAAGGCTCCCCCCCTTCTCTCTTTGCCAGCTCTTTGTACGCGGTCATGATGTCGTCGCGCATATGCTGGGGCATCTTTGTCGCTAGCACGAGCTTTTTGGCCTGTTCAGCAGCCGCGCTCAGCTCGTTTGCGTCGTCGACGTTCACTTCTAGTGTTGTAAAAAGTTGCTTTGCGATGCCCGTTTCGTCCAAAAAGCGTCGGAACGCTTGCGCCGTGACAGCGAAACCGCGTGGTACGGGAATTTCCGCGTTTATCATTTCTCCGAGGCTTGCCCCTTTTCCTCCTACTGAAGGAACGTCTTCAATACGGACGTCCTCAAGCCAGACGACAGTTGGTTTGTCTTTCATACTCGGCATCCTTTGCAGTTTTGTGACTGCTATTTGCGGTGGTCATTACATAAGCCTTTCCAACAAAAAGTAGAAATACGCTTTCAACGTTGGTTATTCAGATAGCGTGGACGCGCTTCGTGCGCTTCAGTTTTTTGACGAGGAATTGTGGTTATGAGGATACTTGTAAGTGACCCATTATCCCAAGCAGGCGTCGACCTCCTCAAAAGAGAACACGACGTCGACGTAATGACTGATCTTCTGCCGGAAGAGTTTATCAGCATCATCGGCGACTACGACGCCCTCATCGTCAGGAGCGGCACAAAAGTCACGAAAGACGCAATCGAAGCGTCAAATCTCAAGGTCATTGGGCGTGCGGGCGTTGGCGTCGACAACATCGATGTTGACGCAGCGACAGCGAAAGGCATCATCGTCATTAACGCGCCTGAGGGCAACATGATCTCAGCGGCGGAGCATACCATAAGCCTGATGATGGCCCTCTCGCGGAGCATCCCGCAGGCAAGCGTTTCCGTGAGGAACGGTGAGTGGCAACGTTCGCGGTTTCTCGGAGTCGAAGTCTTTGGAAAGACGCTCGGCGTTCTCGGGCTCGGGCGCATCGGAGCCGAAGTCGCGAAGCGAATGCGCGCCCTCGGCATGAACGTCATTGCGTACGATCCCTTTATTACCGTCGAGCGTGCGAAGGAGCTCCGCGTCGACCTCGCATCGCTTGATGAGGTTCTCGCGCAATCAGACTTTATCACCGTTCATACCCCGTTGACCAAGGATACGCACCACCTGATCGGAGCGCCGCAGATCGCGAAGATGCGCGACGGCGTCCGCATTTTGAACGTTGCGCGCGGCGGCATCATCGACGAAGAAGCGCTATACGAGGGCCTTAAGAGCGGCAAGATCGCCGGAGCAGCGCTGGATGTCTTTGAACATGAGCCCCCAACGGGAAGTCCACTTCTCACCCTTGATACCTGCATAGTGACGCCACACCTCGGCGCCTCGACGGTCGAGGCGCAGATCAACGTAGCGGTAGCCATCGCCGAACAAACGCTGAGCGCCCTTAAAGGTGAACCGGTCCGAAACGCGGTGAACGTGCCGATACGGGCGGAGACGTTTGGCGCGGTCAGGAGCTATATGCCGCTTTCAGAGCAACTCGGTAAGTTCTGCATTCAGCTCGTTGAAGGGCAGATTCAAGGCATCGAAGTCACCTACACCGGCGAGGTAGGCCAGTGCGATGTGCACCCTTTGACCATTGCCGTTCTTAAAGGCGTCCTCGATCGCGTGCTGGAGTCACCCGTCAATTTTGTCAACGCACAGATGTTTGCCAAGAAGCGGGGCATTAGGATCACCGAGACGAAGACGGAACGGCTCGAAGATTTTCAGAGTCTGATAACGGTCAGAATAGACAGCGACAAGGGTGACTGGTCGGTGTCGGGGACCCTTTTTCTAGGGGATCAACCGCGGATAGTTAAGATCGGCGACTACCACGTGGACGCGGAAACCCAGGGGTCCATGCTGATAACGCACCACATCGACAAGCCCGGCGTCATTGGCAAGGTCGGCACGTTGCTCGGTAACAACAACATCAACATCGCTGGAATGAACGTAGGCCGCGACAAAGTCAGAGGGGGTGCGGTTATGGTGCTCGCGCTTGACGATCCGATTCAAGATGAGGTTTTGACCCAGATCAGAGAGATCAATGGCATTTCTGTAGCGAAAGCGGTCGTGCTTTGACGCGGCAGTGCTTCACGTTTGCAGTCTGTGGTGGGGGCGGCTGGGCCGATTCCACAGCGCCTCACAACTTAGCGCTTTTTCTTCTTGGAGCTCTTCTTCCGGGCTTTGCTTTGGGCCTTTCGCCGTACTTGTGGTTGCGCCGCCGGATGGTGGGTTGATTCCTCTACGGCATCGACGAATGGCTCGCGTCTCTCGCCTTCTTCAAAGAGAGGTCGCCTGGATCGCGCTTTTCGTTTCTTTTCGTCGCCGGTCGTCTCTTCTGAAGCTTCGCTCGGCGCAGGAACTGCGCGCTTTACTGCTGCTTTTCTTTCTTTGGCGCTTCTTCGCTGTCGCACGACTGTCTTTTCGCGAGGCACAAATATCCATAGCGCGACAAGCACAACGGTAAAAATAATGAGAATGACGATCGCTGTTGGATCGACGCTGTTCAAAACGGGGAGAAAAAACAGAGCGACGATGATTGCCAGGGGGATTCCAGCGAAAATGCCGATATACAACAGAGCCGCTGTGAACTTTTGCGTTATTATTTTTGGCACACGAGCCCCCTTAGCCGCGCTCTCGAACGCGCTCGCCTACTAGCTGTGCCCGTCGTTCTACTAATCTCTTTTGATCGCAGCGGGCGTGCCCGGGAGTTTAATCGTCGCGCGGTGATCAGTCTGCGGCAACACGCGCGTTCTGCGGAGATTGTCTCTCATGCGCTCCGCATCGTGATGCGTGCACCGCGGTCAAGCGCGTCTAAGATGCGATTAGCGATGTTGGTTCCCTTCGTTACCTTAATCTCGCCGCCTCGTCCGATGGTAGCCGTGAAGAGATGCTCATCATCGATTAACACGTCTACAATTTCGCCAGGACGGGCGTTGGACGTTACGATCACGTGTCGGTCGGCGAGATCAACTTCGGCATCTGCCGTAGCTTTTTGCGGCGACTCTTTTTCACGACCTTTGGTCTTTCTTTGCGACTCCTCCGCCGTCTGCAAGACGTCGATGTCAATCCCGAGGACATCTTCGACTTTTTCGATATTTTTACCGCCCTTGCCGATCACGTGGGATATGTCCCTGTCGCTCACGTAGACGTTGGCGCGCGTGTCAGAAAGAATCTCGACAGTGACGGGCTCTTTGGCATATTTATCGATCTCCCTCTCAATCTCTCGTGCAGCGAACTTCCATGCTGGTTTTGCTTTTCCCCGTTCTTTCGGGCCTACTGCCATAACAACGATTTGCCTGCTAAAGAGATAAATCTCGTGTTCGACCTTATTCGTCTCAAAGTTCCTCACCTCTATGACCGGCCGCGCAAGATCTGCTTCCGTCATCCCTGACGGCACTTTGACGGCAAAATGGACGTCATAGACTGATTCAATCTCTCCTTTCTTGAGGAAAATGATGGTGTCTACAACTTGGGGAATGATGCCAAATTCGACTCGGCCTATCAAGCGCTGCAGTGTATCGATGCCGCGGGTCGTATGCACGACGCCGACCATCCCCACTCCCGCGAGCCGCATGTCAGCGAAGATCTTGAAGTCGCTGGTCTTGCGCAGCTCGTCATAGATCGTATAGTCCGGTCGCACAAGCAGAAGAATGTCGGCCGTCTTCGCCATGTCGCCTTCGAGCGCAGAATACTGCGTGATGTTGTCTGGAACCTGCAAATCGCGCGGACTTTCCATGGTTTTGACGATAAACCCTTGTCCTGCAAGAAACTCCGCGACGCTTTGCGCCAACGTAGATTTGCCGGATCCCGGTGGTCCCGCGATCATTATGCCTCTTGTCGATTCACTCAGCCGATTCTTCAGTTCGTCGGAGAATTTGTAGTCGTCGAGCTTAACCGTCGCTATCGGGCGCACCGCGGTTATCTCGATGCCATCAGAAAACGGGGGTCGGGCAATGGCTATTCGTATCGAGCCGAGTTGAACGATCGTGGCGCCTCGGCGTTCTATTTCAATAAAACCGTCAGAGCGTGACTTTGCTTGTTCAATGACGTCTGTAGCAATGGCCCGTATCTCCTTTTCGCTCATCCGAGTCTTTCTAATATTGACCAATCGAAGGTCTGCTATCGAGCCACGCTTAGCTCGTGGAGGGACACCCTCTTTCAGAAATACTGACATAGTGTCGCGCGTGAAGAACCGCTGTAGCAGCAACGGTTTTTCCGCCCCCTTTTCAGGCTGCAGGTACGTGACATCCAATCCTTTGGCGCGGGCGACTTCACTTTGGACGATATCGCTCGTGATAAACGTTGCACCATTCTCGACCGCGACGGTTCGTATCATAGCATCAATTTCCCCAACTGAGGCAAGTTTGATTTCATCCGCCGTGGGTCGCCGTCCTACGTAGATCACGTCGATTTCACCCGAGCGTTTTCGTTCTGCGAGTTCTTTAAGCTCATTTAGCCCTTTAAAGCCGATCTCGCGTCCTTGGTTTGCCTGAGCTTCGAGCTCAGAGACAACCGCTTCGGGGATGATGATTGCCGCTCCACGCAGTTCGCCGTCGTCTATGAGCTTGGTGATCCTGCCGTCGATCAACACGCTCGTGTCTGGAACGTACTTGGCTGTCATTTAGTCTCGCTTATATAGTAGTAGTCAGGTCCGTCTTATTAATTCTGCTCCCTGGGGTTGGACAGCCGGTTCACCGTAGCGCGGAGGCAAAGTCCACTCTCCAAGCGTCATGGAAGAAAGAAGCGCTCTGAACGGTCTGTCCCGTGCAGATTCGTGCGTTCTTCGACTCTTTTAAGCGGCAGCTCCTTGCGTTGGCGAGAGCTCAGGGGAAGGGAGGGCCTGGCCCGATTAAGGCTCTCAGATTAATAGTATCTGTAGCCTGCGGCGAAAGCTTAGCTGAATTGCTCACGCGCAAAAAGCATCTACGCGTTCTTGAGAGCGATGATTTCCTCTACCTTTTCAAGTTTCCATATGAGGCTTCGGTTCTCGTTCACGATAGATTCCAACGGCTCGGCCGGCGAATGGCCGAGCGCAGCGACGACATTGCTCGAGAGTGCGCGCGTCGTTATCATGTTCACGAACCTCTGTCGAACACGTCGACCTTCCGTGCGATCGGCGACTTCGGCAAGCTGCCCCAACAAAGTGACGAACGTATAAGACGACATGTCTGCGCTATACCGTTCTATCTCGACGGCAACGTTGGGGTTTTCGTTGAAGTATTGGATCTTTTTCCCGTACTTCGTCGACAAAAAATAGAGGTAGCGCCCGTCGAAAACGTACAAAAAAGGTGCAATGTACGGATACGCGTCGCCCTTGAAGGCGATCCGGCTCACGTAGTTCTCCTTGATTAGCCTGTCGTACTCTTCTTTTTCCATGTGGGGGATCTTCAAAATGTCCATTTCTATCACCAATCTGGTCTGAGGGCGTCTTCCTTATTACAGCTGTCTGAGCTGAAACGGGTCCAGTGAGTTTTGAGGCAAAGGCGCTATTAAGCTTTCGCTCCAAATACGCGCCGCGAGTCGTTGCGGATCTAGTGATGCTGGCGGTGGTCGACTCAGTCGAGAAGCAGCAGGCCGTATGAATTGATCTTGGTGTGCTGAATTTTGCCGTAGATGTTGTCCTCGCAGGGAATGACGTCTATGGGAAGGTTGCTCTTGGAGACGGTTGCAAAGACGTCGATTCCAACGGCTTCCATTGACGTTCGCACCCGTTCAGCGTGACGGCAGTCTCTCTTAAGCGAGATATCGACGATGCCCTTCGATTGCTCCGCGACGCAGTCCTCACAAAACGCGCACGGGTAAGCCGCGAAAGCTAATGCTTTGTAATACCCACCGTAGAACGCGTGTTGTTCGAGCGCGTACATCGTCTCTGCTATCCACAAAATCAGCTCTCGCAGAAACGGATGCCAATTCTCCGGTATGTTCCCTGGGTCAATAGCTGGCATTCCGGGGATACCTCTGAAATGGACGATGTACGCGCGCTCGTACTCCTGCAAGAGCGCTCTTGTCTCGGAAGGTCCCGGCACATATGGCGGACAACTTAAGTGCTTTCCAAAACCTTTGCAACCAAACTGACACTTCCATCTGACCCAATTGCGTACTTCAATATCACTCGGAAGGATGAAAGACAGCTCTGCATGGTTCTGCTTTGCAAGCTTTTTAAGCTCGTTTTCAATTTTCGGTGGCGATACAGCTGCTTGTGACGCCATGCTAATTCCTTCGTTTCTGTTTGTGTCGCTTTGCTATAAAAAAGCAGGCACACTCGTGAAGTGGCGGTGTGGCAGGCCGTTGATGTACGGCTGCGCGTTGGATTTCCAGCCGCTTACCCGCAGAGAAGTTCGGGCATTCTGGGGATTATGCAGACGCACTCAATGCCGCTAGGTCTTCGATTTTTTTCTAAATGCCCTGCGCACGGTGCGTAAAACGGCATAAGACTGCTTCTGTCAGCGTGCACACTTCAAAAACCTTAAGTAGTATTCGTTCGTATATGCGCGACTTTGCTACTTTGTAGCATGGTATCTCGAGCGGCGACGCCGAGAGGAGGCATTGGGCTATCGGAGGATTGAACGTGATGATTTGGGGCATGGATGTGTGGGTTTTTACGGCTTTTAAACTCATTTACATTAGCGTCGTGTTTGGCATCGTGTATGGATTGTGGCCGCGAAAAGACGAGGATGAGGAGGAGGGCACGTAAATGGCAGATGTGGCCACTTTCTTCGTCATTTTCGCTATCTATGCGGCTATAATGATCTATCTCGGCTACCGAGGCTATAAGGCGACGAAAAACGTGCAAGACTGGCTTGTAGCCGGCCGACGTATCGGCCCCGTAGTCGTTGCAATGTCGTACGGCGCGACCTTCATCAGTGCGGTCGCCATTATCGGCTTTGCCGGACAAGCTCAGGTCTACGGCATGCAACTTCTCTGGCTATCGGTTCTCAACATCATTGTCGGCATCCTTATCGCGTTCATCATTTTCGGCAACCGCACGCGTATCATGAGCAAAACCCTGCAGGCTCTTACCTTTACCGAACTCCTCGGCAAGCGCTTTAACTCGCGCTTTGTGCAAGGCTTCGGCGGCGCTGTGATCGCGATTTTCATCATTGCGTACGCTTCAGCCGTTTTCAACGGAACTGCGCGCCTCATTCAAGTCACTTTCGGGACATCTTACGAGAGTTCCATCATCGCATTTACGGTGATTGTGGCCGCTTACGTTCTGCTCGGCGGCCTATTTGCTGTCCTGTGGACCGATACTGTCCAAGGGTTTATCATGGTCATCGGGCTCGGCATCCTCCTCGCGCTTGTTTGGATTCAGCTTGGAGGCCCGATAGCCGCGAACGAAGCACTTGCCGCCCTCGGGCCCGCGAAAATGGCCCCCAATGGTCTCACGTCAATGTCCTCGTTTGGCTCTCAATCGTTCATGCTCGTCAGCTCGCTAATCTTCGGGGTTGGTATTGGCGTCCTTGCCCAGCCGCAGCTCGCAGTACGGTTCATGACCGCTAAGAATGGGGGCGATTCGGCGCGGTGTTCCCATCGGCGTGCTATTCATCTTCTTGACGACCTACGTCGCGTTCACGGTAGGCGCGCTCTCCAACGTCATCTTTAAGAACAACGGGATCGCCATTCCGACAAACCCTGATTTAGTTATGCCAACACTCATTAACTCAGTCTTCCCGGCGTGGTTTGTGTACCTGTTCCTTTTTGCCATACTTTCAGCCTCCATGTCAACGGCGAGTTCACTGTTCCACGTCAGTGACTCAGCAATTGGGCGAGACCTTTACGACAAGGCCATCAGAAAGGGTCTCGCGGGCGCCGCCTCGGCAACAGTCACCAAAGTCGCGACGCTTGTCGTCATCGTTCTCACGCTGCTTCTTTCCCTGTTTCCGCCTGACGCCGTCGCATTTCTCGCTACGTTTTCTTTCGGCGCTCTCGGTGCGACATTCCTCGCTCCGTTTGCTGCCACGCTTTATTGGAAACAAGCAACTACGCCTGGTATCATCGCCAGCATGGTCGGCGGACTAGCGGCGACACTGCTGTGGTACATGATCGTGTACTCGAAAACGGCGCCAAAGATAACAGGAATCAACGTAGCGCCACCGCTTGGCCTGCTCGACCCGCTTTTTGTCGCTATCCCGATCTCCTTTGCATTGGTTATCATCGCGAGCCTGGTGACAAAGAAACCGGCTGAGGAGCATATTGCGAGAGCGTTCACGGGAATATCGTAATCAATCGTCCTTCCGCTGTCGATTCACGCTGAGGGCCAACCAATCAACGCCAAGTATTCCTGGCACGCAGCTCGGTACGCGGAGCTGTGCAACGCATTAAGCGTTTTTACGACCGAGAAAAAGCGTTGGCGTTGGCGACAAACAAGTCAAACTCGCGCGGCATCGAGTAAACGTGCGCGTGCAGATACGACGCTACGACGTTGCTCTCCGTGATGCCGTCGCGTCCGTCGATTCCGTCACCTT
>Ga0315280_10003839_pt1 | contig 22698 bp, 32 predicted proteins | sample YL17G06_40_MG_FD_203697 | JGI IMG/M metagenome (GOLD analysis project Ga0315280, IMG submission 203697) | Sediment microbial communities from Yellowstone Lake, YNP, Wyoming, USA - YL17G06_40 | ecosystem: Environmental > Aquatic > Freshwater > Lake > Sediment | place: USA: Wyoming | collected... | reverse complement strand
CAATTTCATCTATCACAACAATATTGTAGCCAACTATTTGGTGGACGTGGAGCTTATGGGCCTTGGGTACAACACATGGGATAATGGCTATCCTGCCGGGGGCAACTATTGGGGAGGCTATAGCGGCTTTGACCTGCGTAAAGGCGAATATCAGAATGAGACTGGAAGCGATGGAATTAGTGACTCGCCGTATAGTTTGGGTGAAAACAACTTAGATCGTTATCCGCTGATGAAGCCATTTCCTTGGGCTTCGCACGATGTAGCGATAACAGGTGTTACGACCTCTAAAACCATTGGCGCACAAGGAGCCAACCTGTCTGTAGAAACGATGATATTCAACTACGGTGAAAACGCAGAAACCATCAACGCCGAGCTTTTTGCGAACTCGACTAAATTTGGTGAAATCAACAACGTATATCTTGCAAGCAGAGACTTCACGATGGCCACTTTTACAGTCAACAGCTCTGACTTTGCCAAAGGTAATTATCTGATAAGTTTCTTCCTTAGCATTGTGCCTGGCGAAACGGATACCTTCGACAATTCACGCACAACTATCGTGACGGTGACAATCCAAGGCGATTTCAATGGTGACTTCAAAGTAAGTCCACCCGACTTCGCACTCCTTTCTGTAGCATACGGTTCCACACCTGACAAGCCCAAATGGAATCCTAACTGTGACACCAACGATGATGACAAGGTCGATCCTGAAGACTTCGCAATTCTTTGCGTGCACTATGGGCAACACTACCCATAGATGAATCTATTGGATTCTAGCTCATGGAAAGCCAGCTTCCAGAGTATCCTTGTCATGAAAAAGTTTTACTAAAACTTTTTACCTTTGCTCTTGATGATTGAAGTTCATGCCTCGAAGATATGGTCCCATGCCAAAGAATCTGCAGATATTTCTATTCAAGAAAAGGTTTGAAGTTGAAGACACATTTGATTGGTACGCATTTGTGGACGAAACTCTCACTTTTCCCGAGAATCTCGATCTTTTGGAAAAAAATCACTTAGAGGAAATCGAACGCGCGCAGCATGAGGGAGGGCGAAAGACAGAATCTGAAAAAAGAGCCGAAAACGAAGCAAGATCATTGGCTGAGGCAGAAGAACGCAAGCTAAGAAAACTCAGAGAGCAGTGTGGAGGCGGAACCAGAACAAGCTGTCACAGTAGAAGAAGATGCACAACTAGTTGAGTCTGGCGGCTGGCGTATAGATCAAACAGAAGACGGTGAAATTCACTCCATAGAAGTTGAAATCGAACCTCACCAAGTCAAAGCCAAAGGAAAGGAGTATTTATATGGACGGATTCAGTTGTCTCTAGACCCTAGACGCATTGGTCTAATCGCCAGAATCAGCGTAAACATTCCCAAGGAGCTTCTTTGAACTAGTCGAGGCTTCAAGCGCGAGTATCTTATCTCTTGCAGAATTTTCTTGGGTATTATAGACAGCATGCACGATCTAATGCAAACCTTTTCAAACTAACATTAGAATGCACGAGATCTTTTTTCAGCGTTGCCACAAGAATTGAATTAGGTATAGTGAGAAGACCCATGCGTCAGGAATTTTTGTGAGTATTTATAGAGAGTACTGCAAGTTTCTATGAAAACCCGTTCTAATCAACTCAATGTTGACGAAGGCTGAATCTTCGCGCCTAGCCCTAGTGAAGAGGAGACGAAGAAAGAACCAAAAAGAGATGAAAAGAATGAAAGAAGAGAAAAAGATGAACGTGGGCGTTGTTTTGACGACTACGCTTGATACGTGGCGTTCTATTGAAGCGTTTCTAAGCGAGAACGCCGAGATTGTCTTTGTAAAGAAAGTGCCTCCAGCCATCAGATTGAGAATACGGCAGGAGCTTGAGCGAGAAGGAGGAGAGGAAGAGAATGTTGGAAGAATTCCCGCCTAACTCTCATTATTATCGCAATTTGCTTCTGAACATGGCTGTGGCTTCAGCGGAAGCGAAGCGAAACATAACTGTTAGAAGGAGAGAAAGTGCTGAACTCCTAGAGATTCGCCCGACGATTCATATCTTTCAAATCACGCCTTTCGGGCAACTGAAAACCACTCTTGGAGACAGAATCCGTAAGTATTGCGAAAGCAGAGGCAATCACCCTTTCTTTCAAGTAAGCTCAATAACGGCAGCAGCAATGGCTGGCAGCATCAACGACGCATTTAAAGTCATACCGCCGTTGGCTGCTGGTTTTCCAAACGGCACTATTGTAGTTGACGAGTTCAAAACGAATCCGATGGAGAAAAGTGATGCTATAGGCGCAGCTTTAGACGTTATAGAGTCTGAAAGGTCAAGTAGAGCTATGGCTAGAGTCCCAAGAAATCCACTAAAAAGTCTTGCTAACACAGGAGTGCAGTATGAAGTTGCTCATGGCAGACTCGCTTTTAAGAATCTTCGCTGTGGCTGGGTTTTTTTGACAGCTAAAGCAATGGAAATGAACAGAAGTTTACCGATGGCGATGCTTCTAAGTCGTTGCATACCGATTCTTTTCAAACCTACGCTTGATGAAATCGAAGCAATTGACGACAACCCTGACTTGAATTTCCAACCAATGCACTTGGAAGCCACTGTTTTGGAAGAGCCGATAGACAACGCTTCATATCTGAGAATACGAAGCTATGTTAGAGAAAACTTGACGTGTAGAGGAATACCAGAAAACTACTATTTGCGCACAGTAAATGACTGCGTGAGAGCTTACGTCTACAGTGGCTATGAACATAACCTTGACCTGTACGACTACATATTGACAAACAAAGCCATGTTTGTAAGCACTTATGAGAAAGCTGGGGGCGACTTGGCTGAGTTGGAAATGCTTGCAGAAAACTTTCTGGATTTGTCAAGTGGGCCCAAATCTTAGAGATTGCGATATAGTCGCTCACACATAATAAAATAGGTGTACAAGTATACCGCAATCTATAGTTTTTCCATTGCCGTTTCAAGAAAGGAGCCCAGATCACGCTTCTTTTTCCAACGAAAATCTGAGACTTGAATAGAAAATTAGGTTTAGGAGTGTTTGCCACTCGCTTCCACGAGTCTCAAAGCAATGAAAGAGGTGATACTATCTATCAGCCGAAATGTAAAATCTGCAGATCAGGCTTGGCGGGCATGGTAAACTATCTGAGATTCTACAGATGTCGAAAGCAAGCTGACATAGCAGCATACTTGCAGGAGCTTAGTGGCGACGAGTTCAACACCTACAATATTTCAAATCATCTGAGCTTTCATGTCGATCAAGACGAAAAGAATTTCTGGCGAAGTCTAAAGACGAAGTATCCCGATGAATCAAGCATGAGCCCTAAGCTGCGGGAAGCTCTCTTTGAACGCATCCAGAGATATTGATTGCTTGCAGGCAACGCCACAAAAAGTGGAGATATCTCCCGTATTCCCGCTTAACATAGATATCGCCAATAGATAGAGGAGTCAAGCCAGCTCTTAAAGACTGATAGAAGTGCCTTCTATTTTCGTTGTTCTCTTTCCCTTATAGCGCATGCTTTTGTTAGATTGTTCGTTTCAATTCTCCGAAAGACATATTGTTGGTTTTCTCTTTGTTCAAAACGTCTTTTCCATTTCTTATTTCAAGGTGGGCGCTGATTGTACCGAGTATTGCCATTCTTTAAATCACTTTGAACGATTTCGAGATTGTTTTATTGGCTTGGGTCCTTTGTTTGTTATGTTACAGTGTGTATGATTAAGACACACATATGCCTATTACCGAAAAAAAAGAACATAGTGTTCAATTAGAGCATTGCTGAGTGTTAGTATGACAAGAAAGCTCTCTGAAACGCATTTTGCTTTAATCTTCTTTACATTGACACTATGTATATCTGTATATGGCATAATTGAAATGCAATCCATTTACCATCAATCATACACCATATATGTATCAAAACTCAGTGAAATGCCAAGCCATTATTTTGTCTTGGAGAATCCTGATGCTTACGTTCTTAAGGCAATGTCAAGCCAAGATTATGTGAATATTGGGTCTCCAGAAGACACCCAAATTGATGACTTAATCCGAGCTAAAGAAACAAGCTATCTTGAGTATAACGGTACTTACTACGCAGCAGGGTTTCTATTTGAAAACAAATCACTCCCTACTGTTCCATTCTTTTTAATTTCAGTTGGAGCTGTTGTTTCTGCATCATCTATAGTTATTATTGCTTCCTCGAAAACTGCTACTCAAATAAGAAATGGATAAGCGCGCGCAAACTAAGAATAAAGATGGTATTTCCTTACTCTAATGCCTTGCTAACCTGTTCCTTAGTATCTCTTTCACGCGGCTTCGGCTACAACTTTTCCGCAAAACCAAAAACTGGCTTAAAAAGGACTGATAGAAGAATCTTCTATTTCTTTTTCTTCTTGTTTGTGCCTATTACACGCTCGAAACGCTTCGCTGTCTCTCGTTCCGATTTTTGGATTTTATGTACTAAACTACCAGACTCATAGGGAATTAGTTGACCCTTTCTGAAAGTGTATTTTCTCTTTTTCTTCTGAGGCATATTCTCACCATTAGAACAGACTTAATGAAGACTCTCTTTTCTTTCGCTTCTTGTCCACTTTCTTCAGCGTTTCTTTCTGAGTCTTTTTTGCATGGCAGTCTTTATGCAAAGCCTCTCCATTTTTTACCGTAGTCTTTCCGCCAGATTCGAAAGGTTTTATATGGTCGAAGTCTGCAAGCGTGAAATCTAATTTCCTACCGCACATTGCACACTTACCTTTCTGTCGCCTAAAAATCGCAATTTTTTGAATATATGTAAAAGACCTTCGTGTGTCCTTTCTAGGTTGACTTGGGTAAAGACTAGGAAAACCGACATTGAGAGGGTTCTTCACCGTTCTTATCTTAGGTGTTCCAAAAATAGCATCATTAACAGAAGGAACACGTTTTTTCTTTCCCATAATTCAAATTGAAGGTTCAAGAAATATTTAAGACTATTGAAGTATGAATTTGCTCTAGTCTTGTTCTTCGCTCTCTAGCCATTCTCTGAGTTTTCGTTTCTCTAGTCGGTTGATTCGTTCGGTTTCTTCTTGACCCTCTTGTTTCTCACGTTCTCGAACCCCTTCTAAGAACGGGTCTCTAGGTTGCTGTGGTTCACTAGGCTTATCGTCTCTGAAAGCTGAACGAACCAGATTCGGGTCAACGGGTTTCAAACGTTGCTTTTCTTCCCATTCCTCTATCGGGTCTCTTTCTCCACGGGTAGCCTCAAAAAATGCGTCTAATCCACGCTTGAAATCCTCATATGAACAGTAGCCTTCTTTCGCGCGCGTTCCGCATTTCTGAAATCATCACATCAGCATCAAAGCTTTAGGTTTCTCGTAGAATCTGTTAATTCTCTATCCAAGATTTTTCTGGTGCAAGCTTTTTGCCGGTGCAAAAGTGATGGGCCCACATCTCAAAGATTGTTCCACAAATCGCAATCATAGAGAATCTATCAAATTGCCAAGTGTGAATAGAGCGGGACTCGACGGGTGAATGAAGACAAAGAATAGCTTAGCTAAATCTAAGCGATATACGGAGAGGCAGCAATGTCATGCCGAAGCTTTTCTTATGATCAGAGTGTTTCCGTCTATTTCAACTTCGATTTTGTCATTCTCTTTGAACGGAAATGTTCCGTCTCTAGCGACTTCTGTAGGAACATAAATGAAGAACCTGTCGTAGAATTTCTTTCCAGTCCTAGATCGTCTATTTATGAATGTTCCAATGCCCCTCTTCACTTTAGTATCCCTATTTATGCCCACAATATCTGCACACATGGCTTTTTCCAGTACACAATTTATCTACCGAGTTTGGTAGCAGAATACTTAAGTAGCTTATGAAACTATAATGCATATTGGGAGTTCTCATGAGTGAAACTATAAGCATCACAATCCAAGTCCCGAAATCAATCATAGACTTCTTGAAGCTGCATGAAACTCTGCTGAGGCTGACTGTCCAAGAATACATTGAGCAAAGCATTGTCGAAATGTTTGAAACTGACATAAACGCAATGCTCTGTGAATGATATTATTTGCTTTCTAACTCTCTTATTGTCATGTAGCCAACAAATATGAGAACGACAACCAACACTACTGAAGATCCAATAACTGGAGTTGTCCAATCAGGATTTGGGTATCTAGCTTTCACCCATTCCAGGTAAATTGCTGTCCAGAATCCACTCACTATTCCAAAGAGTCCACCTAAGAGAATACCAAGAAGAAGCAGTCCACCTTCTCTTCTTTTTTTCTGTTTTGAGTTCATTTTAATATTCACTACTCACTGAATGTTACATATTGAAAAAAAAGAGGATAAATGATTTTTCGTTAGGATGCTCATTTTCTCTTCCTGAACATCTTTATGCCGTCAATGTCGCACACGAAGTCAAAGCCTTCTTCTATCAATTTCGAGGCTTCTCCAAGAGTCTTTGCGGCAGCACTATAGAATTCTTCTGTTTCGTTGAAGCTGACTAGATGCGTGTAAATAAGTGTGTTGTTGATGTTTCTGTGTCCAAGTTTCTCTTTGACCAGCAGAATGTCTTTTGTCTTGTGATAAAGCATCGTTGCGTAGAAGTGTCGCAAATCAAAAAGTCGAATCTTATGAATCTCAACGTCATTCAGCTTCTTCGCCAATGAAGTTCTCAGTCGCCCGTAAGTGTTGCAGATCACGCCCGCAGATGGAAAAAGCTTGTCATTTAGACCGAAGCTTCTGGATTTGACATAGTTGTTGAACAATGCAAGCGTTCTGTCTTTCAGTTTGAGCGTTCTTGGAGAACCATGTTTAGCTGTTGTGACTGACAGAATCCCTTTTTCCAGATTCACATCGCCAAGCGTCAAATTGGCAACTTCAACAGGTCTCAACCCGCATTCTTTGATGATCAGGTAGATAAGCACATATTTCTTTGAAGCATGGGCAATGAGCATGTCAACCTTTTCTTCAAGCGGGACTCTCGGAATTCTATGGTCTCTTCTGTAGCGCACTTTTGCAACATTGATTCCGTAGAAAGCTGCATAGTGCCGATAGAAGTCTATGAGATTAGCTTTGAACGAGTCTTTCACTTTCTTTCTCGCTATATACATCAAAACGTCGTCAGCATTGTGCAAGCCAGCGTGCTCAGAAATTTCAAGCAGAGCCCTAACCATGGGCGTCAGATAAGCTTCAGAATATCCTCTTTCTCTGAGTTTCAGAACTACTGTAAGTATTTCTCCTTTAAACGCACAAAGTTTATGAGTATTCTCTGAACGTGTAGCTGCATTTCGTGCATCTTAGAAACTGTGTTGAAGACTCATCTGCACCTCTGGTCTGCACCTGCCACACAAAAGCCGTGTTGTTTCCGCATTTTGGACATTCTATTCTCACAGTAGGCAAGGTCCGTAGCTTCTGCTCCTCTTTGCTGATGACCGCCACAAGCTGCTGTGGGTTAGGTTCTATAACTTTGGCCACTTTAGGTTCATACTTCTTGCCCGGCGCTGGTTTCCTGTAGCCACATTTCGGACATGCAAGAACCAATTTCGCGTTTTTGCCTGCTTCCCCCTTCTTGGGAACGAGGCGGGAACCACATTTTGGACAAAATTCCATAATCCGTAACACCGTTGTCCGTTCCTTTTCCCTCTGCATAGTCTCTTTTAAACCTTTTCTTGTTCCAATAAGTATTGGAGCTAACTAGCGCTGATGCCAGAAGCGATCAAATGCGCCACGCGCAATGCTTCTGGAATGTTGCTTCGAGTTGAAGTCAACAACAAGATCTTTCTCGCATCTTCCTCGCAGATTCCAGCAAACTGCATGTAAACTCTCTTCCTTTTGTCCCTAGTTGAAACCTCAATCATCTCTCCAGTGCCTTGGATTATTCTCCAGCGCTCCTTGTCATTCGGCAGGTTCCTTAGCGCCGCACGAATCTCCACAAAGTCTGGCCTTTCACGAGTTATTGCTAGCACTGGAAGCCTCGCTTCCTCGTTGAGCCTTCTAATATTCAGAACGTTGAAGCCTGCGAAGGTTACCCCATTTGTCATTATGACTCGTAACTGCTTGTGATGTGGTGAATTCGCTATCATAGAAGCTATCTTATCGGTAGCATCTAACCCGTCAACCTCTACTTTAGTGGTGAGAACGCCATCAAGCCAGTAGCCGCCGCGAAAAACAACGCCCACAATTGGCGCAAACCCTTTCACGTGAGGAACGAAACTCCCATCATCAATTCCCAAAACGCGTATCTCGGGTTTAATGATTCGAAACCTCTTGGAGGACAAAAACATTCCTCAGAGTCAGCGCAAAGTATGGAGATTCATACGCTTATAAATCGATGCCTTGATCAATTAGAATCATGCTAACAGAAACCATAGTGGCCAGCTTTCTGCTTGTCTGCCTAGGATGCTTCTTCTCGGTAAACCTGTACAACATTCTCAAATTCCACAGACACAATGAGGATTCTGAACCTCATGCCGAGGTCAAGCCACCACCAGCTTTTATCGTGTATCTCGCAGGTCTTGGCACTCTTGTCTACTTTGCAGAAGCCCTCTTCTATCCACTTATCGTCTTCGCCAATATGATCTCCCCTCAAAATGCCTTTTCGTTAGGCTATGACTTTCCATTCATGCCTTATGCACGAATTACAGGTATGGTCCTAACAGGGGTGGGACACGTCTTATTCGTATGGAGCGTCATCGCTCGAGGCAAATACGCAACGTCATGGGAAATGAAAGAAGATCACAGACTCGTTACGTGGGGTCCATATCGCCACGTGCGTCATCCTTCTTACCTAGGCTATTTCCTCATGTTCATCGGGCTCATTGCCCTGTGGCCCAACGTGTTCACCCTTGTTCCGCTTCTCGCAATACCTGGATACAATCGCATCACCATCGATGAAGAGAGGCTCCTTGAGCAAAGGTTTGGAGCCGAATATGTGGAATACAAGAACAGGACAGGACGATTCATTCCAATATTTCGTTAGGCATTCATAATAGAGAGAAAAAGCATGAGGCAGACGTGCCAGACCTTGAAGAAAACCGGCAAAGCATTCTCGCATGTAACGACCTATCACAGCTTGACAGAAGTGCTGACTGACCGTGGCTTAGCCTCGCTCGGAGACGCATACATAAACTTCGTTTACTCACTTTCATTGTCAAACCGAAAACTGAAACCTTTGGGCAGGAAAGTCAAAGGCACAGTGCTTGCCCAAGCGCTGAAGAAGGCTGGTTTGAGAGAATATTTGCCTTCAAGAATGGACAGCCACGCTCTGGCTGATGCTGCAGAAGCACTGCTCGTTTACGCTTGGCTACAAGATTGCATCACACTAGAAGAAAGTGTTGCTGCACTCGAAAGAAGCGATGACACCGTTGAAGGCTTAACTCAATTGCTCACAGCAATTAGGAGAAAAGTCAAGCTTTTTTGAGAGCCCTCTCGAACTCCTTGCCAAATTCCTTGTTCATGCTAACTGCTCTATCGATGGCCTCACGCAGAATCCTTTCAGGCTTCACTTCACCTTTTGCGCGAATGTATATCACAGGATTTGAAGCCAATGGGTGTGGAACAGCATAGCCGGCTAAGTCTACGCGTTCGTCTTCCAATATCTTCTTCTGTAACATGTTGCAGAAAGTGTGACCGACACCTTCTATCTCGATTTTGAACTCGTCGGACGTTTTTTTCAACACCTTAACCTGCATCTATATAACCTCTCGTTTTTACATCATCATAGTTCTTTTCCGTAGTCAAACGCTGTCTTGCGCCGCTCAATGTTCCCGCATCTTGGACACTGCATCTCGTGACGGCGTGGCTCTAATGTTGCTCCGCAATTCGAACAGAAAGCAAAGACTACGCCAAGATTCCTGTCCTTTGTGCTCAAATGGTAAGTCTGATTCTTCTCACTTATCACACTGGCCCTGACAATGTCGCCAGCCTTGCAGACTTCAAACATGGAGTCGACAAATCTCATTGCCACATCAGAGACGTGGAGAACCCCTGAGAAGACCCCGGAAAGCTCCTTGTTGCCGATTTTGAAGATTCTTACGTTCGCGGTGTCAGATTGGGAACTTGCCACTTGTCCAACGACTGTGTTTCCGACTTTCGGAACTTTTATCTCATGTGCCAAAGGATACACAGAAACACGCTTATTTGACAGATCCAGCAAAGCGCGACCTACGATCATAGAATAGATTACGCCATCCTTAACATAGGTCCCCGCGTCAGGAATGAACTCTTCAATCACGCCTAAACGTTCGCCTGGAGACACTAGCTGGCCAGTCTTTTCTTCAGTTGATCTCACCATTCACGTTCACTTTTCCAAGGTTACATGCGAATTCATAGAGTAAATGCAAACATGCTAAAGGGTATACCAGTACTTTTCCATGCCTCTCAATAAACCTTTTGATTGCACTACCTTTTCTCGATCACGTAGAGATCAACTACAAACTCATGTCTTTTCTTAGTATGAAAATCGAACATGCACGGGACTGCCATCACCATAGCATAGACAACTCTAATCTTGCCACCGCACTTCTCGACAAACCGCTCCATGAAGGAAGGGGCAGAAACAGACAAAAGACCAGCCGCTCTCAATTCGCTAATAGACAATGCATCCTTCTCCGGATGTACATGTAAGGAATATACAATGTTACCGCATTCCAAAGCCTTCTCCAAGAACACTCTATCTGCCCCGCGTTTCTGAACGCCAAAAGGCGGATTCTGCAGAACTGTGTCAAAGTCTCCCCTAATTGCTTTGATGTCTGCGACCACCCAATCCACGCTTTCCTTCAAGTCTGTCCTTGCGGAGTTTTCAACAGCCTTCCCTACTGCGATCCTATCTACATCAACGCCAACAACCTGCTTCGCTCCGAGAAAAGCCGCTCCTAGAGCCAGCCTACCGGTGCCGCAACCTAAATCGAGAACCTCTTTGCCTACGATATGGTCGTTCGTGTATGCTGCGATGCGAAGCATTGTGGCCGCAACATCTGCAGGAATAGTGTACTGTTCCAAATCGGGTCTAGGAGAAGGATGTACCTCAATCTTGGAGAGCAGTCGCTCCAAGTCTAGTTTTCTAACAAGCCTCTTCTGCACGATTCTTCCCAAGACAGCTCGCCAACAACCACCAAAGCCTCATTCACGGTAAGCACGGGTTTTCGAAACTTGGAAGCATCATCAAAAGATATTCTCGGGCACGCAGTGTTCACATAGGCTTCAATCGATGGAAACTCCATAAGCACTTCAGGCACAAGCTCGTTGACCGCAAGCAGATACGCAACTTTTCCTTTCTTCTCAAGCTTCTGTTTCATCTGCAAAGCTTGTTCTACCTTCTTTTGTCCGGGCTTCAGCCCAACTAAGACCGCGATGTTCTTTGCCTTTTGAGCTTCTTCGATGCTCGTCCACCGCTGTCTGACTATTTTCTCAGCCTCTTTGTCAACCGAGAAAGCTTTGCCAGCGTATGGATCGGCAGCTATTGTCGGTTTCATTGTTGATAGTGCCACTCCCAAAGCATGGAATTTTCCCCCTCCGATAAATAGGAACGCTTCAACATCTTTGGATATCGACTTCACATTGGTATAATCGCATCCGATAACCTGCCCAGGATAATTCAATCGTCCAGAATCACCCACAATCACGGTTTTCCCAGCACGCACCAAAAACTCGCGCACGCCGTCAATAGTCTGCACATGCTGAATCGTTGTGGTCAAACCTATCTTTCGCCACTCCTTCAACAATTGCAGGGATTTCTCGACAACTTCGTTCACGTTGATGGTTGCTCTGGCTTCCACGTAAATCGTGGGCACTCGTTCGTGTTTGAGCAGTCTACCATGCCCATAATGGACTATTAGGTCCGCCCCCAAGCCTTCTGCTTCTACAGTTGGCAGGTCGCATGCACCATAGCAAGGATCTGCCAAGATTATTGCCATTGCGCCAGTTTTTTCGAGAGCCTTCGCTAGACGTGAAGCCTCTGGTTTTAAGCCTTCAGGAAGCTGGATTAGAACGCGTTTGGCGTTCAATCTGGATATTTCCTGTTTCACTCTTTCTTCTTCTAAGTCAAAACCCTTCATAATATCACTTCCAGAACGGTGTGCATATGATCAGATGCCCAAAAAGGGGGAAATGGCGAACCCCGTAGCTATCGTTCTAGTGCCCATTCTAGATCTTGTTTTGGCCTTTGAATGTGGCGACCCAAAGCTCTGTCGTGCTGCTCAGCTAACTGCTCAAGAGTGATCTTTCGTTCAATGCTCGCGACAAGTCTCTTTGTTGCAACCACTGCGTCGTTGTTTACGGATATGCTGTCAATCCCAGCTCTCACGAGAAACTCTGCAAAGTCAGGCAGATTCGATGGTCCCTCACCACATATTGACACCGTCACGCCGCTCTCGTGAGCCACTTTGATAAGGTGAGCGATTATCCTTTCCACAGCTGGATCTCTTTCGTCGAAGTATCCCATTTGCCCCAAGCGTTCTGAGTCTCTATCAATCATGAGTATGCCCTGCGTCATGTCGTTTGAGCCTATTGAGAAGCCGTCGCATAGCTTCGAGAACTGGTCAGCCAGAATCGCAATTGAAGGTGTTTCAGCCATGAACCACACTTTGAAGTCCAGTGAACGTTCCAAGCCCTCTTCCCGCATGATTTCCAAGACTTTCTTGGCTTCCCAGACCGTTCGCACCACTGGAAGCATGACCCAAACGTTCTTCAATCCCCATTCTTTGCGGCACTTCTTTATGGCCTGACATTCGAGCCTGAACGCCTTTTCGTACCATTCGCTTATGTAGCGACTGCAACCTCTCCAACCCAGCATAGGATTGGCTTCAACAATCTCGTATTTTTCGCCCCCCTTCAGGTCTCGGTACTCGTTGGTCTTGAAGTCGCTGAAGCGCACAATAACTGGGCGCGGCTGTATCGCTCTTGCCACGGTTGATATTCCATCAGCCAACTTGTCCACAAACTCTTGCGACCGCCCAGTCTCAATAAGATAAACTGGATGTTCACCGATGTAGCTGGCCAAAATGAATTCTATACGCATCAGTCCTATGCCCTCAAAGGGCAGGTCCTTGTATTCCTCAATCTTTTCTGGAACGCCCAAGTTCATGTAGATTTTTGTTGCCGTCACTGGCACATACTGGTAGGCGCCCCCGCTGAAACCTTGCATAGACGCTGTAGCTCCCGCTGCGGCTGAAAGCTGTCCAGTTAAAGCTGGCTGGCTTCCTTCGTAGACGACACCACTTCTAGAATCGACAGTGTATTCTTTCCCAGTAATCATGAGCTTCGTTCCAGTTTCTGTTCCAACGATACATGGTATGCCCAACTCGCGGCTTACAATGGCTGCATGGCAAGTCACTCCGCCCTTGTCAGTTACTATGGCGCCTGCAAGCTTCATGAATGGCACAAAATCAGGGTCAGTCATGCCTGTGACAAGAATGTCGCCCTTCTGCATGGCCTTGGCTGCTTCCTCCGTGTTCGAAACGACCTTAGCCTTGCCTATGCCGAAGCCTCGTTTTCCAGCAGCAATTCCCTTTACAACTACTTTCAACGCCTCTGTAGGTTTTGATCCTTCAGCTTCAATTCTCGGAGCTTCTGCAGCTTTTTGGCTCCAAACTGTTTCGGGCCTCGATTGCACAATGAAAATGTTGCCCGGATAAGCTAGGTCGCGGTCAATCGCCCATTCAATGTCCTGCTGCTTGCCGTAATGCTGTTCAATGCGATTCGCCAGCTCGGCAAGCTTTTGGATCTCGTCATCGCTCACGCATGGTTGGCTCTGCTTGTCCGCAGGAACCTCTGCATGAACTGTTTTACCCGTGTTAGGATCACGGAGGTATTGCACTGTTTTCTTGGCTATGCGCCTTTCAATCACTTTCATCGTCCGCTTGTCCACCACAAAGTCGTCTGGTGTAACCGCTCCCGACACTACAGCTTCGCCTAAACCATGGTTTCCTTCAATAACGATATGTTCAAGATCGCCGGTCACAGGATCCAGTGTGAACATCACGCCTGCGGCGCGGGAATTCACCATCTTCTGGACTCCAACACTTATGAAAACTTTCTCATGCGCAAAGCCTTTCTCAGTGCGGTAAAAGATCGCCCGCGGCGTGAACAGACTGGACCAGCACTTTACAGTCTTTTCAAGGACTTCATTTAGACCTCTGGTGTTCAAGAATGTTTCTTGCTGTCCGGCAAAGGAAGCATCAGCCAAATCCTCAGCCGTCGCGCTCGATCTCACTGCCACAAAAACATCCTTAAAATTGAGCCTCTTGCACAACTCTTCATACGCGGATTTTATGGCTTCAGAAATATCTCTCGGCATCGGTGTCGATTCGATTAATCCGCGTATCTTCTTAGAAGCGATCTCATATTGTGCTGGGTCGTTCGGGTTTGTAACATTCTCCTTTATGATCTCGTAAATCTTGGCTGAGATTCCTGTTTCCTCAATGAATTTCTTGTATGAAAATGCAGTTATGGCGAAACCTGGCGGAACAGGGATTCCAGCGTTTATCATCTCGCCTAGGTTCGCGTTCTTTCCACCTACAGAAGGAATATCCGTTTTTCTTAAACCCTCAAACCATATAACAAGATCTTTGCGCATTTCAGCCAACTGGCATCGCCTCTTCCCTTTGGATTTTCTCAACCGTTATTCGGCATGGAATAGGAAGTTTGGCGCTTCCACGTTTCAATGCCACCTTGGCAACTTCAACGCCCTCCGCATTCACGTTGATACTGATTAGAGTTTGACCTGCTTTCACTCGGGCTGCGGTTCCGATCGCCTTGCCGAAGGATCCACGCATCCCCTGCTGAAGACGATCAGCATGTGCACCGAAAATCATCTTGTTCTCTCTCAAGATTGCGTGCGGATAAGGATGAACGTCCAAGCGGTAGTTGTTCACGAGTTTGTCTATCAAGATGCGGTTTGAAGCAACACGAGCGGCTTCCAACGAACTGTGACGGATCTGAGCCAACTCCAAGCCTATAAGCCTAGCTTCATAGTCAAATTTCGCTTTAGTATCGCCCATTGTGAACTTGACTATTTTGGGTGGTGGGAAACCTTTTACATAGTCTTTTCTTGTGTAGGCTTGGCCCTTGACGTGTCTATAGTTCTTCGCATGCATTTAAGATTCCCCTTCTGCATACCATAACCGCAATATTTAAACCATTTTATGGGCTGGTCAAAATATATTTTCAGAAGCATAGATGTAATTTCTGATTTAATAATCTGTATTGAAAATCAACAAGCAACGGCTCCCGTCTGCATAGCACATGTGGCAAACGCGGACCGAGATTTCAACTACAACGCTAAAATATTAGCACCAGATATTACGAATCTCACACCCGAGAAGCTCAGTGAGATATTCGCCTCGATAGGATGCAGATGCTCGACCCCAAACAGACAAGTTTCGTGTTTATTCCAGGGAAGAATTGGCGTCTTTCCCTAGCTGAGCTTGTGTCATTCTTTAAGGCTAGAAGCCATAATGTCAAAATTGCCGAAGTCTCAAAATCCTTCACCATAATCGAAACCGAAAAAACCCTAGACCCTTCGATTATCGATGACCTCGGAGGCGTTATCAAAATCGGCAGAGTCATTTCTTATATACCATCGGGAATCGTGAAAGAAGCCTTTCTCCACAGGAAGAAACCGGCCGAAGAGGAAATCAAGACAAAGCTCTCCGCAGATTCTGTCGCCAAAAAGGCGTTCAAAATGCCACCCAGAAAATGCGTTTTCGGAGTTAGTCTTTACTTCGACGATCGATGCTATCTTCACTCCTCCAAAGAGATCCAAAGGTTCATTGGAAGTTACTTCAAGGACGAGTTGCTATCTGAGGGCACAAAAGCGAAATTTATGGGATTCCCCAAAGACAGACAGCTACCGCAGTTAACCCACATCGAAGTGTTGAAAAAGGGTCTAATTGAGAAAAGCGCAGAGATACTTTTCTGCATAGGCAAGGAGCAAGCTTTTCTGGCAAACACCGTGGCGGCTCACAATCCATTCGAGTTTCAGAAGAGGGACACACACAGGCCCTTTCAGCGCGTGATCTTCTCCATACCACCCAGACTGGCCAAAATCATGGTGAATCTATCCTTATGCTCATCAGACAAAGTCTTGCTTGATCCTTTTTGCGGAGTAGGCACAATCTTACAGGAAGCGATGCTCTTGAAGGCGCACGTGATAGGCATGGAAATCAGTCCATGGTGCGTCGAAGCTTCACGGGAGAACCTCAGCTGGCTTGAGAGCGAATACAAAGTGGCAGGATCCAGCTACAAGATCTTATTGGGAGACTCACGCAGTCTCACCGAGCAAGTTGATCAAGAATCAGTTGATTGTATTGCAACAGAACCCGACCTAGGACCAGCCTTGCGCCATCTTCCAACAGAACCTTATGCATTCAAAATTGTTGAAAAGATCAGACCACTGTTTTATTGCTTTTTGGAACAAGCATACGAGGTTTTGAAGGATGGAGGACGCCTAGTTCTTGTGACACCATATATCAAGACCCGCAAAGGGAACTTTGTTTCTTTGGACATTGAAGAAAAAGTCGCAGCCGTTGGTTTCAAGATAGTCTGTCCTTTCGAAAAAAGGATCTTCTCCGATGACACTCCGTTTATTGAAGGATTAACAAGAACATCGTCATTTGTTGATTTGAAGAAAGAGCACAAGATAGGCCGGGAAATTCATGTTCTTCAAAAATGATCCGCTATTTTCGAAATCGCTCTCTTATGGTGTTAATCGTTTGTTCTTGAGCCAAGTCTTGGCAAGTTCTTCATAATTCGTGAAGATTCTCTTCAGTATTGGAATGTACATTTGCATTTCGTCGTCAGTCAGGTATTGGAATTGGTATTCTCCCATGTAGGGGGCTGGTTCGCCTTCTCTCGTAACGAACTCTACATGCATGAATGGGTCCCCGCGTTTGATTGTGACGGGACGTCTGTCGTTGCTTAGGTTCACGATTTCAAGAGCAAGTCTGCCTACGAATCCGCTGTGGACTTTTGCTGCGTTGAGGAAGGATACGCCCATTCTGCCGTATTTGCTCTTTGCGGTTAGATGGGCTACAAAGTTTGGCGGCGTGAAGATTATTTCGTGGGAGATTAGGTTCTTGTGTTCCAGATAGTTGAGGGTCGTTTCCTCTCTGACGGTTAATATATAGCCGTCCCCGTCGAGCAGATTATAGTCATACGGGTATATGCACCTGCAGTTGTCGATGAGTTCTTTTAGCTTGTCCTTGCCTATTACGCACATCTGTTCTAACCTCCAACACTTTTCTAGCAATATTGAAAATCTATGTTATATAGTTTTGCAGGAGGACTTCGGAAGCTATTGGAAATCCACATTTGGTGCCTCTGATACCAGCATTTTGGTTTCGTTGGGTTCTGTGCTATCTATTAGATTCGTTGCTATGCTTGCCACTTTCGTCTTTTTTCGGTCGTTCAAGTCTCTTTCAGCTTCTTTCTGACCCACTGGACGTAGCTCTCAGCAAAAATCCCATCATCATACTTATCGCATGGATAGCTCCTGCAATCGGAACACGCTACGAGGTTCTTGCTTTTCGCGCATATGTATATGTCGCAGAATACCTTGCCTTTGGCTCCGGCTATCTTGCTCTGTTCTGCACATCCTAGGCACTTGGTTATCTTGTACATAATGCATGAGCCGCAATACACGTTGCATGGAGCCAGCAGAGCCTCATCCAAGGTTTTCTCCTCAATCTTTAATTTGGCTAAGCCCTTTAAACCCTACGCGACTTTCTTGATAAATCGAGGGGTCGTAATGAGTTGCAAACATTGCGAGAGTGAAGCGATCTGCAAATGCAGCATATGTGGTAGCATTCTGTGCGCAGATCACGCTAAGCTGCGAACTGTATGCCAGTCATGCATGAAGAAGACAACACTGGAATATTCTGTTGGGAAAGTCTCCGCAGAAGAGCAAAGGATAAAGATCCGAGAGTTCGTCAAACGCTTTTGGGGGGAACAAGAACAACTAACATTTGACAGACAATTCCTTGTGACAGCACTTCCTGCTTACGATGCGATTGTTCGAGACAGTTTTGTTGGGTTCGTTTCTTTCGCAGATGCGAATGATGCCGTCATAATCGTGGCTCTTGGCATATTGCCTAGGTATCAACACGGGGGAATCGGTAGAAGCCTTATTGAGAAGGTTGAAACTGAAGCCAAAAGACTGGGGAAGAAAAGAGTGTTGGTTTCGACCTCTAATGATGATTTGCCAGCATTGGCATTCTACCAGAGCATTGGCTTCCAGATTTTCGAAGTGAAACCCAATGTCATAGCTGAAAAGCATGGTCAGGTTTTGAAAGGAATAGGCGGGCTGCCAATCAGAGATGAATTGAGGCTGCAGAAGATTCTTAGCTAAGCATCTCTCACTAGACCTTGTTCACGTCTTACTTCTTCCAAAGTTCCTTTGGCTTTTCCGTAAGACGCAAGCACTTCGGCCACTTTCTCGCACGGATATCTACTGCAATAAGCACAGTTCTTCACCTTCTGGTCAATCCCGCATTTTCTTATTCCACAGACTCCGCAAAAAGGAAAAATGCGCTCGCTTTTGCTTATGCAGCCATCACAGTTGATGTCCACAGGCTTGAATTCCTTTCCATACTGTTTTGCGAATATTTCAGCTACAAGTTGTCTCTCCAAGTCATCGTTCTTCTGTGTCGCCAGCATCAGGGGACAGTCTGAACAGATTATCCCGCAATATCCAATAGTCTTCTCCACGAAGCTCACCCTTTGAAGACTGTGAACGGTGTCTATTTAACTCTTGGACGACCGATTGATACCCTTCAGAAGTACTATTCTTTCAAAGAAAGGCAACGAACGTTCTGCAACAATTTCAGCCTCCAAACCGTTCTCCTTGAATCCCAACATGGTTTCATCGACGCCACACAAAGTGGACTGCAACAGGAAGATCTGACCATCGTCTTGCAAGTGCAGTTGCGATTCGCGAATAAAGAGATCTATAGCGCTTCTGCCTTTTGCTCCGCCAGCCCAAGCACATTCAAGCCAACAGTCGTCTTGCTCACAGTGTGCCGGCAAGTAGGGAGCATTGAAGAGAATCAAATCAAATCTCTCCTCACTTCTTACTGCGGTGAATAGGTTGCTCTGCACGAATAGCATCTTGCTCACAAGATGGTTCAGTTTTGCATTTTCTTTCGCACATCGAACAGCGTATGGGTTGATGTCAATGGCAACAACTCTAGTAGCTTTTGCTGCTGCAATTATGCCCAGTATTCCACATCCAGTGCCCATATCAAGAACGTAGTCTCCATGCTTGACAGCCAAGTTGTCAGCGAAAAGAAAAGAGTCTTCGGCTGGTTCGTAGACGTTTTCCTGAACTTCAAACACGTAGTCTGCGAAAAACACCTTCTTGCTACGTGAAAGCATTGACCAGTTCTCCAAAGTCCTCAGGAGCCAATTCCCTGATTCTCTTGTCACGAAATCGTACGGAGTCAGCCAGACCAACCGCGTTTTTCTTTTCAATGCCTCTGATCCCTTTAAGGAAGGGCAAAATGGCGCTCCTGACTTTCCTATTACGCTGGGTAAAAAGTGACTGCAGCATTTGCCTAAACAATACCACACGGTTTACACTGAAAGGTGGCTGTTTTCGCGGTCTAAGTCGAACGATGATCGAGTCAACTTCTGGCTGCGGATGAAAAGATGACTTCGGAACAGAGTCTAATAGCTCTGCTTCAGCGTGATAGTATGCAAGAACCGTCAGCCAGCCATATCCTTCGCTTCCGATTTCTGCAATAAGATGCTCTGCAAACTCCTCCTGTAAAATCGTAACAGCACAATCAAAGCCCCTGTCGAACAACCACAGAAGCAGACGCGAAGAAATCTGGTAAGGAGGAATTGAAACCACCTTATTGAAGGGCGACAATTGCACTTTGAGAATACTACCTCTGATCAGCTCAACGTTAGTCAACTTGCAGAGGCGTTCGCTTAGAACGGTGGCGAGCCTTGAGTCGGCTTCAACAGCTAGAACCTTCCGGCACCTTTCCGCTAGAAATTGTGTCAAGAACCCAAGACCAGCTCCAATGTCCAGCACCGTGTCGGTCTTGCCAACTGAAGCATATTCACTCATGGATTCGAAAACGGAAGCGTCTACCATGAAGTTCTGTCCCATAAGTCTGTTCGGGACGATTCGGTGTTCTCGAAGCAAAGACTTCGAAGCTTCCAAGAGGCTCATAGAAACCCGCTAGCGTATTCGTTTGTCCTATTGCGTTCTCGTAAACAAGCGATATTTACTATCGCCCTCAAGCTCCTCAAGAACCCTTTTCGTTATCAGTTTCACAGGATTAGGCAGTTCGGTGCGCTTTTGGAGATCATCATAGTTTGCGAAAGGTTTCTTCTCACGGGTATTTATCACTTGCCACATGTACTTTTTGCCTATACCTGGAATCAGCTCTAACGCGTGCATCCTCGGTGTAACGGCCCGTGCAGTGTTAAAGAAGTTGATGAACCACGGTTCACGGTTTAGCACAATTCTACTGATCACGGCGGGCAGCTCCATTCTAGCAGCTGCTGTCAGCTCCTCATAGCCGATTCTTCCGATAATGTACGTAATTTCGTCGCGGGACTCCTTTCCAACGTAGACGCGATCGTGGGGCTTGACCATGACACCATCTTTGATCAAAGCCTCTAGCAGTGTAAAGAACTCTGAACCTACCAATTGAACCAGAGCGCCCGCTCGGTAACCGGCCCGTCCTGAGGGCCGAACGCCCTGTCGACCGTGGGGAAGGAAATCTAAGATGTAAGCGTACTCTTCGTACCGCTTCTCCATCATTGCCATAGTCGCCTTTATATTGTCATTTATTGCTTAAAAAATAGTTGCTAAGTTGAAGCCCTCATTTCAGTTTTCGATGTTCTTCCAAAAGGCTAACTATGGTTTCAAGCTTTGACGCTTCGATAATCTTGCGCCCGCCCGCCAGAAAAACTCTCAACTCATCAATGGTTTTTGGCATGCAATTGACAACCTGAACTGCTTCTTCTTCCTCTAGCCCAAATTCGGAGACAAATCTTTCGACAAGCTTTTCAGCCGCTTCAGCCTCCACTTTGGAGAACTTGGACACATAGTCAAATGTGCGCCGCTGGAACTGATCAAGATTTTCTTCTCCGATAGACTCTAGTATTTTTTTGACTCGGGGAAGCGTAAGATTAGCTCCCACTGTTTCTTTTTCCGACAGTCTAATCACCCTTGAATGGTTCCAAATGCTCTGGTCTGGCAATAATCTCTTTCATAGCATCTCCCTGAGAGACACTTATTACGTAGCTTCTTCCACGCTTCTCGACTATTGTGCCAACCCTACCATGAAAACGTCGGTGAGGCATTCCTTTCTGAACGCTGGAATCCAGCTTTATGACTACGCGGTTTCCAGGCTCGTATTCATAGAGAAGCTTGCTTAGTTTTATTTTCCCTCTTTCTCGCGGCGCCTTCTTCAATAGGCGTCGGGTGCTATTACGATAACCTTTTGAACCTCTCATTCTCCATCACTTTAATCTTCCATTATCACGTTTAGAACGTCAAGTTTTATAGGCTTTGCTCTGTTTTTGAGGATCTCCGTGACGCTTGGTGTGGTTCTTCCTTCATCGCCGCTCACTAATTCCTTGACATAGAGTCCGCCTTGGCAACGGAGTTTCATTTCAGCCTTTTTTGGTGCCAATTTCTTAATGTTCAGCTCGTATATGTACTTTTCCCGCGTTAAATCCGCCCGTCTATGCATAACACGGGTGGGTGTCCTTTGCATAACAGCGGCATTTGTGAGCTTTTCCTTGACAAGGCGCAGATTCGCGTCTGTGATCTTTTTCTCAAATTCTATGAGCAAACGGTACTCCTTCTGCGTGGACTCTGACTTCTTCAGTTTTCTGACGACATCTCTGTCTGCAAACTTCAGGCTTGAGACTTGGACTTTACCCTTACCGTGTTTGTTGATAGCTTTCTTCAGTTTCTCAAGATCGAGAAACCGTTTCTTGGGTCGTGTTATTTCGATTGCGAAGGGTCTGCCGTTGCCTAGCATTCGGGCGTCAATGTCTTCTCTCCCTGAACCGTGGAAAGACGTTTTCAAGCCCTCAGCAGTCTTCAGGATAGGTATCCCAACTATTTCTTCGACTGATTCGGGATACATTTTTCCTGTTCCGCTACATTTTTCGCAGCCTCTCCCATGGCAGTCCGAACAGAGCCACTTGGACTGGGGTATCCCTCTGACAAGTTTTCTGTATCGACCAGCAATGTAGAGTGGGTTCGCCTGAAGACTCGCTTCTGCTGAGAATGGATTGACGAGTAACACAATCTCGGGTTTTTTGAAGTCCACAATCTTGTCAGTGATCTCTGCAATCTTTTTTCCGATGACCCTTCCGAATTCGTTGCGCAAGTCCTCGCCGCAGCTCACTTCGAACTTCGCTTTGAACTCGTCTTCGCGTTCTTCAGCTTCTATTGGAAGCTCTATGCCGACCAAGAAAGTGCGGTATTCATAATCCTTCAGAAGAGGTAATGCTCTCTCCACCAAATTCTCAACGTCTTCAAACTTGTCGTCGCACAAGAAGCAGGATTTCTGATATTTCCGGCTTGAGACGCGTTTATTCATTCTTTGAAGAACTTCTCTGGCCGTTTCAGAAAAGCCGCTAGCGGCAAGGATCTTGAGTGTTCTTGCTCCTTCTTTAACCTTGGCCAGCGTCATCGTGTGGGCTTGGAACACAAGTGTTAGCTTTATGGCCTTTCCCCTTTCGTCGTTCTGCAATCCATGCCCGAGCATGGCAAATTGTCTTC
>Ga0315280_10003838_pt1 | contig 22706 bp, 17 predicted proteins | sample YL17G06_40_MG_FD_203697 | JGI IMG/M metagenome (GOLD analysis project Ga0315280, IMG submission 203697) | Sediment microbial communities from Yellowstone Lake, YNP, Wyoming, USA - YL17G06_40 | ecosystem: Environmental > Aquatic > Freshwater > Lake > Sediment | place: USA: Wyoming | collected... | reverse complement strand
CTTACGACTCTCTTTGAAGAAGTTTTCGAAACAGGCGTATCGTAACCTTCTAAAAATGATCTCTCGCTTATCTCGGGGCAAGGGCGTTATTCAGTGGTGTCTCTCACCACCTAAACCCATCAAACTTTCTTTCAAGCGATGAAATCTTGATCACTCCAGGCAGAATGCTTCTTCGCCTTGAACAAACCCCTACGTCTCTTATACAAAGGCTTCACTTGAACCCATGAAATTCTCATAAAACTGCTGTCCCCACTTATCACCACCTCTGCTATGAAACCGCCTATTGAGTGATCTTATCCTCTCAAACCCTCATCTTCTTCGATCAAGAAATCCTTTTCAATTCCGAATATGCTTCATCGTCCTCCGTTAACCCATTCAAAAGTGAAGGGGGGCAAGAATGGATTGCTCGTTGACTTCTTAATGAAAGATGAGTTATAAGCAGTTTCATTCTGAATCAAAGGAGGCTTTTTTATGAAGATTGATTTCCACAACCATTTCTATCCATCAGAGTATCTGAAAAAAATGGAGCAATGGGGCCGTCGTTATGAATTTACGCATGATGCCACGGGCCTGAAAATCGTTAAAGAGAAAGGGGCCCGTTTTCTTGGGATCACCTCTCAGATGGAGAATCCCGAAGAACGAATTTCTGATATGGACCGACTCGGACTCGACATACAGGTTCTCACCCTTTCCACTCCGAACGTTTATTTCTCAACGAGAAAGAGAAACCTCTATCTCGCTAAGTTGGTCAATGACTATTTTGCTGACCTCTGCCAGAAATATCCCAAACATTTTATTGCCTTTGCGAGCGTTCCTCTCGGACACCCCGATGATGCCCTCCCTGAACTCCATCGTTGTGTGAAAGATCTTGGAATGAAAGGCGTCGTCCTCGGGACGAATATCGATGGGAAACATCTTCATATGAAAGAATTCTGGCCTTTTTATGAAGAGGTCAACCGTTTGGACCTTCCCATTTTCCTCCATCCAATGGTTCCGGTTCACCCTGAGACGATGGCAGAGTGGCCACTGGTTCCTCTGGTCGGTTTTGTAATGGATACGACCTTAACTGTTTCGAAGATGGTCTACAGTGGCCTCTTTGAAAAATATCCAAATCTCACTCTCATCCTTCCCCATTTGGGAGGAACGATTCCCTTCCTCTATGAAAGGATCAACAATGGGTACAGGGCTTTCCCGGATTGTAGGGAACACATCTCAAAACTTCCAAGTGAATATTTGAAAAAATTTTATTACGATACCGTCTCTTTCCATAAACCTTCTTTAATGTGCGGTTACCATACGGTGGGGGCGGACCACATGGTCTTGGGAAGCGATTATCCCCATGTGATTGGAGATATGTCGAAATCAATCTCTACGATTGAGGAACTGGATATCCCCGGGGAGGATAAGGAGAAGATCTTTGGAGGGAACGGAAAGAAAATTTTAAAATTGGCATAAAAACGGAGGAGGGAAGATCATTCTGGTGACCGAATGCATGAATGATCGGTCGTTTGTTTCACCTATTTATAGACTATGAAGTCTTTTATTCCTCCTAATGTTTTAGCGATTTCCCAAGATGATTCGAAGCTCTTTTATGAAACGCTCATTATTTTCAGGGAGCGAAATTGTGACCCGGATGTGCTCGGGTAACTTCCAAGGGGTCATATCACGGAGAATAATTCCTTTTTTTAGAAAACACTCATACACAGTGGTCGCCTTGCCCACACGCACTAAAATAAAATTTGCTTCTGTAGGAACAAATTCTACACCCAGGTTTCTCAATTCTCTGTAGAAATAGTTTTTGCCTTCTTCATTGATTCTTCTTATCTCGTCGAGAGAATCTTCTCCTTCGAGGGATGCCAACGTGCCAGCTTGGGCAAGGATTCCAACGTTAAAAGGAAGATACAATTTCATTAGACCCTGGATGATGGCCGCATGGGAGATCCCGTAGCCAATCCGAAGACCGGCCAGGCTATAGATTTTTGAAAAGGTTCTAAGGACGATCAGGTTTTGGTGATCCTCTAAGATTTCAAGACCCGATCGGAACTCCGAGGATTCGACAAAGTCGAAATAGGCTTCGTCGAGAACGACTAACACATTTTCATCCAGACGATCCATCAACATTTTCAGCTTGGAAAAGGGAATGGTTCTACCGGTCGGATTGTTGGGTGAGCCCAACAGGATAAGTCTGGTTCGATCGGACAGACCTTTTAAAAGATCTTCCACATCCACCTCAAAGTTTCTTAAAGGAATCGATTTGTGAGCGCCAATTGCCCCTTTGATCGCCCGGCGATAAAAGAGAAAACTCGGATCACAGGTCACCCCTTCATCCCCCGGATTTAAGACACTTCTGCAGATCAGCTCAATGAGATAGTTGCTTCCGTTCCCAACGATGACCTGTTCTCGTGGGACTCCGAATTTTTTGCCAAGAGCTTCTCGCAGAAGGAAGCAACCCGAATCGGGGTAAAGGTTTAACCATCGGATCTTATCGGCGACGGCTGTCCTCACTTTTGGTGGCGGACCCCAAAAATTCTCATTGGATGCCATCTTAACGGCTTCCTTGATTCCTAATTCTCTCTCTAACTCTTCGACAGGCTTACCAGGAATGTATTCAGGGATCTCTTTTAGATGATTTGCAAATGGAACGGCCATAAGGTGCACTCCTTAGACATGCGTCATTCCTAAAGGGAAATAGTACTCGATGGCGTCCACGGGGCACTCTAATCGGCAGGCCCCACAGTGCCAACATTCGATCGGGTAAAAAACGATGGGTTTCTTCTTTTGGTCTGGCCAGTCAAAAACATCACCAGGACAAATCTCATAACAGTTGCCACATTTAATACATTTTTTATTGATAGAGGGCGGCATCCCATTTCTCCTTCTTACTTAGAAAATAACTCGATGTTCCCCCTCTCCCCCGGTGGGAGAGGGTGGGGGTGAGGGGGAACGCATCGTGTCCACCCCCACCTTGATCCTCCCCCATCAAGGGGGAGGAGAATACCTGGTAATTTCCATGGTTCGCGGGTGACGAACCCGTCATATAAAATTACTTAGAAAATAATGTGTCCGTGTCCATGAATCGTGTCCGAAGAAACTCTCTACCTATGTGTGTATTTTAATGGTTTAAATTCAGTGGTGATCTTCCCATCCATCTGGCTGACCAGTACCTGTCCGCACCAGTTTGTATTATCTGTTTCAGGATAATCCTCCCTGTAATGGTAAGGAATGAAGCGGCTCTCCTTCCGGAAGAGTGCGGCATGGGCCATGATCTCTCCCACCTTGATCAAACTCGCGGTCTCAATACCTCTCATCAGTTCATGAAAGTTGTTTGCCTTGATCTCTTCGAGGTAAGGCGCAAGGGCATTGATTTTGGTCTGAGCTGTTTCAAGGGACGCCCTCGTCCGATAAGGCCCCACATTTTCAGCCATGATTTGTCGTAAGGCATCCTCCACTTCTTGATAATGTAAACCCTTCTTTCTCTTAAGGGGAGACAGGATACGAGCTTTTTCTTCCTGAACCTCTTTTTTATCCAACCCTTTCAATTTGCTTCTTAAGGCGTATTCGGCCGCGAATTTTCCGGCAGAATAACCTCCTGCGACCGCCATGTGAACGACCTTCATCTGATCTGCACAATCACCTCCGGCAAACAAACCCTCTACAGTGGACATGCAATTTTCATCAATATGGATCCCGCTTCCCACGACCTCTATAGGTCCAGTCTGCATGGCCTCCGATACCATGACCTCTAACGGTTCTTTCTCGATGTCAATACCCCGAGCTTTCAAAAAATCGTCCAAGGTTTCCTTGTCAAGCCCAAGAGTTTTTTTGAGGTGAGAGATCTTTTCGGGAGGAAGGTGTCTGGAATCAATGAAGACAGGGCCTCTCCCCTCTTTCAGTTCATTCAGTGTTCCCCAGACCAACAAGTTGCGGGGCGCCTTCTCCGCCTTTTCATGGTATCTGGACATGTACCTTTCGCCAAGACCATTAATAAAATAGGAACCCATCCCTGTGAAGGCATTTAATCCCGGTGCGCTAAATCCCTTGGGCACGATGGTCATTCTCAGAAACTCCATGTTCGCAAGTGTGGCTTCAGCCTCTAAGGCTAATCGCTGGGCCTCTCCTGTGTTATAAGGACATAGCCATGTATTAAAGGGCATCCGCGTTGGAGTCTCATAGAGCCGATTGGTATTCCCAGTAGAAGCAACTAAGGCTTTGCACTCGATAGAGTATATATCTCCGGTCCGAGTATGGAATCCCATCACCCCGGCCAACTTAAGGCCAGAGACCATCAGCCGTGTGGCCATGACACGATCGAGGACCGTACAACCCAAACGTCTGACCTCTTTTGCAAGATTTGGTTTGAGAAACTTCCCGTTGAAATTGATCCAGTAAGGCCCAGGCTGGCCCATCGATGCAGTCCGATAGTATTGACCTGTTTTTGGATCAGAAAGCGGCGATCCAACTCTTTCCAGCCGTGTGATCGCATTTTTCAGTTCATCACAAAAGACACGATTGTGGATCTCTGCATTAACAATGCCGTAACCTTCTTCTTCAACATATTCGAGGTAGGCTTCCCGGCTGTCCCAAGGTTCTCCGGTTTCAAGATAAGCCATAAAGTGGTCCACTCCGCCTGCAATGTTGCCGCTCCTTTCGATTTTGCCCTTATCCAGAATGACCACTTCGACTCCTCGCTCAGCTGCAGCAATGGCAGCATTGAGTCCAGCGAGCCCTCCTCCCATAATGACAACTTCTGTCTTTAAATGATGTGCCTTCACCTCTTCAGCTCCCTTATGATCGTCTCCTTTGGGACCTGTTCTCGGTATCTCTCCACCCCGCCAAACAAACCCGCTTACTTCCCTTCCTTGGCTTTCATTTCCTTGAACTCATCTTGGACAGCTTTGACCTTTTCGGGATGAATCAGGAGGTCGTAGGAGGTGAGGGCAATGACCTTGGCTGCCATTACCGTAGCCTTCCACCCCTCCTCGGAAATCGCTGTATTCCTAAAGGCATCTGAGTGCCCGGCTGTCCCTTCGGGAGCGATCTTGAAATTGAGATTAATCGTCGGGTAGACATGGCCTACGTTTCCCAGGTCTCCCGATCCAAAACCTGTCGCCTGTTTGATATCAGCCTCAGGAATCCCCACAGCCTTGACCTGATCGACCATCATCTTCGTCAAGAATGGGACACCGATTGGAGACTTGAGGGAGGTACGGGGTGGTTCAAACTCGAGCGTTGCCCCTGTTGCTAACGCGCCTGCCTTTGCGCAGTTCACCACTTTCTGATAGGCATGTTCCAAAGTGGGTACATCGAGGGCCCGGATCGAAAAATCACATTGGGCCAATTCGGAGACGATGTTACGTGCGGTACCTCCTTTCGTGATGATTCCATGGATCCGGACATCTTGACGGAGATGGCCGCGAAGCATGTCAATGCCGTTGAAAGTGTGAATCACAGCATTAAGCGCATTGATTCCCTTTTCGGGTGCTGCGGCTGCATGAGAAGCCTTCCCTTTGAAAGTAAATATAGCCATCTTCGAGGAAAGTAATTTTTCGCCCGCGTTCCACCGGTCTGAAGGATGGGTGATCAAGACGATATCAGATCCTTCGAAGTGTCCCCCTTCAAGGAGGAAGATCTTACCCCCTCTGGGGCCAGTTTCTTCGGCAGGAGTCCCGATGACCAAAACCCTTCCCGGCGTCTCGGGCATGACGGCAGCGAGTCCCGCGGCTGCAAGAAGTCCTGAGGTGGCGATCAGATTGTGACCACATGAATGCCCGTTTGGAAGTGCGTCATACTCGAGCATAATGGTGATCGTGGGACCAGGGCCTCTTCCCACCATCTCAGCTCGGAATGCGGTTTTCAAAATACCCTCCTTGACGAGATCTTCCGGAACCTTCGGATCACCCGTGACTTTGTATCCAAGCTTTTTTAATTCCTCCATCAGGAGTTGAGAACTCTTAAATTCTTGATAACCGACCTCCTTCCATTCGAAGACCTTTTGAGAAACTGTTTTACAGTTTGCACTGGCCGCATCAATGGCTGTGACCACCTTCTTCGGATCGCCCCAGGCGAGGGTGGCCATAAAAAGACCGAGAATGGAAACAATCACCCAAAAGCCTTCGTTCCAGAACCTTTTATGAATGGTATGCATCTTCCACCTCCTCACTCCAAGTTTTTATAAAATTCCTCCAAACAAATCTTCTTTATCGGGTTTTCAGGACCATTGACAAGAATAGCCAGAGGGTATTTTAAAACCCTGGTCGCAACAGTATAGAATAAACAATCTCAACTCATTTTATTTAGAATCGCAGAGCATCTATTTCAGGGCGGGAATATACTCAACCCATTAATTTCCTCTATTTCGGCACATAGAGGCGTTTCACTTTTTGGATCTCTCGGATTCGAGATTCTGCATAGCGATTGGCAGCCTCTAAAGGGAGAATGCCTTCTCTCTTGGCCATCTCAAAGATGTGGAGCAGACGACCATAGATTCGCTCTGTCTTCAATCTTACACGCTCGGGCCGATAACCCTGAAGTTCATCAATCGCCTGAATGACACCTCCCGCGTTAATGATAAAATCCGGAGCATAGAGGATCCCTCTCTCATGAAGCATTCGGCTATGGCGTTCTTCATCCTCCAATTGATTGTTGGCGCAACCTGCCACCAATTTACATTTTAGCTTGGGAATGGTCTTGTCATTTAAGATACCACCGATGGCACAGGGAGAGAAGATATCACATTCAACTTCGTAAATGGCCTCTGGTTTCACTGTATTAAACCCATATTGGGCCTGGAGGTGCTGAAGGGTCTTTTCGTTGATGTCAGTGGCGATCACCTCCAAACCCTCTCCCTTCAGATGTTCCAATAAGGGCTTGCCTACAGCTCCAAGTCCCTGGACCGCAATTCTTTTGCCCTTCAGGTGCTCATCACTCCAGAGGAATTTGGCACAGGCCTTCAATCCGGCAAAAATTCCGACTGCTGTGGTGACCCCTGAACTTCCTGAACTTCCTTCCTCTTTGGACCTCGCCAGGATATATTGGGTCTCCCTCCCAATGATTGAGGCATCTGTCAGATTAAGGTTGAGGTCGACTCCGGTAATGAATCGACCCTTTAACATTTCAACGAACCTTGCAAAGGTCCTGAGATAAGCCTCGCTTTTGTCCTTTTCAGGATCGCCCCAGATGACCGCCTTAGCTCCGCCCTTGTCCTCATCGGCGGCTGCACATTTATAGGTCATTGCCTTGGATAACCTCATCGCATCCCTTAGGGCATCCTCCATCGAACCATAGTTCACCATCCTTACGCCACCAAAGGTCTGACCGAGTGTAGAGTCGTGGATGGCGATGATCGCTCTCATCCCTGTCTCCTTATCGAAGTTGAAGATGATCTGTTCGTGCCCATCCTTTTTCATTAATTCGAAGATATCCATAGCGAACTCCTTTACAGGTCATTGCTGTCCAAAATGAGTGGCATTCCTTGAGACTTGCATTGATTTTATTGGACTTTTCGATTAACATTCACCCCTCTCAAAATCAGGTTCACCGCAGAGCCGCGGAGATCGCAGAGGGATATTTTCTTTTGATCCAACCCCGCGAAGCGCGGGGTTGGATCAAAAGCCTCTTCCCTTCGGGATTGAGATCGAAATCGTTTGATGGCTGTGGCACCTATCAAGAACCTTGTCGTGGGAGGACAGAAGCCTTTTTATTTGGTGGTATCTCTCCGCCAAAAAAAAACTTCCTCTCTGTGTCCTCGGCGACTCGGCGGTGAAAATTTTATTTTGGACAAGCATGTTTACAGGTTGAGGTTCAGATTAAGGCTAACAAAACCTCAACCTTAGCCTCAACCTTAATCTTTAATCGTCTTAAGTTCATCCTTCGACGGGTTTACCCTGTTGTTGAAAAACCCGCCATATTCTCAACTATCGGATCCTATCAACCGCTTTATTTCCAACTCCATTCGATCCTTTATCTAATTCAACTACAGGGCTACAGAGTAAGGTTTCGTCCTCTAATTTTTCACCAAAGCGTTTTACCACTTCCTCCACGGTCAGTCGCTTCTTCTCCTCCCCTTCCACATCAAACTGAATTTTCCCTTCATGAAGCATGATCATCCGATCACCGAAGTTAATCGCCTGAAGCATATTATGGGTGACCATAATGGTAGTGAGTTTGTTCTCTCTGACGATCCGGTGGGTCAGATGGATCACCTTCTCGGCTGTTTTTGGATCGAGGGAGGCGGTGTGTTCATCCAGGAGTAAAAGTTTGGGCAAAGAGAGCGTGGCCATCAACAGGGTGAGACACTGGCGCTGGCCACCGGATAGAAGGCTGACGCGGTCTGAAAGACGGCTCTCCAAGCCCAGTTCAAGGGTTTCTAAAAGTCCCCTAAATCGCTGCCTCTGTCTCTTTGTCACTCCCCAGGAGAGGCCTCTTGATCTTCCTCGAAGTTCGGCCATGGAAAGATTCTCCTCAATGGTCATTGAGGAGGCCGTTCCCATCAATGGGTTTTGAAAAATCCTTCCTAAGTATTTGGCCCTTCGATACTCTGGGAGAAGAGTCACTTCACGCCCATCAATAAAGATCTTCCCCTCATCGGGGAGATAGGTGCCGGCTATTAGATTAAGAAGCGTGGTTTTGCCTGCGCCATTGGACCCGATCACCGTGATAAACTCACCCCTTTTCACTTCGAGCACAATCCCGTTGATCGCCGCCTTCTCATCGATCGTATTGCGATTGAATATCTTTTTTAGTTCTTGGATGAGGACCATCTCTTCCATATATTGAGGCTAGAGGCCGAAGGATCGCTCCGCTTAAGGCTGGAGGCAAATCTTTTGCCTCTCCCCTTAAGGCCCTTGGGACCGCTCCTCAAGCATAGCGCTCACATAGCCAATGACATCATATTCCCCGGAGATGAAGCGTCTCCTCTTTTCCCTTCTTGAGGGCAGGGAAGCCCAGAGCAAGGATGACCATGGCACCTGTGGCCATCTTGAGATCGGTGGGTGCAAGCCCCAGCCAGAGGCCTACGGTGACGGTCAAACGGTAGATGAAAGAGCCAACGATAGCAGCAAATGTATTCATCCCTACAGACTTCGCCTTGAGCAAGGTTTCTCCAATAATGATGGCGGCAAGTCCAGTCACGATCATACCGATGCCCATTCCAATATCTGCGAATCCCTGATGTTGAGCCACCAGCGCTCCGGAAAGGGCTACAAAGGCATTAGAGATGCCGAGTCCTAAGACGGTCATATTGTCTGTGTTCACCCCCAAAGTCCGCATCATCTGCTCGTTGTCACCCGTAGCCCTCATGGCCAATCCAACCTGAGTGTGGAGAAAAAGGTCAGTTAAGAATTTACAGGCAAAGACGATCAGACCGAAGAAAAGGACAATGGATAGCCATCTCATCTCCATTTGCTCAAAAGGAGTGAAGATAGTGACATTATTGAGGAGAGGGGTATTGGATCGGCCCATCACTCTAAGATTGACAGAGTAGAGGATCGTCATGATCAAGATTCCTGCAAGAAGACTATTGATCTTGAGCCGGGTATTGAGTATGCCCGTGGCGCAGCCTGCGGCAAAGCCGATGAAGATCGCCAGGACGACTCCGGTCAGGGGTTGATAACCCAAGACGATCATCCGGGCCACCACGGCTCCGCCCAGAACAAAACTCCCATCTACAGTTAAATCCGGAAAGGACAGGATCCGGAAGCTGATGACGATCCCTAAGGCGACCAGCGCATAGGCCAATCCTTGCTCTAATGAAATTTGAAAAATACCGAGGAGAATTTCCATGGGGAATCAATTTATCTCCCTCCCCCCTGCGTTAGATGGAGGGAGGGAGAAATTCTTTAAGATTTGGAACGGACACGGAGAACGCCCTATTCTTTGATAACTTTGTCCGCTTTTTTCAGAAGGTCAGGAGGAATGACGATTCCTTGTGCCTTTGCTGCCTTTTCGCTCACGACCAAACCAAACTTCTCGGCGGGTCCCCAAGGGATCTCTCCAGGTTTTTTGCCTTTGAGTATCTGGACAGCCTTCTTGCCGGCAGACTCGCCGATCAGAAAGTAATCCAGTCCATAAGCGGCGATCGCACCTCTCGGGACACTATCCACATCTCCGGCGAACAGAGGGATCTTCTTTTCATTACATACCTTCACAATCGCTTCGAAAGCAGAGACCGCTGTATTGTCGGAAGTGATGTTGATGGCTTGGACCCCTTTGCCCGCAAGAGATTGGGCAGCCTGCATCGTCTCGGCACTGGTGGAGATCGTGGCTTCAATCAATTCCACTCCTAATTTCTTAGCAGATTCCTTCATCTCTTTGATATGAACCATGGAGTTCGCATCTCCGGCGTTGTAGATCGTCCCCCATTTTTTTGCCTTAGGAATGAACTTGGTATACATCTCAAATTGGAGATGAATAGGCCAACGGTCGCTGACGCCTGTCACATTTGTCCCGGATTTTGTCCCAGGAGGACTGGTTTTAGGAACCAATCCTGCATCAACGGGGTCGGTGACGGAGGAAAAGACGACAGGAATATTTTTGATGGTCTTCACCACGGCCTGAGAGGTGGGGGTGGCAATGCTGTGAACCATGTTCACCTTTGCGTCGAGGAATTTCTGAGCAATGGTCTGGGCATTGGCCATATCACCCTGCGCATTCTGGCGGTCGTAGGTGACGTTCACCCCTTCTTTAAACCCTGCTTCGGCCAGGGCTTTTTCAAATCCCTTCGCATCGGCATCCAGCGCTGGGTGGGACACAATCTGTGTGACGCCGATCTTGATCATCTTTGCTTTTTTCTCTTGTGCAAAGGAAATTCCGATAGACACAACTAATATGAGGATCAGAATAGGACATAATTTTTTCAACATAATCATACCTCCTTTTTCAACTTTTTAACTCTTCACTCAAGACTCATTACCCTTAACTAATTCTAAGCACCTCCTTTCCTCTGAAAAGTTCTCTTGACGCCCTTCGATTAAAACAGATAACAAATATCACCTTTTTGAAACCCTGTCAATTCAACTGAGATTCTGGTTCACACAGATGACCATAATCCGTAATCAAAGACGCAAGTGTCAGTATTCATTACCCTGAAATCGTAGATCCTGAATTAAATTCAGGACCTGGTTCAGAGTGACACTGAATTCGCCTCGGTTGTCATGCTGGGCTTGGTTCAGCATCTCGTCATTACGGATTATGGGATGAAACGATTTGACTTGAAGAGAAACCCTAATTGATATAAGTTTAGACGGTATGATTCGTCTCTTCCTTTTCCTTCCGATTGGAATCATTGCAATCTCCACTGGTTCGATCTTTATCAAGCTCTGTGATGCACCGGCGCTGATCATTGCGGCATACCGATTGGTCCTCGCCTCTCTGATGCTGATACCTTATGCTGGTTATAAAAAGACGTGGAGAGGATGGGGTAGGATTGAGATGGGATGGCTCATCCTTTCCGGCCTTCTCCTGAGCCTCCATTTCGCCTTCTGGATCACTTCTTTGAAATATACCTCTGTGGCCAGTTCAGTGGTCTTGGTCTCTACCCACCCGATCTTTGTTGGAATAGGATCTCGGCTCTTTCTAAGGGAGCGACTGGGGCTAAATTTGATCTTAGGGATCATCCTCTCGGTTTTGGGTAGCGGATTGATCAGCTATGGAGATATGACCCTGTCAAAGGAGGCTCTGATGGGAGATGGATTGGCTCTTGTCGGTGCCATGACCGCTTCAGGATATTTTCTTGTCGGAAGGAAGATGAGACGAAATCAGGATCTTCTTTCCTACATCTTCCCCGTCTATTCAACGGCTGGATTGGCCCTGGTCCTTTTCTCCCTCCTTTTTCAAAAACCTTTCTTTGGATATCCAACGACTACCTATCTCTTCATGTTTCTTTTGGCCCTTGTCCCCCAATTAATCGGCCATACCACCTTCAACTGGGCCCTGAAATACCTTCCAGCCTCCATGGTGTCTATTACTATTTTAGGCGAACCCATCGGGTCGACCATCTTAGCCTACTTGATTCTGGGGGAGGGATTGACGATCTGGAAAGGCCTGGGAGGAATCTCAATCTTCATTGGAATTTTGATTGCCCTGAAAAAAGCAGCGTTGAAATCGTGACAAAATTTACAAAAAGGGAGCCTTGTAAAAAAACCCCTTTTTTGATAAAAGTTCTATTGAGGAAACAATGAATACTTGCCATAAAATTATCATTGGTGATTCGAGAATGATGAGGGAGGTCGGCAATGAATCAGTTCACCTGATCATCACTTCTCCTCCCTACTGGCAGCTAAAAGATTACGGACACAAAGAACAAATTGGGTTTAATGATACCTACGAGGATTACATCAATCATTTGAACCTCGTTTGGAAGGAGTGTTATAGGGTCTTACACCCCGGTTGTCGCCTCTGCGTGAACATCGGTGACCAATTTGCCAGGTCTGTTTATTATGGTAGGTACAAGGTCATTCCCATAAGAACAGAAATCACCAAGTTCTGTGAAACCGCGGGATTCGATTACATGGGGGCGATTATATGGCAGAAGGTAACCACGATGAATACCACAGGTGGGGCGACCGTTATGGGTTCATTTCCATACCCAAGAAATGGAATTGTCAAATTGGATTATGAATTCATTCTTCTATTCAAGAAAGGGGGGGATTCACCAAAGGTCTCGAAGGAAAGGAAGGAAAAGTCCAAGCTTACGACCAAGGAGTGGAATGAGTATTTTTATGGACACTGGAATTTTTCCGGCGAGAAACAAGACAAACACCTTGCTGTCTTTCCAGAGGAATTGCCCAAACGGCTCATCCGAATGTTCTCCTTTATAGGGGATGTGGTTCTCGATCCATTCCTTGGTAGTGGAACAACTTCCCTCGCTGCAAAGAACTTAGATCGAAATTCGATAGGCTATGAAATCAACCGTGATTTTCTACCAGTGATCAAACAAAAGATTGGTATTGACAGAAGAGAGTTATTCAAAGATGACGCAACATTTGAAATCATTGAACAAGGTAATCTTAAAGTAGATTTTAGATTTGAGATAGATAACTTGCCTTATATTTTCAGGGACCCTGTTAAATTTGATAAAAAGGTTGATCCAAGGAAATTCAAATTTGGTTCGAAGATTGACGGAAAAGAAAGAAAAGAAACAAATTTATATTCTGTGAAACGAGTAGAATCTCCGGATCGGGTTGAATTAGATACTGGTCTCAAAGTCCGATTGATTGGGGTAAAACCCTTAGAGGAAAAGAGAGCAGAGGCTATTGGACTTCTCCAAAAACTCACAAAGGGTCAAAAAGTCTTTTTAAAGTTCGACGAAAAGAAGTTTGATGATCAGGACAATCTTCTTGCCTACCTCTATTTAAAGAACAAAACCTTCGTCAATCGTCATCTCATCAGAAGTGGGCTTGTTGGTATTGAACCTTCCCTGGCGTACTTTAAAAGACAAAATTTCAATTAAATTTCAGGTAAAGGAAAAATAGGAATGACGCTATGAAGATCAAGCTTACCAATCAGCAAATACGTGAACACTTAGGCTCTCCATCTCCTGAATTTCCAAAATATACCACCCAGCTCATCAATCTTGCTAATCAAAATGCACAAGGAACTAGGCCCAAGGTCGTAGGACAGTTGAGTGAACTGATTCAGACCTTCCCGGGGAAACGTCTTGCCCAATGGGAGGAGTGGTATCTCAAACGGCATCCTGAAGCAATCAATATTGCCACCAATAAAATTGTAGAGATGCTTGAACATCTGAAAAGAGCTGTGAATAAGATTGATCGAACCCTTGTCGAACAATGGGTAAAGGATCTTGTGGTCGTCAAGACTTTTGTTGGTCTACGATTCCAAGAGGCAATCCTTAAGAAGGTTGCCGAAAATAAGAAATCTGATTACAGACTTGCCTCTCCTGCAGAGGAATCACAAGGAATTGATGGATTCATTGGAAACAAGCCGGTCTCCATAAAGCCTGGTACTTATAAGTCGAAGAAAGCATTAAGTGAAGAGATCGAGGTAGATATTATCTACTATTCCAAGAGGAAGGATGGGATCGTTGTAGAATTTGATGAAGGTTAATCAAAAAATGATTGCCGTATCATATTAAGGAATGAAAATATGAGATTCATCGTCCATGAACACCACTCGACCCGTCTCCATTACGATTTCCGGCTGGAGATCGCAGGGGTCCTCAAGTCCTGGGCTATTCCAAAGGGACCTTCCATGAACCCATCTGACAAGCGGCTTGCCGTCATGGTGGAGGATCACCCCCTCGAATATGGGGAGTTTGAAGGGATCATCCCTCAGGAACACTACGGCGCTGGACCTGTCCTCATCTGGGACTCGGGCGAGTTTAATCCAGAAGGAGATCCTGAAACTGCCCTCTCGAACGGAAGACTCATTTTCTCTTTGGACGGAAAGAAACTGAAGGGCGGCTTTTCTCTCATCCTGATGAAAGGAAGAGGGAAAGGAAATGATTGGCTTCTGATTAAAGGAAAGGATTCATTTGTTAAAGAGGACTGGAAGATAAAGGAAGAACTCACGCCAGCAAAGAAGAAGAAACTTCTGGAAAAGATCCCGCCGTGCGAGACAAGCTAAAATTATAAAATTCGAAGCACGAAATCCCCGCCTACCAAAGAACTTGTTCGGCGGGCAGGCGAAATTCGAAACAAACTCGAATGTCCAAAACCCAAATGTTCCAAACGAAAAAAGTTTTGCCATTTGACATTTGAACTTGGGATTCGTTTAGGATTTCGATATTCGGATTTCGGATTTAGAAGATCTCTCTATTAGCATCTAACCAAAAGGAAATCCAGATTTTAACAATTCTGAACTCTGGGTTTATTTATGGAACCAACCCCGCAGCTTTTCCTTGATAGATTCCAAGAAGATATAGATGACAGGTGTGATATAGAGGGTTATAAGCTGGGAAAAAAGAAGCCCCCCCACCACAGCGAGTCCCATGGGACGACGTGATTCCGCCCCTGCACCAAAACCGAATGCAATCGGCAGAGTGGCCATGAGAGCCGACATGGTCGTCATCATGATGGGCCTAAATCGGATGAGGCAGCCTTGGTAGATTGCATCGGAGGGAATCCTTCCTTCCCTTCTCTGGGCTTCCAAAGCAAAGTCAATCATCATAATGGCGTTTTTCTTCACGATGCCGATCAACATGATGATTCCTACAAAGGCATAAAGATTCAAATCAATATGAAAGAGGAGCAACGTCAGCAAAGCGCCGAAACCGGCAGAGGGAAGACCTGAGAGGATGGTCAAGGGATGGATGAAGCTTTCGTAAAGAATACCCAGTACGATGTAGATGACCAAAATGGCCATCAGCAACAGGAGCCCCAGGCCTTCCATCGATGATTCAAAGGCCTGAGCAGTTCCTTGGAAGCTGGTGGTGATCGTTGAAGGAAGGTTCTTTGCAGCCACCTTGAGAACCGCACTCACGGCCTCTCCGAGGGAGACGCCTGGCCTGAGGTTGAATGAGATGGTGACAGAAGGGATCTGTCCAAGGTGATTCACCGTAAGAGGCCCCACCCCCTTGGTCATATTAGCCACTGCGTTCAATGGGATGAGTTGGCCAGTGGAGGAACGGATGTAGAGCATGGATAATGCGTCAGGGTCGAGCTGATACCGGGGGTCCAGTTCCATGATCACCTGATACTGGTTGTTTGGAGCGAAGATAGTGGAGATCTGGCGAGAACCATAGGCCGTATAAAGGGCATCCTCCACCTGTTGTGCAGTGACACCCAGGGCTGAGGCCTTATCCCGATCGATCCCGATATTGACCTGAGGGTTCGAGATTTGGAGATCACTGGTGACGTCTTGGAGACTTGGCAATTCCCGCAGCTTCACCTCGAGCAGAGGGGCATGCTTATACAGCTCCTTTGTGTTGGGGCTCTGCAGGGTAAATTGATACTGACTCTTCGTCAGTGTTCCTCCGATGCGGATCGGTAGGAAATTTTGGAGAAAGACCCGCATTCCAGGAACAGTTGCCAGTTTCGGCCGGAGTTCTTGAAGGATTTCGTCCGCACTCAGATGGCGCTCCGATCTCGGTTTTAAACGGAGGAAGACACGACCTATATTATAACCGACCATAGTCCCTCCAGGCCCTACTCCCGACATAAAGGAGTCAATGTTTGGATCCTGGCGCAGGATAGCGGCCACCTTCTGCTGATGTTCCTTCATAGACTCGAAAGAGATCCCCTGGGCTGCCTCTGTGAAACCGAAGAGCTGGCCTGTATCCTCGGTTGGAAGAAACCCTTTCGGGACGGCCATAAATAAATAAATGGTCCCTGCAAAAATAAGGTTAGATACCACGAGAGTCGTCCAGCGATGCTTCAGGACAATTTTAAGAGACCTATCATAAGCGCGGAGCATCCCCTCAAAAAACCTTTCTGAGGTTGCATAAACCCGACCATGATGGGCTGTCTTTGAGGGCCGGAGGAATCTGCCGCAGAGCATGGGAGTCAAGGTCAAAGAAACGAAGCAAGAGACCAGAATGGCGGTGCTGATCGTCACTGCGAACTCGTGCAGCAGCCTTCCTATAATCCCTCCCATGAAAAGGACGGGAATGAAGACAGCGACAAGAGAAAGGGTCATGGAGATGATGGTGAAGCCAATCTCTTTTGACCCATTGAGGGTAGCCTCTAAAATCCCTTCCCCTTTCTCGATATGACGGACGATATTTTCGAGCATGACGATGGCGTCATCGACCACAAACCCAACCGAGAGGGTCAAGGCCATGAGGGAGAGGTTGTCGAGGCTGAAGTTTAAGAGATACATGGCAGCAAAGGTGCCCACAATGGAAAAGGGAAGCACGAGGCTTGGAATGAGGGTGGAAGAGAGGTTCCGAAGGAAGAGGAAAATAACCAGAACGACCAGGCAGAGCGATAAAAGCAGAGTGAATTTAACATCGCTCACGGAATCGCGGATCGACACGGAGCGGTCGTAGAGAGTCGTAAGATTGATGGCTGCGGGCATCTGGGCTCGAAAGCTGGGAAGAAGCCCCCTGATGGCATCAACGACCTGAACGGTGTTTGTACCTGGTTGGCGCTGGATGGCCAGAACAATAGAAGGGACATCGATGATCCAATTGGCAACCTTATTATTCTCTACGCTATTGATCGCCCTGCCAATCTCCTGGAGGCGTACAGGTGAACCATTCCGGTAAGCCACAATCAGAGGTTGGTAAGCTTCTGCTGCCATCAATTGGCCATTGGCCTGTAGGGTGAGCGCCTGATAGGGCCCCCATAAAGTGCCTGTGGGCAGGTTTACATTTCCTCTCTGGACAGCACTCGAGGCTTCATCGATTCCAATGCCTCGTGTCGCAAGGGCTTTCGGATCAAGCTGGATGCGGACCGCATACTTCTGAGACCCGTAGATCAGAACCTGTGCAACGCCGCTGATCATCGAGATGCGGGGAGCGATGAAGGTGTCTGCATATTCATTCACTACGGAGAGGGGAAGGGTTCGAGAGCTGAGAGAGAGATAGAGAACGGGTTGGTCTGCAGGATTGACCTTCTGATAAGAAGGGGGAAACGGCAATTCTGGAGGGAGCTGTGTGGAGGCTTTGGTGATCATCGCCTGAACATCCTGGGCAGCAGCATCGATGTTTCGGCTCAGGTTAAACTGGAGGGTGATCAGGGTGATCCCCAAGGCATTCGTTGACGTCATGGAGTCCAGGCCTGCGATCGTTGAGAATTGCCTTTCGAGCGGGGTTGCAACGGAGGAGGCCATCGTCTCAGGGCTTGCACCTGGCAGATCGACCCTCACCAGAATGGTCGGAAAATCAACATTGGGAAGATCGCTCACCGGAAGAAGCCGATATCCTGCCAAGCCAAAAAAGAGGATGGCGAGCATGACGAGGGTTGTCATGACAGGTCGCCGAATGAAGAATTCTGCGATGTTCATGAACCCTTCTCCGAGCTGCTCGGGTTCCCGTTCACTTCCACTTTAGCTCCTGGTACGAGCTGGAGCTGGCCATCGGTCACGACCTTCTCTCCGTCCTTGAGCCCTTTCTCGATAATCGACTCATTATTGAGTGTTCTATTCACAACCACGGGACGGAGCTCTACCGTGAGGTCGGGCTTGACCACAAAGACATACTGGCCATCCTGCCCTGTCTGGACGGCCTGGGAAGGAATGATGATCGCGTCGGGCTGTGTGGTAAGGGTCAGAACTACATTCACGAACTGGCCCGGCCAGAACCATTTTCCTTTATTGGCGAAGGTCGCTTTGAGCAAGATCGTTCCTGTTGTCTTATCCACGGTGTTATCGATGAAAGTTAGGACACCCTGCTCAGTGCCACTCGCATCATTCGAAAGGTAGGCTTCGACCTTGAGTGGACTTCCTGCCATATATTTCTTGATCTCTGATAGGTTCTGCTCGGGAACAGAAAAGGCAGCGTAGATCGGGCTGATCTGGTTGATGGTGAGTAAGTCAATATCATTAGCCTTGACGACATTCCCTCTCTTGACGAGAAGATTTCCGGTTCGGCCATCCATGGGCGAACGGATAAAGCAATAACCCAGTTGAATCTTGGCGTTTTCGACTGCTGCCTGGTCTGCACGGACAGCGGCCCGGGCATTCTCCAAAGCGGCTTTTGATGAACGGACCGCTGCCTCTGCACTCTCTTTGGCGGCCTTATCCGCACGGACGGTTGCTTCGAGGGCCTCTGCATTCGTCCGAAACTGATCATATTGCTGCCTTGAGACGACCTGCTTCTCGATGAGGGACTCGTAGCGCTTCGCTTCGACCTTAGCATTCTCTGCCTGAGCAATATCCCTTTCAAGGTTCGCCTCAGCCTGTTTCACCAGGGCGATATTTTTGGCGAGGTCTGCCTCGACCTGGCCCACCTGGGCTATATCCCGAGCCAGATTGGCCTCGGCCTGCTTGAGGCCGGCTTCAAAGGGTCGGGGGTCGATCGTGAAGAGGAGATCTCCCTTCTTCACATCCTGCCCTTCGGTAAAATGGACCTGGCTGATTTCGCCCCCTACGATTGACTTCACAGTGATCGTGGAATAGGCTTGAACGTTCCCAATGACACGAATCTGCACAGGCACTGCTTTTTGGATCACGGTACCTACTATCACCGGTATTGAAACATTCTTCTCCGGTTTCGTCGAATCTTTCCCGGAGCAAGATGACAGGAAAATCATGGCTGTGAACAATACTCCTGAAACACCCAAAAACAGAATACCCTCTCTTTTCACTTTTCTTCCTTTCTAAACGAATAACAGGCAAGAAAAAATCTTTTCCCCTCGGGGGAGCCCATACCCCAAGCCCCAAAAAAGATAAGTCGAATGATTAGCCTGTTAAAATAACATATTTCCACTCGGATAGACACACCTTAATCGCTCTCTAACCAAATCAAAACTCCCCAAAAGGCCTTTCAATTGTTCCAACCATTCCCAAATGCCTCAATACCAAAACATCAACCACAATTGCCCCTGAAGAGTATGCTATTGATGTTCTCTCCTTTCCTAAATTTTACACGGCCTGTATTCTACAAACCTTAATAGATCAAAAATAATTCTTTGCCCGATATTTGTCAACTCTTTAAAAGCTATCTAACATGTTGATATCAAAAGAAAGTTGTGATTTATCGGCTGTTATTCGTAACACTTTTACGCTTCCCCTATCTCGACATAGGAAATGAAGGACCTGGCGTTAAGGCGAGTGGGGGGCATTCCAAAGAGAACTCTGAAAAACTACTCCACGCTCCCTTGATTAAAGAGATTTTAAAAGAGGATTACAGAGATTTCTAGACTTTTTCAGAAATCTCCTAAAATATAATTGACACTGAAAGATTTTTCATGAATATTATTCATCGTCACAGATAGATGATGAGAGAAAAGATCGGAAATTGGGATGGAGAATAGAAAGCCAAAGAAAATACTGGTCGTCGATGATGAGAAAGACACGGTCGAGATGATCACCACCCTTCTCGAATTGGAAGGGTATCAGGTTTTTTCTGCCCAATCTGGGGCTGAGGCTATGGGCCTGTTGGAAGCAGGAAAACAGAGATCTCCAGAGGCTGAAACGCCCGTGGATTTGATCCTCCTCGATATTGTACTGGGGGATGCAGACGGAAGGGATATCTGCTCCAAGATCAAAGAGGATGAGGAGATGAAGTTCATCCCCATTATCATTCTCACGGTTCGATCGACCCTTCAGGACAAAATCAACAGCCTCAATATTGGTGCGGATGATTACCTCACCAAACCGTTTATTAACGAGGAGCTATTGGCTAAGGTCAGGGTGATGCTCCGGATCAAAGATCTCCATGACGAGTTGAAGAAGGAGAAAGATAAGAATATCCTTCTCTCCCAGGCGCTGGAGAAACGTTACAGTTTTGGGAATATCCTTGGGAAGAACAGTCGGATGCAAGAAATCTATGAGTTGATTATAGACATTTCAAACACGGATTCAACCGTCCTCATTCAGGGTGAAAGCGGTACGGGAAAGGAGTTGATTGCGAGGGCCATCCACTATAGTAGCTACAGGAAAACCAAACCTTTCATCGTGGCCAACTGTTCTGCCTATTCCCAGAACCTTCTGGAGAGTGAACTCTTCGGTCACGAAAAGGGGTCTTTCACCGGTGCCATTCGGCGAAAGATTGGGCGATTTGAGCTGTCCCACGGAGGGACGATCTTCCTCGACGAGATCGGTGAGGTTTCACCACCTACCCAGATCCTGCTCCTCCGAGTCCTGCAAGACCATCGGTTTGAGCGGGTTGGGGGAGAGGAGACCCTCGAGGTCGATGTCAGGGTCATTGCTGCCACCAATAAGAATCTGAACGAGGAGATGAAGAAGGGAACCTTCCGAGAAGATCTTTATTATCGACTCAATGTCATCCCCATCTTCGTCCCTCCCCTTCGTGAGAGGAGGGATGATATTTCCCTTCTCGCCTCTCATTTCCTGAAAAAATTTGGTAACGAGAAAGGAAAGGAGACCACGAGTTTTTCTTCTGAAGTTATGGAGATCTTCCTCGCTCATTCTTGGCCCGGAAATGTAAGGGAGCTGGAGAATGTCATTGAGCATGCGGTCATCATAAGTAAACAGGATAGGATATTGCCGAAAGACCTTCCTCGGTACCTCCTCCAAAAGCCATTACCAACACAAAAACTGGTTTCCCTTCAGGATTATGAAAAGAGCATCATTTTGAAGACCCTTGAGGAAACCAATTGGAATAAGCACGAGACAGCAAAAAGGCTAAAGATTAACCGTTCAACTCTTTATGGCAAGTTGAAGCATTATGGATTGGTCAGAGCAGAAATCAATACATAGATGTCTAAAAATAGACATATTTATAACCAATTAAAATTAAAATACTTTTTTAATTAAATAAATAAATTTTATAAAAATATGGTCTAAAAATAGACACAAATCTCCGAAATCAATATTTCTCATCTATTCCCTATCTCTTTAAACTCCATCATCTATAAATATTTAATGCTATTGATGATTCCGTAAAAAGTCAAAAAATAGAGAGAATGTCATGCTGAACCATGTGCTGAACTTGATTCAGTATCGGTTCAGTATCTAACAAAACTTGTGCTGAATTTATTTCAGTATCAAGACCTTACGAGATCCTGAAATCGTAGATCCTGAATTAAATTCAGGACCTGGTTCAGGATGACAAGACGAGACTTTTTACGAGACCATCACTATTACATTAAATTAAAAAAGCTATTATTTTTCAAGGGCTTCTTGGGTCCATTAAAGTTAACCAAAGAAGGAGGTTAATAGGTTGAAAAATTTGGCAATTTCCCAATTCACTTCATGGTAATTTTACGTAGTAGTAATAAGTACCTCGATAATACCTTAATTTTGGTATGAAAATTGCTTAAATTTATTAACGTATTCCCATTAAGGAGGTTAAAATGAAGTGTCATCGATGCGGTGGTGCCATGGTCTACGAGAAATTCTACGGTTTAAGTGAAGAATTTTTCGGCTGGAGATGCATCTTCTGCGGGGAGATCGTTGACCAGGTGATACTCCAGAATCGACTTGAACAGAAGCGGTGATATCCCCCTTCCAACGGTTTATCTTGGTGCACTTATATCGGAATGGGGATGAACATGAAGGGTAGGATTTGTATTGTGGATCATGACCTGGCAAGTCGGGGCTATCTCAGAGAGTGTCTGGAAAGAGAAGGTCATCATGTGGTGACAGTGGATGATAGCTCACAAGTGAGGCACTATCTGGAAGAGGAAGCCTTTAATATTTTTATATTAAACATCGATACCCCTGGAGTTAGGGAAAAGAACCTGCTGCTCAATATTAAAAAGGCTCACCAACCGCGAATCCTTCTTATCGTCTCAGAGAGAGGGGATACCTTCCTTAAGGAAGCGATCAACTTGGGGGTTTATGGTTTTATTTACAAACCATATAACCTCCAGGAGATCTGCACCATGGTTACCCATTTGACTCGATAGAAGGAGGTCGCATGGCTATGGATGAGTTTTGGAAGGCCGTCCCAGAACTCCCTCAGTTCAAAGATTTATCCCTCGAAGAAAAACCACTCCTGGACGAAGCTTTCAGTCGATTCCCTCCTGTCATTTCTGAATTTACATTTACCAACCTCTTCATTTGGCGGCACGCCTACCAGATAAAAATCAGCCGTTTTAAAGACTTTCTCTGCCTCTTGGCAGATGAGGAAGGAAATTCCTTTTTCTTTCCCCCCATTGGAGAAGGAGATGTGGTAGAATGTT
>Ga0315280_10003837_pt1 | contig 22706 bp, 23 predicted proteins | sample YL17G06_40_MG_FD_203697 | JGI IMG/M metagenome (GOLD analysis project Ga0315280, IMG submission 203697) | Sediment microbial communities from Yellowstone Lake, YNP, Wyoming, USA - YL17G06_40 | ecosystem: Environmental > Aquatic > Freshwater > Lake > Sediment | place: USA: Wyoming | collected... | reverse complement strand
GCCCAGCGCCCGCATCGGGATCTCGCCTGCCTTCGGTCGGGCCGGCTTGGCGGCCGCGATCCCGCATAGACCTGTAAAGACGGCTCCAAAGAAAGCGCGCCTTCTCATCATCTGCCTCCGTTCGGTTAAATCAACCGAGCGTGCCGCAGTGTATCAGATTGCCGCCCGCGCGCACCCCCCTGTCACCTGCCACCTGCAACCTGCGACGTGCAGCCTGTTACAATGAAGCCGTCGCATGGAACGAACGCTGGTGTTGCACTTCCACGAGCTGTGGCTGAAGGGAGGCAACCGCAACTTTTTTCTGGGGAAGCTGCTGATGGCCGTGCGGCAGAGCCTGGAGCCGTTGCCGGCCCGCGCCCGCATCGTGCACAGCCGCCTCCTGGTGGACCTGCCGGAGGAGGCCGTGCCGGCGGCCGTGGAGCGCCTGAAGCGCGTGTTCGGCATCGTCTACTTCGCCGTGGCCCGGCGCGTGCCCGCTGAGCGGGAAGCGCTGTTGGAAGCGGCGCGCCAGGAGGTGCTCGGCCGGCAGTTCGACAGCTTCGCGGTCCGCGCCAAGCGCGGAGACAAAACCTTCCCCATGCGATCCTCGGAGATCGAGCGGGAACTGGGCCGCGACCTGCTCGAACGGCTGCAGGCCGCCGGGCATCCGGGCGCGCGCGTCAACCTGACCAACCCGGGGCTCACCTGCTTCGTTGAGATCACCTCGCGCTCGGCATTGGTCTACACCGAGAAGCTGCCGGGGCCGGGCGGCATGCCGGCCAACAGCGCCGGACGGCTGGTGTGCCTGCTCTCGGGCGGCTACGACTCGGCCGTGGCCGCCTACAAGGTCATGAAGCGCGGGGCGCACCTGATTTTCGCGCATTTCCACGGCCTGCCGGCGCGGCCCGGCGAATCTTCCGCCCCCATCGCGCGCGAGCTGGTGCGCCTGCTCACGCCGTACCAGTTCACGTCCAAGCTGTACCTGGTCCCGTTCGAGCCCATTCAGCGCCAGATCGTGACCGCCGCACCGGAGCGCTACCGCATCCTGCTTTACCGCCGCATGATGCTGCGCATTGCCGAGAAGCTGGCGCGGCGCGAGCACGCGCTCGGCCTGGTCACCGGCGACAGCTTCTCGCAGGTGGCCTCGCAAACGCTGCACAACCTGAACGCCATCGACCGCGCCGCCGTGCTTCCCGTCTACCGGCCCCTGATCGGCGACGACAAACAGGAGATCATCCAGGCGGCCCAGCGGCTGGGCACCTACGCCATCTGCTCGGAGCCCTTCCAGGATTGTTGCCCGCTGTTCATGCCGCGCGCGCCCGAGCTGCACGCCCGCCCCGAGGGATTGGATGAGGCCGAGGCGACACTCGATGTCGAAGCCCTGGTGAAGCAAGGCGTTGAAAACGCGACGCTGGAGAAATACGAGTTCCGGCAGGGTGAAGTGCGCGTCCCGGGGCCAGTAGGCAGTAAGCAGTAGGCAGTCGCCGCGGATTAAGGTCCGGTCGCTGCCTTCGGTTTCCAGCCTCCTGCCTACTTCATTCCAGGCCCGCCAACTGCCACTTGCGGATGGTGTCCTTGATCAGCGCCGCCACCTTGGCGTTGACCCGCCGGAAGTATTCATCCGCCTGCTTTTGGTCGAAATCCTTGGGATAGCCCTCTCCCTCCTTGTACAGCATGATGGTGGAAGGAAACGGCACGGCCGACCAGGCGCCCGGCGCCGGCAGGGGCGTCGCCAGTTCGCGGGAATACAGCTCGCGGTGCACCAGCTTGGGATCGATGGCCTGGATGTAAGCCGTCTCGTTGTTTCCGGCGTGGCCGCCATCCTCGCCGAATACGGCCTTGGTGATGTCGCTGGTGTAGGTCCACCAATTGACCACCAGGGTGTTCACGCCGCGGGAAAGCGCCACGTCCTGGGCCACGGCCTGCAGCACGGCCGTTTGTCCTCCGCCGTGGCCGTTCAGTACGATGATGTTGCGGAAGCCGGTCTTGGCCAGCCCCTCCATGACGGCGCGCAGGTATGGCTTGTACGCTTCTTCGGGAATGGTGATGCCGCCCGGGTAGGGGGTCAGGCTGCCGGTCATGCCATAGGGAACGTGCGGAGCGATCAGCGCATTGCAGTCGGCGGCGATGGCGCGCGCCATGGCAATGGGCGCGCTGCTGTCGGCGCCATTGTTGATCACGCCGTGGGCCTCGACAGTGCCGGTGGTCAGCAAGACGGTCTTGATCTGGCCCGGCACCAGCTTGCGGAACTCCATCCAGTTCAGGTCGTCCAACTGGCGGCTGGACTGCGCGCCGGCAGTCGCCGCCGCCATTGCCAGCAGCAGAAATGCTCTCTTCATAGCCCGCATAGATTAGCAGGGATCGGGCAGTGGGTGGCAGTTTCCGAGAATCTGTTCCCCGCGCGACACATCAGGCCTCCGGCTGTTCGGGACCCATCGGATCGACTCCCGTCCCCGGCAACGCACGGAACCCGCCAGGCGCTCGCGGAAGACGTTCCGGTTGCTTTTTGAACTGAACGTGTTGAGCGTGGGAATCATCATCACTCGGGCTGACGAGCTCCAAACCCTGTTCCGTGAACTCGGGAAGAAGACGGCGGCCGGAGCGGCCACGACCCACATGTCGAAGCTCATCCCGAAGATGTATAATCGCGCCTCTGGCGGTTGTCCAGTGCTGGCGTTTGGGATCACGAAGAAGCGGTATGACCCTGACTCCTGAAACGATCATAGACGACGGCGGGAAATTCGGAACGGTGCTTGCCGATCCGCCCTGGCAGTTTGCCAACCGCACCGGAAAGATGGCGCCGGAACATCAGCGCCTTTACCGGTACCGCACGATGAAGATCGACGATATTTGCGCGCTTCCCGTGCGCAAGGTGGTGGCCCCAAAGTCGCACCTCTACCTGTGGGTTCCCAATGCGCTGCTCTCGTGGGGTCTGCGGGTGGTGGAAGCCTGGGGGTTCGAATACAAGACGAACATTGTCTGGCTGAAAATCAGAAAAGACGGAGGACCGGATGGCCGCGGCGTCGGCTTCTATTACCGGAACGTAACCGAACTCGTCCTTTTCTGCACCAGGGGTCATTTGAGGACCTTTGCTCCTGGCCGGCGGATGGTGAATTTCATCGCCTCCATGAAGCGCGAGCATTCGAGGAAGCCGGAAGAACTCTACGACATGATTGAGCAGTGCAGCCCAGGCCCGTTCCTCGAGCTGTTCGCCCGTCATCCGAGACCCGGATGGACTCAATGGGGCGACGAGATTCCCGTTCCGGAACCCCGAAACGGGAATGGGAAGGTGGACGGGCTTCAGACCCGGCCGATGACTGAGGGCATGATCAGTCCTGTTCGAGTGAACGGGAATCGCAACCAAGCCAACCTCTTCGCTCGTTAGCGCATCCATCCGTTCCTCCGGTTATCAGATCTCCCTCGCGGGTATGTGTCCACCCAAACCCAGCGCCCGCTGGGTTTATGCTGTGCTGGGAGGCAACATTGCTGGAGATCATCAACGCGGAGACCGAGGAACAGATCGGCACGGCGCGCGAGCTTTTTCTTGAATACGCCGAGTCGCTGGGCTTCAGCCTCTGCTTTCAGAATTTCGAGCAGGAACTGGCCGGGCTTCCGGGCCGGTACGCCGCGCCGGCCGGGCGCCTGCTGCTGGCCCTGGATGACGGGCAGGCGGCCGGCTGCGCCGCGCTGCAACCAATCGATGAAGAGATCTGCGAGGTGAAGCGGCTGTACGTGCGGCCTGCCTTCCGCGGCCGGGGGATCGGCCGAACGCTGGCCCAGGCGGTGATTGCCGAGGCGCGCCAGATTGGCTACGCCTTCATGCGGCTCGATACCATCCCCTCGAAGATGCAGGAAGCCGTGGTGCTGTATGAGCGGCTGGGCTTCCATGAGATCCCGCCCTATCGCGAAAACCCGTTTCCAGAAGCCCTTTACATGGAGCTGGCTCTGCGGGCACGCTGAGATTGTTTTTCACCTCGCGCAGGCTCTCGGTCCTCATAAGATCAGTTCCTCACCCTAGCGAGAGGCCCCGGTTGGTCCTACAGGAAGGCTCGCTGGAGCGAAACAATGAAGTGAATGCCGGGCACCAGCTTTCGGCTGAGGCGCTCGTCGTTGGTTATGAACATGTCGCATTCCGCCTGAGCAGCGCAAGCCAGTTGCACGGCGTCGGGCGGGCGGATGCTGCTGTCATTGCGAATCCGGGCGTAAAGCCGCGCGGCCGGCCGATCGAACGGGATAAGCAGGACTGCCGCCGACGTCAGAGCGGCCTCATATTTGTCGGCCAAATCCTGCCGTTGCAGTGCCAGCGGTTTCACCAATATCTCGCCAAGCGTCATTGTTGAAGTGCACAATTGATCCTGGCGTTCGATCATTCGCTCGCGCAGGGCTTGGACGCTCTGCGACAGCTCGCCGCACTCTTCGAGCAGGTAGACGAAAAGGTTTGTGTCCCAGAACACGCGGATCATCCCCATCCCTCCCGCAGGCGCCGAACGTAAGCGTCGGGATCTTCGCCCTTCCAAATCTCCTTACCCGATCCGCGAAGCGCCAGGATGGGATCGAGTTGCCTGGATTCTGTTTGCCCTCTGGGCACGTATTCCTTCTCATACCAGTCCAGAAGCTCGTGTAAACGGTCGGGAATCTGGTCCCGCCGCGGCGTGATTTTTCCTTTTCTCGAAGGATGTGCGGCATCGGTCGGGCGATAGAGCCTGCGCGTGCTCCTGCCGGTCGCGAACAGCATTCGATAACGCCCCGGATTGGGCGCCTTGTTAGCAACGCAATGCTGCGAAGCATGGAGCAAGACGCCGGGGCGTAGCTCGTCGGCGAGTTTCTCCCTTCTTGCGCGGTCAACGATCTCCCGAACCGTAAAGTCTCCGCGCTCTGGGTGTTCACGATGAAGCAGGGCCGTCGCAATCCACACTTCATCCGCAACCAGCAGGCCTTGTTTGTCATTGGTTTCCATGTTTTGACCTCTTTACCAATGAATAATCGCACAGGTTCCTAGTGCTGTCAAGTGCGTTGAGGGGTCGAAATAAGGAAGAAAAAGTCGGTGGCTGACGCGGCACCAGGGCCGTCGCCAATCAGGCTTCGACTTTTTGCAGCGCGGTGTTCCAGCGCAGGCGGCGGCCCTGCTTGAGCGCAAGGTTGGCCATCTGCACCACCAGCGCCGCCTGGAAACCAAGCGCCATGGGCGCCGTAGGCGTCTTGCGGGTGCGTATGCACTCGATGAAATTCTCGACGTGCAAATCGGTGGCCTTGCCAAAGCCCCCGGCAGACGTCTTGGTGATTGAGGGCGTTTCCTCGGCGCCCTGCGGGAACACCTTGAACTCTTCGCGGCTGATGTCCATGCGTGCCTTGTCGCCGTCCAGCGAGTTGAGCTGGTCGTTGCGCGTCTTGTACCTCATGGCGGCGTAATTGATCATGAACACGCCGATGAAATCCTCCGGATACTCGGCGGTGACGACCACCGATTCCGGCATATCGACGCGCGGCTTGTGGACCTTGCCCGCCGAGGCGTTGACCGCGGCGGGGTAGCCGGCGCCCATCAGCATGTGAATGCCGTCGTAGACGTGGGCGCCCTGGTCGGCGACGATGCCGCCGGCGTAATCGGAGAAATAGCGCCAGTGGCGGAAGCGAAGGGGGTCAAGGGGGACGTGCCGCGCGGGTCCCTGCCACTGCTCCCAATCCAGCTTCCCTTCCAGCTTCACCTCCCGTGCCTCGCCGAGGTAGTTGTTGAGCCACCAGGAGCGCACCATGCGGACGGCGCCGAGCGTGCCCGCCGCCACCACCTTGCGCCCCTCGATGTACAGGTCGTAGCTGCGGCGCTGCATGCCCACCTGCACGATGTTCTTCGACCGCCTCTCGGCTTCAACCAGTTCAGCGCCCTGCTCGGGTGTCTGGCAAAGCGGCTTTTCGACGTAGACGTCCTTGCCGGCGGCCAGCGCGTCGAGCACCATGCGGTGGTGCCAGTGTTCCGGCGTGGCGATCAGCACCGCCTGGATGGTCTTGTCGTCGAGGAGCTGCCTGTAATTGCGGTACTCTTTCGGCTGGTTGCCAGGAACCTTCTTCGCCGCCTCGATGGCGCGCTCCAGGTTGGGCTGGTAGACGTCGCAGACGGCGCCGACACGTACTGCCGGGTTCTTCTGAAAGACAGTCATGACCAGGGTGCCGCGGCCTCCGCTGCCGATGACGCCGAGCACGATCTGGTCCGACGGCGTTGCCTGAGCCGCGTAGGAGATAAGGCCACCGCTGGCGGTCGCCAGAAAATTGCGTCTGTGGATGGTCATGGTCGCTCCTGAACCGTCCTGAATAGCGCCAGCCAGCATAGCACCAGCTCCCCCAAAGGCACAGGAGAACAACCCATTCGACAGATGGCTGAAGCCGGTCTCGGGAAGGCTCTTGAAACGGCGCACAACAGCGGACGCAGTTTCCTCAGGGCGTAAACGCCTGAGCTGTCATAGCGTTGGGATTGGGCACTCGGCGGGGAATCCTGTTGCGAACGGGCGCCTCGGCGCCATGCGGACCATGGGCCGGCGGCCCATTCTCGCTGCCGCGTTTCGTCACGAGGTAATGGAAGCCCGCGATCCTTTTTACTTCTGTTCCTGGGCGCCGGGCGAGATATCTTCGGGCGGGGAAGCCTGCATGGCAACCTGCTCAGCGTCGGGATTCTGTGGGGCTGCCTTTCGCTGAGCCCGCCGCTCGGCTTTCGCGCGCTGCTTCTCTTTTCTTGCCATCTCTTTCCGGCGCTTCTCGAAGGTGGTCCGTCCACGTGAGGCCATAACGTCCCCCGAAAACCGAAGTGATGGGACGCGACGCGTATCGCGCCCCCGAACCATGCGCGGCTGCTACCAGCGCGGCTCGCGCCGTTGGCGCACGGAGCCGCGGTCATCGTCGCGCGAGAACCCGCCCCGGCCACCACGGCGGCCACCCCCGGATTGCGTCTTGGGACGTGCTTCGTTCACGTTGAGCGCCCGGCCATTCACATCTTTTCCGTTGAGAGCCGCGATGGCCTTTTCGGCCGCTTCGTCCTCAGTCATCTCCACGAAGGCGAATCCCCGGGAGCGCCCGGTGTCGCGGTCGGTGGCGATGTGGATCTCGCCGACGTTGCCGAACGGCTCGAATAACGCCCGCAGATCGCTCTCCGTTGTCTGGAAGTTCATATTGCCAACAAACAGCTTCTTCATTCTCTTTCCTCTCTGGTAGGTTGCATCAATGGGCGCCCGGCTCGCTTCGTCCGGGTAAACCCGCTCTGGCATCTAGCGGAGTCGAATGCGGCAGGAAGCAGACCACCGTGCAGAATGTATTCGAGCGAACTCGACTTCTCAGAACACCAGGTACAGTGTACCACGCCGCGTGACGCAAGCGGGGTGGATTGCGAAGCCGGGTGTAATTTTCTTGCCCATCCGGGAGGCCTTCTTTCCCGCCGGTTCGGCCGTCAAGGGCGGGCCGCGCCGGCGAAAGTCAGGTTGTTTCGCCCAACCAGGAGTATGATGGAACAATGCTCGAATACACGGGGTTCACAGCTCTTGCGCTCGGCCGGGAATACGCTTTCGCCCTGCACGGCGCCGACGCTCCCGCGCGTTCCTTCACCATCGTGATCGCCGCCGCGGCCTTCGGGCCGGGCCGCCTGAAGTACCAGGAAGGACCGGACCTCTGCTACGGCAAACTGCAGGCCGCGCTCGCGGCGGAAGCCCTGGATGGGCCGGTGCGTCCCAGACAGCAGGTTACCGAATCGGACATTATGGCGTACAGGGCTTCGGGCCGTGCCAAGGCGCGCAAACCGACCGAAGAACAGCGGCTGGAGGCTAAACAACGCGCCAAGGTCAACCGTTCGTCGCACTTCAATTGAGCATGCGAATTCTGCTCTATAGCCCCGACAACGGCGTGACGCGGAACTTCATGCCGCCCCTCTGGATGTTCCTTCTTCACTCGCTCACCCCGAAGGAGCACCAGGTGGTGCTGATCGACGGCAATGTGAGCGCCATGGATGAGCGGCGAGTGGCGCGCTTCGCGCTCGATAACGGCATCGGGCTGGCCGGAATCGGGGCCATGACGCGGCTGATAGCCAAGGCCTATCGCGTGGCCGATGCGCTGCGCGCCGCCGGCATACCCGTGGTCATGGGCGGGCCGCACGTCACCGAGATTCCCGACGAACCACTCGGCCGGGACGGAGGCCCGCGTCATGCGGACGCCGTCGCGCTCGGCGAGGCCGATGAAACGTGGCCGTGGATCGTGGCCGATGCCGCTGGCGGGCAACTGAAGGATATCTACGCTCCGGTCGACGCCTCGGGCAGAGAGCGCAAGCCAATACTGCAGGGCTATCCTGAAATTCCATGGGACGACCTGGATCTCTCGCAGTTCAACATCGTTCCGCGGGTGCTGCGCCGCGTAATCGCCCATTTCCGCGTGAATTGGGAATCGCTTTACGTGATTCCCATCGAGACGGGCCGTGGTTGCCCCTACGGCTGTGAATTCTGCACGGTCACCGGCTTTTTCGGCGATGCCATGCGGTTCCGCTCGAACCAGAGCGTCGTGAACGAGATGCTACGGTTGAAAGCGCGCGCGCGGCGGGAGCGCGGCCAGATAGCGGCGTTTTTCGTTGACGACAACCTGGCCATCAATGTGAAACGGACAAAGTCCCTGCTGCGCGACATCATCACCGCGGGCGCTCAGCTTCCCTGGGTCGGCCAGATCAGCGCGAATCTGCTGCGCGACGAGGAACTGGTGGACCTCATCGCCGAATCGGGGGGCAAGTGGATCTTCATCGGGATGGAGTCGCTGGATGCCGCCAACCTCGCGGATGTGAACAAGAGTTTCAGCAAGCCGGACGAATACGCGGCCGTGCTCGATCGTCTGGCGCGGCGTAACGTCTACGCCATCACGTCCTTCATTTTCGGCCTTGATCACGACACGCCGGGCGTCGCCGAGCGCACCCTGGCGCACATCGAAAAGTGGCCGCCGGGTCTGCCGGTCTTCGGCCAACTGACCCCCTACCCCGCCACCCCACTCTACGAACGGCTGCAACGAGAGGGCAGGCTGACGCGGCCGAAGCATTGGCTCGATTTCACGCCTTTCCGCATGGCGCACCAGCCGCTCCGGCTGCGGGCGGGCGAGGTGCACGATGAAGTGCGCCGTGCCTGGACCGCCTCCTACAGCGCATCCGCCACGCGGCGGGCCGTCCGGAAGTTGGCAGGCGACCCCGTTCCCTATCAGGTTACCCATCTGATCGCGCGCCTTATTTTCCGAGGCATTTATTTCCCGCAGTTGAGCGGCTGGTCCTGGCTGAAGGTGCTGCTTCAAAACCGCGCGACGATCTATGATCTGGTGCGCGCTTCCTGCGCCTACTGGTCTGCTTCGGAGACGGCGGCGAAACCGGGTTTCGACTCGCCATCAGCGGACGCGAAGACCCCCTGACCGGCGCAGCGCTGCCCAGTCTTCACGCCGCTGACTCACGATCCAGGCCTTGCAGGCTTCCCGACGGATTCACCGCCAAGGCACCAAGACACCAAGCCCGGTGTCTTGGTGACTTGGCGGTTCATGGCAAAGATATAATAGCGCGGAGAAGACATGAGATCGCTGTTGTTGACGGAATACAAGCGCCTGGAACTGGCGGACATGCCGATTCCCGAGATCGGCCCGAACGAGGTCCTGGTGCGGGTGAAGGCCTGCGGCATCTGCGGCAGCGACGTGCACGGCTTCGACGGCTCGACCGGGCGGCGCATTCCGCCCATCGTGATGGGGCACGAGGCGGCGGGCGTAGTGGCCCGCGCCGGCGCCAACGCCGGCGACCTCGGCGAGGGTGACCGCGTCACGTTCGATTCCACCGTGTACTGCGGCGCATGCTTCTATTGCGCCCGCGGGCTGGTGAACCTTTGTGACCGGCGGGAGGTGCTCGGTGTGTCGTGTGGCGACTACCGCCGTCACGGCGCATTCGCCGAATACGTGGCGGTTCCGCGGCGTATCGTGTACCGGCTGCCCGATGCCCTTTCGTTCGAGCAGGCGGCCATGATCGAGGCGGTCTCGGTAGCGGTCCACGCCGTCAACCTGACTCCGGTCACGCTGGGCGACACGGGCGTGGTCGTCGGAAGCGGCATGATCGGCCTGCTGGCGATGCAGGCGCTGCGGCTGGCTGGCTGCGGCCGCGTAGTTGCCGTCGATGTCGATTCCGGCCGCCTGGAATTGGCGCGGCAGGTGGGCGCCGACGCCCGACTGAACCCGCAAGCCTGCGACGTGCCGGCGGAAGTGGCGAAGCTTACGGACGGTCGTGGCGCCGACATCGCGCTCGAGGCGGTGGGCGCCACTGACCCCGTGAAAACCGCGCTGGCCTGCCTGCGCAAGGGCGGGGCTTTGACCCTGGTCGGGAACGTTTCGCCCGCCGTCGAGCTGCCCCTGCAGGCGCTAGTGACCCGCCAGATCGCGCTGCGCGGCTCCTGCGCCTCGGCCGGCGAGTATCCGGCCTGCATCGATCTGGTGGCGCGCGGGGCCATCCGGGTCGATCCCCTGATCAGCGCCGTAGCCCCGCTGGAGGACGGGCCGCGGTGGTTCAGCCGGCTGTACGCCCGAGAAGCGGGACTCATGAAAGTGATCTTGACTCCATAAGAATTGCGGATTTCGGATTGCGGATTTCACGCCCAGGTTCGAAATCCGCAATCCGCAATCCGCAATCCGAAATTCGGCAGGGCAAGGAAGTAGTCATGGACAGCAGACTTTTTGATTTGACCGGCAAGGTGGCAATCGTGACCGGCGCCAGCCGGGGCCTGGGGCAATACTTTGCTCGCGCCCTGGCGCGGGCCGGCGCCGGCCTGGTCATCACCAGCAGAACGCTGGAGTCACTGGCGGAGTTCCGGAAGGAAATTGAGGCGCTGGGGCGGCAAGCGTTGCCGCTGGAGCTCGACGTGCGCGACCACGGCAGCATCCAGCGCATGGCCGAGGCCGCGCACCGCCATTACGGCCAGATCGACATCCTGGTGAACAACGCCGGCTGCAACGTCCGCAAGCCCGCCGTGGAGGTCACCTGGGAGGACTGGAACCTGGTGCTCGACACCAACCTGCGCGGCACGTTTTTCGTGGCCCAGGCCGTGGCCAAACTGATGATCCCCCGGCGTTACGGGCGAATCGTCAATATCGGATCGGTTACCAGCGTCTTCGGCTACGCGGGCATTTCGCCCTATTGCGCCAGCCGCGGCGGCGTCAAGCAACTCACCATGAGCCTGGCGGACGACTGGGGCCGCTACGGCATCACCGTCAACTGCCTGGCGCCCGGCTGGTTCAAGACCCGCCAGAACCAGGTGCTCTACGAGAACAAGGAATGGGTGGAGTACATCTGCGACCGCATCCCGCTGCACCGCCCCGGGCAGCCGGATGACCTGGTCGGCGCCGTCGTCTTCCTGGCCTCCGACGCCAGCCAGTACATCACCGGCCAGACACTGCTGGTGGACGGCGGCATCTCAACCGGCTCAACGAAAGCCACCGTTAAGAGTTAAGAGTTATGAGTGAAGAGTTATGAATTGGCCCGCGATTTGGTCTTTGAGTCGTAATTCATAATTCATAACTCATAATTTCTGGGGGGCGGTCGAAAGCAGCTCGACGGCGCGCTGCACCTGGGGATCGGCGCCCGCGGCTACCTCGTCGCCGGCCGCCACGCCGAAGGTCAGGTTGAAGATCTCGGTCTTCAGCCGCGTGCGGATGAAGTTCCGGTTGTCGGACCACAGCTTTTCGTTCACCGGGATCTGCTGGTCGTTGAGGAAGGCGCGGAAATCATCGACCAATTGCGGCGTGACCTCGAAGTCCCGTGGGATGGGCTGCCCGCCGGCCCGCAGCTTGCGGGCGAACTCCAGGAACTCGGTCCGGCTCTCGAGAAAGGCCTGGAATTCGTTGTATCTGGCCGGAGGCACCTCGAGGTCGGGCCGGATTCCGCCCTGAGCGATGCGCGTGCGCTCGATGAAGCGACCGGAGGGCGTGACGTAACGGGCGGTGGCCAGCGCCAGACCAGTGCCCTCGCTCAGCGGGTATACAGTCTGGACGGTGCCCTTGCCAAAGGTTGTCTCGCCGACCAGCGGCGCGCGGTGGTGGTCCTTCAAGGCGCCGGCCAGGATCTCGGCGGCGCTGGCCGTGCGGCCGCCGACCAGCAAGACCAGCGGCAGTTTCTGGCCCACCGCATCCGTCTTTTCCACCGTGAATTGCTTCGCTTCGGACTTGCGGCCCTGCGCGGTCAGCAGGGTGGCCCCCTGCGGCAGGAAGAGGCTTGCCGTTTCCACGGCCGACGCCAGCACCCCGCCGTGGTTCTCACGCAGGTCGAGAACGAGGGCCCGGAGTTGCGGGCCCCACTTCTCGATCGCTGTCTTCAATTCCTCGGCGGTGTCGTTCTCGAAGCTGCTGATGCGCAGGTAGCCGATCCCCGGGCGCAGGAAGAAGGCGCGGTCCACCGAGCTCTCCGCCAACTGGGCGGGAGTCGCGGCAATGCTTTCCACGCGGCTGCCACTGGGGTGGAATACCATCATCTGAACGCGCTGCGAGCGGGCCGCGCTCAGCACTTCAACGATCTCCTCGACACCCAGCCAGGCGATCCGCGTGCCATTGACCTCCAGGATTTCATCGCCCGGTTGGATGCCCGCGCGCGCCGCCGGCGACCCGGTAAACGCTTCCAACACCACAACCCGCCCGGGCATCACCGTGACGATGGTGCCGAAGCCCTCGCTTTTCGCTTCCTGGTGCTGCTGCAGGGTGCGGAATTGCTCGGCATCGAAAAATACCGAATAGGGGTCCAGGCGGCGGAGCATGCCCGGGATCGCGCCCTGGTAGATCTGCTTTTCGGGAACAACCGGGTCAGCGTACTGTTCCTCGATGACGCTGTAGACCTTGGTGAAGCGCTTCAGGGACTGTTCAATCGGATCCTGGGGGGCTGCTTGAGGGACCGCCTGGGGAAAAAGCAAAAGCAGAAGAACTGTCAAACTGCGGATTGCGGATCGCGTCAAATTGCGGATTGCGGATTTCGGATTGCGGATTGCGCCCCAGAAAACAAGCACACGTTTATTCTACCGCACCGCTCGGCGAAGCACGGCAAGGCCAGTCCAAATCCGCAATCCGCAATCCGACATTATTTGGGTTCTTCTCCGGAATGATGGCCGTGCCCGCCGCTCTCGCCGGGCAGCGAATCCACATCGCAGCCGGGGCTGGCGATCTCGAATGGCGTTTGGCCTCTAGGGAAACCGCGGAAAGGCACCTGCAGTTTCAGCACATTGGAGCTGGCTTGGTCTTCGCACGAACCTTTGGTGTCGTCTGGATCGCTGGGGGGCGGGACGGGCTTTCCGTCCTGCATAATGGCCTCCCAAGAAGAGGTATCAGCTTTCAAGAGTCAGGCGCCAGGCTTTGACTGACACCTGACACCTGAAACCTGACACCTGGATTCACACTCCGACGCTCGAGATTTCCACGCGCGTCCGGACGCCGGAAATCACGACGATACCCGTCTCGCTGACAAAATAACGGCTGCGGTCCTCGTCGGGATCGTATCCGATGACGGTTCCAGCCGGGACGCGGACGTTCTTGTCCAGGATAGCGCGGTTGATGCGCGCGCCGCGCCCGATGTCGCAGCCGTCCAGGATGATCGAGTCCTCGACGCGGGCGTGGCTGTGGATGAACACGTTGCGGCCCAGGACCGCGCGTTGCACGACGCCGCCGCTGAGGATGCAACCTTCGGAGACCAGCGAGTTGAGGGCCTGTCCGCGCCGCCCCTCGTCATCGAAGGCGAACTTCGCTGGCGGATCGTTGTAATTGGCCGTATGCAGCGGCCATTGGCGGTTGTACAGGTTCAGCGAGGGCGCAATGGCGCGCAAATCCATGTTCGTTTCCCAGTAAGCCTCGATGGTCCCCACGTCCCGCCAGTACCCGCGGTTCTCGATGGGCTCGCCGGGAATCTCGTTGTGCTCGAAATCGTAGGCGTGCATTGGATAGCGGTGCAGCATCGACGGCAGGATATCGCGGCCGAAATCGTGCTGGCTGTCGGGCCGTTGCGCGTCCTCGTACAACTCGCGCAACAGCGCCCGCCGGCCGAAGATGTAGTTCCCCATGGAGATCAGCGACCACTCCGGCCGGCCGGGAATCGACAGCGGATCGGAGGGCTTCTCATGGAAGGCGGTGATCTGCCAGTCGGGGCCCACCTCGATGACGCCAAACTCGCGGGCCAGCTCGCGCGGCACGGCCAGCGCCGCCACCGTCACCGCCGCCTGCTTCTCCTGGTGGTAGGCGATCATCTGGCCGATGTCCATGCGGTAGATGTGGTCGGCGCCAAAGATGGCCACCAGGTGCGGTTCGGCCTGCTCGATCAGGTTCACGTTCTGAAAAACGGCGTCGGCCGTCCCCTGGTACCACGTTTCGCCGGCCCGCATCTGCGCCGGCACCGGGATGATGAACTGGCTCTTGAGCAGGTTGGTAAACTGCCAGCCGTCGCTCAGGTGCTGCAGCAGCGACTGGCTCTTGAACTGCGTCAGCACATAGATCGAGTAGATCCCGGAATTGATGAAATTGCTCAGGACGAAATCGACGATGCGGTACTTGCCGCCGAAGGGGACCGCGGGCTTGGCCCGCTCCTTGGTCAGAGGATAGAGCCGGGTGCCTTTGCCTCCCGCCATCACCATTCCCAGCACGCGCAGTTTCATGGCCGTTTACGGGCTATTAGCATACACCCGCTTCCGGCCGCCAAAGCGCAGTGCAACGATGCCGGGCGCGTGCTATGATGAAAGTGTCTCATCCGAGGCCCGTGAATGAGCGCGCGTTTCTGGAAGCAGCTCGCGGTCATCCTTAGGCGCCTGAGTCCTGGGTTTGTGCAACGTGAAGCCAACCGGCCATTCTCGTTGGCCGTAGTGGGCGCAGGGGAGGAAGTGCGCCGGTGGCGCGACCGGCTGGCGCCGCCCAGCCTCGCCGAGCGGAAGCGCGACCAGGCCCTGAAGCCGCTCTTTACTATTTCGGCACCCCTGACGCCCGCTTATGCGGAGATGCTCCCAAGGTTCGACCTGCTTTGGGTCACACCTTCGGCGGCCGACGAGGTTCGCGGCCTGACGCGCCGCTATACCCTGTTACCCGAGGCGCCGGACGGAGGGGCAGAGGAATTCGCCTGGGCCGACGCCATTATGGAGGAAGTCCGCGAGAAGCATGCCGGCTTCCGGCTGGCTTTGGCCCGGCACTACGAGCCGCTGCGGAGAGCGGCGATCAGCCAGGTGATCTCGACCATCGCCTTGGAGAATGCGACGTTCGCAATCTTGAGCGCCATTCCCAACATCATTCCCAGCCCCATCGAGTTGCCCTGGGCCATCGGCGAATTCGCGTCCGACACGGTGGTGATCACCGCCAACCAGTTGAGGATGGCCTTCCTGATCGCCGCCGCAAGCGATTCGCCGGTAGGCTGGAGCCGGCAGAAGGGGCAGTTGGCTGCCATAGCCGGCTCGGCCTTCGGCTGGCGGGCGCTGGCACGGGAACTGGCGGGTAAGATGCCGGGCGGCGCGGGTCTGGTGGCCAAGGGCCTGGTCGCCTTCTCGGCCACCCATGTGGTCGGCTGGGGGCTCGAGCATTTCCACCGATTGGGGCACTACTTCACGCGCGCCGAGAAACTCGAGCTGTACCAGGAAGCTCATCGCCGCGGGCGGAAACGTGTCGAGGAACTGGTGGGCCGGCTGGCCGACCGCCGCGTCCCGCCACGCCACCCCCCTGCCCGGTCCCACGGCGAAACGCCGGAAGCCGCGTCCGGCGCATGGTTACCGGAGGCTGAATGAACGTTCACTTTAGCTACAAGCACAGCGTCCGAAGCCCCCAGGTGGATAGAGTCATCCACCGGCACGTCCAGAAGCTGAAAAAGTGGCTGGCCACGTTCGATCCGGACCTGGTTCATCTGCACGCCACGCTGGAATACCAAAGTGCCCGCGAGGGCTTCAAAACCTCGCTCAACCTGCGCCTGCCGGTCGGCCAGTTGTTCGCCACCGAAGCGGGCAAGACCGCGCAGGCCAGCATGCGGGCCGCCTTCGACGGCCTGGAACGCCAGTTCAAGGACAAGATGGCAGTGCTGCGCAACGGCAAGACGCGCTCCACGCTGGAGTCCAAGGTCCAAGGTCCACAGTCTAAAGTCACACCACCATCCTGACCTTGGACTTTGGACCTCGGACTTTGGACTGTTTTTTGGAGGTGAGGCAACCGTGTTGACCGGAAACGAAGTCCGCGCGCTCACCGAGTTTGCGGCCGAGGGGTACCTGCTGACCAGCATGTACTTCCACGTGCCGAAAATCCAGACGCTGTCTCACAGCAAGGAACAGATTGCTCTGAAGGATTTGTTCCGCGAGGCGCGCCGCCGCTGGGACCGCGGCGCGCTATCCAGAACGCAGGCCGAATCGCTGGAGCAGGACAGCCAGCGCATGATCGAGTTCCTGGCCTCGCAGTCGGAAGACGGGCGGCGCGACCAGGCGCTGTTTGCCTGCTCGGCGCGCGGGTTCTTTAAGACCATCTCGCTGCCGCGCAGCCCGGAGACCAGGGTGTCGGTCGGCGAGGCCTTCCTCCTCCGGCCGCTGCTGGCCCAGCTCGACGCTCACCCGCGCCATTGCGTCGTGGGCGTGGACCGGGAAAAGGCCATGATCCACCTGTTCGGCATGGGCCAGGTGGAGGAGAGCTCCAGGGTGCAGCACGACGTCCCCGGTTACAGGCGCGGGTCCGGTTTCGGCGGTTACCTGGAGCGCCGCATCGAGCGGCACGTCGATCAGGAAATCCAGCGGCATTTTCAGCACGTGATCGAGCAGTTGCAGGCCCTGTTCAAGCGCTGCCGCTGCGAGCGACTCCTCGTCGCCGGGCAAAGGGACAGCACGGCGGACTTCGAAAAGGTGCTGCCGGAAGAATTGCGGCGCCACATCGTCGGCCGGTTTCTGATCGACCCGCGGGCGGCCACGCTGGACCAGGTGCGGCTGAAAGCCCTGGAAGTGCTCCAGAAACACGAGCGCGACCGGAAGCAGCGGCTGATCCAGCAGGCCCTGGACAATGCCGGGCCTATGGGGCGCGCCGTCATCGGCCTGGATGGCACGCTGGCGGCCTTGCAGAAGCGCGAAGTGCAGATCCTGCTGATCGGCGACAACCTGGGCGCCGGCGGCAAGCGCTGCGCGAACTGCGGTTCCCTGGGCGGTGTTTCGCTGAGCGAGTGCCCCAACTGCGCCGGTTCGCTGAGTGCGGTGGAAGACGTGGTGGAGCACGCCATCAGCCGGGCCATCCGCGACGGCGCCGAGGTCCGCTTTATCGACGGCAGCGCCGATTTTGCGCGGACGGGCAACATCGCCGCCCTGCTCCGCTACCGCTCCGAGCTCCGCCCCACCTGATCCGCGCCCGAAGGGGGCGGGGTGGACCCTGGGGCAAAGCCGGTCCCTTCGGTGGAAGACGCCGCACAGTTGCAGGGACCTACGAGCTCGTCGAAGGCTCGCACTCGCCCCTCTCCATGACCTCAGGGTGGTATTCGATGGTCTTGTAACCGCCTTCGTCCCGTTCGGCACAGAGCAGCAGGGGGTACAAGAGGTTCCCACACTTGTTTCGGATCTCGTTGGAGTCCTTGCCTCTCGGAGGGTGAAGCTGGAAGTTGTTGCTGCTTATCTCCCGCTTGTCGCGCTTCCGGTACCAGGTTTTGCACATCCTCCTGAATGCCTTGTCTCTTTGGGGGCGCACGCACCAGACTCGGCATCTTGGGCGGTGCGTTGTCGGCGATACATCCCACAGCACCAAGAACAGGTAGGGCACCTTGTCGAGCGATTCAAGCTTCCCGGATGTCTCCGCTTTTGTCCCGGCTTTGATGACGCCGTTGAACCGGGGTGTATCGATAGCTTCCCAGGTGTTGGCACCCTTCACGTCTGAGCCGTCCGCGAGGTCCGCGCCCTTTTCCCGATCCAGTCCCCGAACGCCAGTGAGAACGCTGACGAGGATTTGCGACCACCCTCTGGTATCGCAAGGCACAGGGTGCCCCGTCTCCCCTGCGAAATCCGCCGCGGCGTAAAACGTCTCGTAGTGCAAATCGAGAAGTTGCAGCGCCCGCCGCAGCCGGTCAGTCGCTTTCGCATTCATACAGGCGTATGAGCTCCGACAGCGGGATGGTCAGCCCGGAAGCGATCCGCTGCAGGACGTCTATGGAGGGGTTGGCCTCGCCCCGTTCAACCTCACCCAGGAACGTCCTGTCCACCCCGGAGACCGCCGCCAAACCTTCTTGGGAAATGCCACGTTCGGTTCGCAAGCGCCGGATTATCCTTCCGACCTTCACGGCAACGTCCGGCATACCGGCAGCATGTCGCATTGCCGGAGTTTACGCCACGTGCTATAATCATCCACCGCGATACTTATCTTCGAGGAACTATGAGACCCAGCGCTAACCGGAATCTGTTTGAGACTGACAAGGATTCGGCCTCGTACGCACCGATCTACGAGGGCCTCTCTCAGCTCCGTGAGGAGTTCCATCGCTCCGGTCGGCTCGATGACTCGAACGCCAAACTCGATGAGGTCGTGAAACTGTTCGCGACCTACTTGGCAGTTAAGCTGGGCGACATTGAAGGGTTCCCGAAGGGGTGCAATGACCCGCCCGCGGACTTCGTCACCAAGCTCCAGAACAGCTTTGTGCGCGCTGCACGGCTCCCATACTTCGTCCGCAATGATGGCGTTTCCGTTTTTGGTACGAGCCCTTCCCTGGTCCTGCGTGACTCGGACGCGAGCCTCGCGGCCCGCCTGGTGCGGTTGGTCGTTCGAGCGGTGGACGATGCCTTTTTGCAGTTGGAGCTCGGCAATCCCTATGACGTCTTGAACGAGGCCTTTGGCCACTTTGTCCGCGACAACTTTCGCGGGAACATCGAGGACGCGCAGTACCTGACGCCCGCTGAGGTAGTGGATCTGATGAGCTCCATAGCCCTGAAGGACCTTGAGCGCGACGGGCGTTTATCCACAGACAAGGGTCCTGCCATCGTGGTGGCCGATCCGTGCTGCGGCGTGGGCTCGTTCCTGGCCAGCTTCGCCGCGAAGTATCGCACGCTTGAGATCGCAAGGACCCCGCGCCTAAAGCTTTACGGCCAGGACAAGGTCGAGCGCATGGTACGGCTGGCCACGGTGAACCTGGCCCTCTTTAGAGTCTTCGACCACACCGTGACGATTGGCAATTCGCTTTACAAGGGATCGCCTTTGGACGCACTGAACGGCTCGACCGATCTGATCTTGACCAACCCGCCGTTTGGCGCCAAGTTTGCGCAGCCGGAGGTCGCCCTCCTGGCCGGTGACAATGCGCCCTTCTTTTCCACCCTCGGGCGCACCAGAGGGCCCTTAGAATCAGAGCTCCTGTTCGTCGATAGGAATCTCCGCCTTCTCCGTGAAGGCGGTCTCCTGCTGATAGTCGTGCCCGATGGCGTCGTCTCCGCCAGCGGTATTCCCGCGCTCTTGCGGCACCACCTGCGCTCGGCCGCGACTCTGCGGGGTGTGATCGAACTGCCCTCGGTCACGTTCGCCCAAGCAGGAACCCGCACCAAGACAGCCGTCCTGTACTTGCAGAAAGGGAGGGCACCACAGAACAGGGCGACAAGGGTTTTCATGGGCGTCAGCGAAGATTTGGGCTTCCAAGTGAACAGCCGGAAGGGGGTCCAAATCAAGGTTGAGAAAGGCGAGAATGACCTCTCGGCCCTCTTGACCGCCTACCAGAGGACGCACGACGCGCGTGACGCGGGCCAAGCGGCGATACTCTCGGATTCCCCTTCGGCGGTCGCCATTCCCGAAGACCACGTCCGAGACGGCTGGACGCCACGCTACTACCAGGCCAGGCGTCTTGAGATTCTTCGTAATCTTTCAAAAGCTCCGGAGGCGGTGACCGTTCATCTGAGAGAGCTGGTTGACTTTGTCGCGGACGAGCGTCGTCAAGAGCACCACCGCCCGGGGGTGGCCTATATAAGCGTGCTGCACGTCATCGCGGAGGGGATCTTGGACTTGGCAGCAATCGAGAGTTATACGCCGAAGACCCCTGGCGTACCGGTGAAGCCGGGCGAGGTCCTACTGTCCCGCATCAACCCAAGGATCCCGAGGGCCCTAGTCGTCCCCGACCTGGGACAGAGGACGCTATGCTCCAGCGAGTTCGAAGTGATGCGGCCAAAGCCTGGGGTGGACCCCTACATGATCGCCTATCTGCTGCTCTCGCAGCCCGCGCAGGCTCAGATCCAGAGCCTGACCTCGGGCACGTCAGCCTCGCACAATCGCGTCAAGACCAAGGAGCTAGCCCAGGTGACGCTTGCGATTCCTCGCGGTGGAAGCGAATCTGCAAAGAGGCTAAAGCAAAAGGTGGCGCGGTACCAAAAGGTCTTGGCCGGCCTGTTGGAAGGGAACCGATCTCTAGTTGAGCTCAGGCGGAATGAAATGGAATGGCTGCGGCACGTGAGTGACCAGCGAACAGGCTGACCCCACGCACCTGAGCCGTTCGGAGCCTCCGCTGAATCCAAGATTTTGCGCGCTCCTCGGGTCGCCGGTCGCACGGTCGCGGAAGCTCTCCCCCTGCGCGGCCCGCACGAACTGGTCTCGATTTACCGATCGCATGGCGGAATCCAGGGTTCAGGTGTCATTTGAGCACGTCCTACTCCCCCACGCCGTTCCCACCGCAGCACGATCGGGGCCGGCGGGCAAATCCACGGTTCCAATCACATCCGGCTTGAAGCCGCGCTGCGAACCGGTGCTCAGAAGTTCTGCAGCAGGCCCTCGGGGTCGGGCGTCTTGCGCGCCCGGACCAGGGCAACGAACACGATCGTGGCCGCCAGGGGGACAAGCGAGGCGGCAATCACCACCGGCTGGAAGGAGAACCGGTCGGTCACACGCCCAATCAAGTACGTGGACGCCAGCGCGCCGATGCCGGCGCCGGTGCCCCCCAGGCCGCTCACCGAGGCCACCGCGCGGCTGTGGAAGACATCGGCGGGCAGCGACAAGAACATCGTCGAGCAGGCGGCGTAAGCAAACGTCGCGTAGCTGAATAGCAGGATCAGGGCCAGGTAGTTGGAGAGGAAGGCGGCCGGAATCAGCAGCAGCATGCTGGGACCGAAGATCAGCAGCACCGTGCGCCGCGACCTGCCCACCGGCCAGCCCCGGCTGATCCACCAGCTCGACAGCCCTCCGCCGAAAAAGTTGCCCAGGTCGGCGGCCAGGAAGGGCGCCCAGAAGCCCAGCACGCTCCGCTCCATCCGGAATCCCTTGCTGACCAAGTAAACCGCGAACCAGTCGGCAACCAGGAACCAGTAAGGGTCGAGCAGCATGCGGCCCAGTACGATGCCCCAGGTTTGGCGATAGCGGAGCAGTTTCCTCCAGGACGCTGTCGGCGGCGCCGCGCCGCCCGCCTCCGCGGGCGAGGCCATGGGCTCCGCGGCCCTGATGTATTGCAGCTCCTCGGGCGTAATGCGCGGGTGCTGCTCCGGCGGGTGGTAGAGCATGCGCCACGCAACCAGCCAGATGAACCCGAGACAGCCGGTGAAGAAAAACGCCGGCCGCCAGCTCCCAAACCACTTGTAGATGACCAGGACCAGGAACGGCGCTATGGCCCCGCCGATCGAGGAACCGCTGTCGAACAGCGCCACCGCCCAGGCGCGCTCCTTGGGTGGAAACCACTCGGAAACCGCCTTGGTTGCGCCCGGCCAGTTCGGTCCTTCGCCCATGCCCAGCAGAAACCGGAAAAAGCGGAAGCTCCACAGGCCGTGCGCCAGAGAGGTCAGGCAGGCGACCGTCGAGTAGAACAGCACGGTGAGGGAAAGGCCGCGGCGCGTGCCCAACGAGTCCAGCAGCCGCCCGCCAACGCCCTGCATCAGCGTGTAGGCGAGCCGGAAGGCGATCAGCACCGTGGCGAAATCCGTATTGCTCCAATGGTAGTCCTGCTTGAGGAACGGCGCCAGCACGCTGATGGTCTGGCGGTCGATGTAGTTGATGATCGTAGAGGCGAACAGCAGCCCGGCGATCCACCAGCGCAGGCGGCGGACCGGGGCCAAAGCGCGTCGCGGTGCGGCCTGCGCCGGTTGCACGCCGAAAACCGTATGCTACGGCCGGCACGGAGTCAATCAGTAACCGCCGGGCACGAGTATCGTCTGATTTGCGCCTGACCGGAGACGCCTTCCGTGGCGGCCGGCTTTAGCGGGGCCTGCCCCCATGGCGGGCGCCTCTATGTCGCGGCTTGTCGCACAAGGCGGCTGTTTCCCCACGTCCGAAGGTCTGCTAATGTAAGCAGGCGAGGAGTATTGACATGCCACCCAGAGCACCCGTGAAAGCACCGCCGCGGCCGCGGCGGTCAAAGGCTGAAATTCAGCAGGAATTCGCCGGCATTCAGGCGGAGGTATCGGCGGCCAAAGAAGCGCTGCAACCGAAGGCCGAAGAGGCGGCCAGAATGCACGAGGCGGACGTCCGCAAGGCAGTCGAAGGCGTCTCCGTGGATGCCGTTGTCCACCGCATCTCCGAACTCGGACTCGAGGTGTCCGGCGGGCTCGCGCAGTTGTCGGAGAAACTGGTGCGCGAGGTTCAGTCCCTGACTTCGGTCCGTGAGGCGGTCGAGCTGGAGCGCGCGGAATTGGAGCGCCTGCACAAACTCGATGTGGCGGCCACTGCCCTGGACCAAATGGTTCAGGACTTCGCCCGCGAGAAAGAGCGGCTGGAAGCGGAAATCAACGCCCAGCGCGCCGCCTGGGAAGAGGAGGCGCAGGGCAAGGAGCGCGAGCGCAAGGAGTACGAGG
>Ga0315280_10003836_pt1 | contig 22706 bp, 14 predicted proteins | sample YL17G06_40_MG_FD_203697 | JGI IMG/M metagenome (GOLD analysis project Ga0315280, IMG submission 203697) | Sediment microbial communities from Yellowstone Lake, YNP, Wyoming, USA - YL17G06_40 | ecosystem: Environmental > Aquatic > Freshwater > Lake > Sediment | place: USA: Wyoming | collected... | reverse complement strand
TTCTTGGACTGTAAGCCGGACAATATATTTCTTATTCATACCGATTCCTTTCAGATAAATAATATTCTGAAAGGATTTTTCGGCAACTACAACCCATTTACTAAAATCAAATGTTATGAGACACTACAACTCAACCATAACAACTATTCTGATAAGCATTTTTGTATGTTGGTCGTCTTTTTCAGTTGCTCCTATTTTAGTAGATGCTGATGAATATATTCCTATAGGAAGTGGGACTTGGACTTCTATCAGTTATGATGATATCCCATTCGTATTGACATGTTCTGGCTGGATGACATGTTTTGACTGGGTTTTGCATACAAATAATATATTTCGACCTGTGGAAACTATAGACTTGTCTGGCTACACAGCAAATAAGATTCATATTTTGGAATTTGCCAACTATGCAGATAACGTTCCAGATGGCGTCGTGGTTGGGCACATTAATGTGTATTATGCAGACGATTCGTTAAACACCCTGGATTTAGTGGTGGGCGTAAATATCGCAGAATGGTCATATGATAGACTAGAAGAACAAGCGTATCTGCAACACACAAAAATACCTCCGGCATACTCGTTCTCGACAAACCAAGACTCTGATTACTACTACTGGGGGCACTATTTCTACATATCGATAGATACTCAGAAGAAACCACTTCAGTATTTGGAATGCATTCTTGATCCAGCTTCATATACTGGTCAGCAATACTACGGTTACGCGCCTGCGGACTGTTTTGGAATCGTTATACCTGCAATAACATTACAGGCGCCGCCACCACCGGTCGCTTCTTTTATCTACTCTCCCGAAAATCCTGTAGTTGGTGAAACAATAACCTTTGATGCGTCTTCTTCGTATGACCCCAATGACGGTGAAGTAGTGGCCTATAATTGGGACTTTGGTGACGGAAGCACAGCAGAAGGGCAAGTCATAACCCACTCTTACGTCCAACCTGGTGAATATACCGTTACTTTAACCGTAACTGATAACGATGGGCTGACAGGCTTTACGCACAAGATTGTTAGCGTAAAATTCCAACCAATAGCATCTTTCACATACTTCCCGGAAAACCCCCGTGTTAACGAACAAATAACCTTTGATGCCTCTGATTCATACGACCCCGATGGCTACGAAATAGTGGCCTATACTTGGGACTTTGGTGACGGAAATACAGCAGATGGGCAAGTAATAACCCACTCTTATACCCAACCTAAGGATTACACCGTTACGCTGATTGTTACGGACAACGATGGTTTAACTGGCTCAAAACAACAAAATATTGTGATGAAAATGCCTCCCGTAGCTGCTTTTGATTATTATCTTGAAGACCCAAACAATCCTGAACTTCGTAACAAGATAAAATTTGATGCAAACAAATCGAATGACCCCGATGGTCAGATTGTGAGTTATCAATGGGATTTCGGCGATGGCAGCAGTTTACAAGGGATGGTTGTAACACATACATACACAAATGCAGGTGATTACGAAATTACGCTAACCGTAACAGATAATGACGGTTTGATGGATAGCCAAACCCACTTGTACCATTTGAACGTCCCAGTTATTCTTGTTCACGGCTGGCGACCCGTTCATACCCTTTGGAATACATTGAAAAGTCACTTGGAGGCTGCGGGAATAGATTACTATATTTTTGATTATTCCCCTGCTACCGGTGATCCGAAGATTTATGCTCGGCAACTTAAAATGGATGTTGATATGTTACGCCTTGAGACCGGTTATAAAGGGAAATTTGACATTGTTTGTCATTCAATGGGCGCTCTGGTAACCCGATGGTATATGGAAAGGCTTGGAGGCGCAGATAATATTCGACAATGGATAGGGATAGCACCTGTAAATAATGGTTCGGGTTTAGCTGATTTGCAAAGATTAATTGGTTGGTCTAAGATAAAAAATCTGATTCCTTTTCTTCGTAATATAAATTTTCTTCCAATTGAGCCTGCTGTTACAGAAATGCGCACGGGCAGCAATACTGTCCAAAGTCTTAAAAACACCCTCAATCCGAATGTAAAGTACCGAGTTATTGCGGGTATCAACAGTAAAGAATTGCCGCCAGTTTCAAATCTTCCAAAATTTGAAGGGCCTTTTGGAGGCAAAACGATCTTTGTAAAGTGGTTTCTGATACCGTGGTTGACTTCACGAGGTGATGGAGTGATTACGCTGGAGAATGCCCAGATAGAAAATCATGATATAGACTGCCTGCGGCTTGATCATAACGCCCTCCTAAATCATTCCGAAGTATGTGAAAAAGTGGTCAAATATCTTCTCAACCCTAACACGCCTTCAGACAACTATATTCCTGGAGAAAAACCTGGTGATTCGCAGCGTATGATATTTGGTTCCGAGAAAGAAGATACAATTTCTGTTGGAGAGACTCATAATAACAGTTTCGCTGTTGACCCCAAAACAGAAAAGATTACCGTTGGGGTTGATTGGCCTGGCAGTGATATGGATCTTACCTTAATTTCACCTCGTGGGACCATTTTGGAACCAAACGATTCCTTAGTCTTAGAGTATGGCAAAACAGATACAAGCGTTTGGTATACGATTGATGCTCCAGAGGTTGGAGAATGGACAGCACAGGTAGAGGGGGTGAACACTCCTCCAGAAGGTGAACAGGTATGGTTTAGGACACTTCATTCAAGTTCGGTGGTGCTCGAAGTGACAACCGATACAAATCAGCTAAGCTATCACGTTAATGAATGCGCCACAGTTGTTGCAAAGATTGCAGACGAAAATACTCCGGTTACTGGTGCCATTGTCAGCGCACAAATGAGACAACCGGATTCTTCAATAGAGGAAATAGTCCTTTATGATGATGGTGCCCAGGGAGACGCAGTGCCAAACGATGGTTTCTACACCACCCAACAAGTTCTATCTCAGTTAGGAACTTATGAGATTACAATATACGCAAAAGGAACGGTGGATGGTGCAGGATTTGAGCGAACAATGCCGCTGGCACTATGGGTGATGCTCCCACAGGATTTTAATTATGACGGCGCGGTTGATTTCTCGGATTTTGCCATCTTGGCTGAACACTGGCTTTGGACTGGTGCGATTGATGAGGACATTGTGGCAGATGGTGTCGTGAATTTCTTCGACTTTGCCGAACTTTCGAAATACATGGTCTCGCAAGGCACCGCAAGCCCGGCAAGCAATCCAAATCCAGCTAATGATGCTTCAAATGTCAGCATATATGTTGTTTTAAGCTGGACGCCGGGTTATGGCGCCACATCACACTATATATATTTCGGCACTGAAAGCCCGGGTACTTTCCAAAGAAACCAGACATCCGACACATTTAATCCTGGCCTCTTGAGCCCTAATACTAAATACTATTGGCGCATTGATGAAGTCAATTCCGATGGTAAAACCACTGGCACTGTATGGAGCTTCACCACCACTGGGAAGAGGATATGTTTCCCTGGTGATACTTTTGTTTGGGCCGATGGTGGAATTATGAAAATCTCAGAAGTTATCCCGGGCCAGAAGATAACTGCCGCTGGGAACTTTGGAAAAGTGCAATTTTTCTGCGAAGTCGAATCTATTCAGGAGCATGAAGGTATGTTTGAGTGTTATGATATAATGCTCGAAAACGGCAACTGCATCAGCGTTGCGGATTCACACTATTTCTTGGTTGATTCCGGCCAATGGGTCGCTTTGCAGAATTTGAAAAGTAGCTCAAGACTACAATCTCCCCGGGGTCCAATCACCATAGTAAGTGTTGTAAAGAGACTAACGCCTTTCGTTGGCAAGGTGTACAACCTGAAGGTCAAAGACACAGACAACTATTTGGTAGGCCAGGATGGGATAATCGTGCGTGATTATTAACCCCATTTATATGATGGTCCTAATTGACCAAGTGCTTGGTACGGGAAAACCGAGGCAATCATCACGCCTTATAATTGGGCCATATTAGCTGATTTGACTAATGATGGTATAGTTGATTTTGTTGACTTTACATACTGGGCAGAAAATTGGCTCACTACCGACAGCGATTGGCCCGGTGACCTGGATAGAAACAGTGCTGTGGATTTAGCTGACCTTGCATTGCTTGCCGATGATTGGCTCAAAGAAACAACCTGGCACAGATAAACAACAATCTGCATTCAGAAACTTTAGCAAATAAAAAGGCCCCACTATCCGGTGGGGCCTGTCCTTCTCACAAGCCAACTAAGCAAGGATTCGCATCAGGCGGGACGTACGTTGGTTGCCTCAGGTCCTTTTTTGCCCTGTGCAACATCATACTCCACTGCCTGTCCGTCCTGTAAGGACCTCGCACCCTTTGCTGCAACGTTAGAGTGATGGACAAACAACTCCGGGCCGCCTTCATCTGGAATGATAAAACCGTACCCTTTCCTCTCATTGAACCATTTTACTTTACCTTTTGCCACAATGTTCTCCTTCGACTCGTTTCCGAGTCTCAAATAAAAACGCCCTCACATTTTGTTCGGGGGTATACTTTTGAGGGCCGAAAGAATACACCTTAACAAAACCGAGGCGAATGCTACCAGACTACCTGTCTGCTGTCAATAGAATAACTTAAAAGTATAAAGCTAAAAATCTTTCGCCTCAAATAACCAACTTACGACGTCCAAAAAAGATAGGCGTTCTTCGTCCCTCCTTCCCAAAGAACGCCAACCAATGCCAAAAGATTGATAAAGGGGGGCTTACAACCTGGTTTTAAGGCAGTCCCCCCTCCAGCAACAATCCGTGTGCGGACACTGGCCGTTCGACCTTCCAAAGCAAGGCGAATATCCTTCTGCCGCCTGAATAGTGTGGATAAGCTCCACTTTATTCATTTTTCCAGGGTTTATCCCCAGGCCTTTTCCCTTTATCCTTATCTCCGTCATCGTCAAACTTTTCTCTGCTACTCTTGTTTCAGGCATTTTTTATCCCCTTTCACTCATCTATTATGGCGGCCCCCACCGCCTGACTATTTCTACATAACAACCTAAACTTTTGACAACCTTTTAGCTTGTTGTCGGCTCACCTGACTAATATATTTTCGTTCATTTAGGCGGGTAACCACAAAAAAAGTTGTCAAAAAACGTGGGTTTTTGCGATTTTCGTTCTTTTTTGTAAGTTTTTAACAAACTTTTGCAAATTTTTTGCCAGTGTTTTTTCTAGCCGGCACTCTTGAGCAAACAGGTCGGTTGCCTTTCAACTGGCAGGTGGAAGATTATCACACCTGCTTACATAAATCAAAAAACCACCGTTGCTTTACCCAACTTACAGCTATAACCTGAAATATCAGCACTGAAAATGCGGATTTTTGCGCTTCTTTTGCAGTTTTCAGTTGTGTTTAAGCTGAAATCGCGGTAGATATTCGAAAGAGTTCAAAAATTTATATGTTCGGATTGGCTATCAAAGAACGGATGGTCAACCAGCTTATCTAACCCATAATTTTGAAAGGATTCAGCCAATGTTAAAGATAGGAATGGTCGGAGCTGGTTTCGTAGCCGGATTTCACGCAAGGGCCTTGCAATCGGTCCGCAGCGCAGAATTAGCCGGAGTTTGTGCCCCAAAAGGCGCGGAGGCCCTCGCAAAGCGCTCCCGCGATGATGGCCTGGGCAAAACACAGGTATTCGAGGACGTAGAATCGCTCTGCAAGGCAGTCGATGTGGTTTGTATCTTCGCTCCTAATTTTGCCCGCCTCGACATTATGCGCAGCATCGCTAAAGCCGTCCAAGCAGGCGCCAAATTAAAAGGCATTATCTGCGAAAAGCCCCTCGCCAGAAACTTAAGCGAAGCCGATGAGATGGTCAAAATTGCCGGCAAACTCCGCGTCCCCACCGCCTATTTTGAAAACCAGCTCTTTATGCCCTCCGTAGTCGAGGCCCGCCGACAGCTTGCTGCGGTTGAAAAGAAGATGGGTGCCGTCCACCTTGCCCGCAGCGCGGAAGAGCATGGTGGGCCGCACGAACCCTGGTTCTGGGACCCCACACAACAAGGGGGCGGCGTATGCTGCGATATGGGCTGTCACTGCATCGCCATCGGTATGTATATGCTCACTCCAACCGCCAGGCCGCCCAACTACCTGATGCCGGTTTCAATCAGCGCAAATATGTCCCTATTAAAATGGGGCAAAGAGCCGTGGCTCAGCCAGCTAAAGAAAAGAGGCGTTGACTACTCCAAAACGCCTGCGGAAGACTACTCAACCGTTACAATCGAATTCAAAGACCCCCAGACCGGCCTTCGCAGCATCGCTCAAGCTACAAATTCCTGGATGTATGATGCTCCGGGCCTGCGTATCCTTATGGAGGCCTTTGGCCCGGGCTATTCTTACACCGTCAACTCCCTGCAATCGCCTGCGGGATTATTTATAAGCGACGCCGCTGCAACAGCCGTTGCAGACAGCGAACTTACGCTCGAAAAAGCCCAGGCAACGCGAGGTGCGCTGACCCTCCAGCCGAACGAGCCTGACCTGTATGGCTATGTCGGCGAATGGCGGGATGCCCTTTCGTCCTTTGAAAAAGGAAAAAACGCCCTACTTGATTTTGAATATGGCCGACTGATTACAACGCTCACTATGGCTGCCTATATGTCTTTTGAAAAGAAAAAGACCCTTGACCTGACCGACCCAAAGGTTCAGCAGGAACTTAAAACCTACATCCCCTTAATCCAGCAAGGCAAAGGCGCAAAGGTGCTGCGCAGCGATTGAAAATATCGCCAAGCACGCAAATCAACACGAGCAGACGCAGACTTGTCCACCTTAGGCGGATTTATCCGCCGCTATGTCTGTCGGATTCGGGGGGGCGTTCGACATTCGTCATTCGATATTCGACATTCGATATTCTCTGTTCTATTTGCCTTCAAGCCAATGTTCAGCAAGGATTGTAAGGTCAAGAATATTTACCTTTCCGCTCTTATTAAGGTCGGTGCTGTCGCACCAATTACGTTCGGCACAATTTTCGGCCATCCAGTAGTTGGCTAAGATAGCATAGTCAAAGAAATCGACATTGCCATCTATGTCAACGTCAGCAGGTATTTTTTCCCAAAGCCAATCGTCGACAAAAATACCTAAGTCGTTAAAGTCAATAAAGCCACTGTAGTCGAGATCGGTTCCTTCGCACCAGCTTGGATAGTTGCAGGGAACGTTCATCCAATGCGAAGCGAACATGGCATAGTCAGCAAAGTCCACATCCCCGTCACCATCAAAATCGGAATAACACAACTTTGATTCGACCTTATAAGGATGGGTCGGAATATCTTGAATCCGAACATCTTTTGCTAAAACCATAGTTTGGTCATCAATTTTTAATTCCAAGCTATATGTGTCATCGGGCGATGCATTCGGCTCTGGAACCACGGTGATGAAGTAGGTTCCTATTCTTCGTTCGGGAATACCAACCCAATCCTCTAGGTTACCATCTCCATCGATATCATCTTCTCCATATATAGCTTCCGGAACTTCGATCAATTGTTTAGAAACAGAGAAATTTCCTGGGTCAATTACCTTTAAATCTACCGGAGATTTCGTCACTATTACAAGTCCTTTTCGGGTTGTATCTTCATAATGCTCAGCTATTACTACTGTCTCCTCGTCCAGTAGTATTTCATAAGGAGTTATTCCTCCCTCCAGAAACTCCCATGGCCCATGATATTCGAGGTTTATTTGCCCATTGCTTGCGTTGTAGTAGGCAGCCCATATAAATTCACTACAATACCATGCCTCTCCATCAGGGTCTTTTTGCCACCACATTAAGTCATAAGGGTCATCAAATCGATCTGGATGCGTTGCCCATTCGATTGCTTTTTCTCTTGTTCCATTATCAGCACTCACAACCCGAAGAACTGCCCATGTTTTATATCGTTCAAACCAGCTTTCAATCGGAGTGATAGCAACTCCTCCCAGCGCTATATGAGACTCTACTACCTGCCCATTTCCAATATACATCCCTATATGACTCCAAGGCCCAGGAACAATTTTGGCACCCTCACCTAACAATAAATCACCTGGAATTAATACAGGTGGCACATAAGCAACAGCAAATGTGCCAAAGGTGTGAGCCTTGGCACTGACAGTGCCATACATGCCATCGACCGTTATATCGTCCAACCGTTCGTACGTTCCTGGGCCGGTCTCCTGCAATATTACAAGGCTCGTTTCGTCCACACCCAGAGCATCAACCTCGGACCAAACATAGGGTATTGTGATTGTGAATTCACCACAGAATGAGCCATCAAAACTTACATCGAAAACAGATGATTCAAGAAGATTTGGAACATTGCCACCCGCAAAATCGTCAGGTGTAATCTGCGTAACGCTAAATGCTCCTCCCTCCGTAAGGCAATTCGGTAAAAAACTAATAGCAACACCCTCATAACCAGATGTGCCATAAATTTCATCCGATTCATAAACAACTTCGATGTTGAAAGTGCCTGGTCCCGTCAAACTTCCTCCGCTGCCGAAGACCCATAGTGTAGAGTCCTGCGTGATACCATTTATAATTCCTTCATCGTTCACAAATATACCTATACCATCGCTCACAGATAAACCACCACTGATACCTATCCCTCCGACTGCAATAACGCCATCAACACTAAGTGTTCCACCGAGTAGTTCGTATATCCCCTCGTCGTAAAGGCTAAGATATTCACTGATAGTTACATTTCCACCGGTTTGGACAAAAGTCCCCCAATCAGAAATACTAACGTCTTTTGCATCAATGCTACCCTGCTGCAATTCGTATGTCCCGTTGCCGTCAAGCCAAAACTCTTCGCTGATAATTACATTTCCGCCGGTTTGGACAAAAGTTCCAGCTCCCGTACCTGAATTATGAACACTAACTTGATTTGCATTTAAGATACCCTGGTGTAATTCATACGTTCCCTGGTTGTAAACGTAAAGATATTCACTGATGGTTATATTTCCGCCGGTTTGGACAAAAGTTCCTCCAACACCCAATACAACACCAACGTGAACTTGATTTGCATTGAAGCTGCCATCGCGCAGTTCGTAAGTTCCCCCGCCACAAATGCCAACTTGATTTACATTGAAACTACCCTGATGCAATTCATATGTTCCCTGGTTGTAAAGACAAAGATATTCACTTATAGTAGTTCCACCGGTTTGGACAAAATTTCCCCCAGCAAAAATAGTAACTAAATTTGTATTTAAGCTGCCAGTTTGAATCAACGTTCCTGGCCATAAGTCTATCGCCTTTGCTTGGGCAGTGCCAGTGATTATCGCTGAACCTCCATTTTCGATAGATGCCCAGTCGTCAGCCTGTGGAACACCAGGCATATCTACGCATCGGCCTAAATCAGGGTCCCATACAGGATGTTTCCAGTTTTCCGGTGCCGACCAGTCTCCTAAGATAGCCACCCAGCGGTAGCTATGCTCATCACATTCGCCGAAGGCCGAAAGTGAAAATGGAGCTATCACTACCAAAGTTACCGAAATCGCAAACCAGCATTTTACTTGTTTAGCGAGCAGCGGTACATGATTTACGATTTTCAGAGACGTTGTGCATACAGAATTAAGAATGGTGCACAAGAGAGAGAGAAGAACTGCGGAAATTGGTTTTCTTTGGTCTTTGCGAGCCATAAAAAGTCCTCCTGAACAAAGGTTATATTGGTTATATTTTAACGCTTTGTGGAGTAATTCTAACCGAAAAGGCCGATAAAGTCAACAAAATTCTGCTTTTTCGCAAAATTACGTAGAAATACGTATATTTATCGTGATTTTGGCTCGTGGTTCAGCCCGCATATTTTATGCGTTTTGCAAAAATGCGACCTAATTTCTTGCTGCTTAATAGATTACGTACACATCTAAAATTTGCACACTGTAATTTGCAGGAAAACCTGTAAAATCATACCTAATATCATAATTTCTTTAGTAACAAACATTTAACTCTCTGTGTCCTCTGTGACCTCTGTGGCTTTGAAAAATCCGGGTTAGAGGTCGGGGGTCGGGTATCAGGTTATCAGGAAATTCGCGACTTCGTGTCTTGGTGGCCAAAACAAAAACAGTGTCAATCCGTGTCTAAAAAATATATATCTCTGTGGTCTCTGTGTCGGTGCCTGCCCCGCACCAATTGAACTGTCGAGGTAGGTTTTTCTACCGGCTTTATGATTATTCCTCATTGAACGGCCAATTGGTGCAGGGGTGGCTTTGAAAAATCCGGGTTAGAGGTCAGAGGTCGAGGATAAGCAAGTATCGAGCATCGCTTGTCCACAAATCACCACTCACAAATCACCAATCACCCTTCGCTACCCATCCCTGACTTTCGGACATTTGAATTTCTGTCATTCGAATTTGTTTCGGATTTCGTGCTTCAAATTTCGATTTAATGTAGCATTTCAACAACTATCTTTGCGGTTTCTTCGCCGGCCTTTTTCTCGGCTAACGGCCTAACCAACCTAATCAGCTCTCCGCTGGTCTGGGCTAATCTATCCTTATCTTCCAAAAGCCGCTCAATTGTATCCACGATAGGTTCAATCGAGGTAAAATACGGCATAAATTCCGGCACCAATTCTCGACCGGCTAAAATATTGACCAAAGACAAATATCTCGTTTTCACTATAAATCGCCCTGCCAAGTGCCACAAAATCCTGCTGGATTGATACATTATCACCATCGGGCAACCTACCGCCGCCACCTGCAACGTGACACTGCCGCTTGCCGCGAGAGCAAAATCGCAAGCGCCGACAGTGTCACTAACCGCACCAATAGTATATTGACATTCGAAGCCCGGCATTTGTGCTGCTCGTAAAAGCTGTTCTCGTTCGGTATCAACAGCCACGGTGACGAAGGTTGCTGCGGCATATTTTTCTTTCAGGCGAAGTGCAATCTGCTGCATCGGTCGCCACAGTGACTGGATCTCAGCAGCACGCGAGCCAGGCATAAGAGCTAACCGCAAGTTTTTTGGCTCAAAATCCTTATATGTTTTTCCCTGGCTCAAGCTGATTTTTAATTCATCGAGAAGTGGATTACCCACAAAAACCGCATTCATACCTCCCCCGGCAAACCAATCCTGCTCGAAAGGCAATATGCAGCAGAGTTTATCGCAGTATTTTCGCAGTTTGCGGATACGCCAGCCGCCCCAGGCCCAAAGCTGAGGAGCAACGTAGAAAAGGGTTTTAATACCTATTTTTTTTGCGGCTTTTGCGATGTGGAAGTTATAACTGGGGGAATCGCAGACGACAACCAAATCGACGTAACTCATTTTCAGATAACGAGTTACGCTCTTTATAAGCTTGTAATAATGGCCGATGTAGCTGAATGCCTTGTAAATCATAACTGCTTTATTGACGGTGGCTTGCAGCAATTTGCAGCCAGCCTGGGCCATTTTGGGGCCGCCTACGCCGACAAATTCGATATTGTCGTAACCCATTTTGCGCAAAGCAGTTATCAAACCGGCACAGTGGGCATCAGCACTCGGCTCGGCGGCACTCAAAAAGACGCGATATTTTCTGGTTCTATCCAGCATAAGTGTATGTGTTATCAGGATTTCAGGAAAACAGCAACCAGATATTTGCAGGAATTTGACAATTCTCCATCGAGGCCGCCGCAGTCAAAAAAACGCCGAGAAAAATTAGCAGCAGATAAGGGGCAAATGGACACCTGGTGAAGTGGGAAAATCACATAAAAGTTACGTAAGTTAATTAGAGATAAGAGATTAGGTGAAAAAGGGCGAAATTGCAAAAATTGCTATTTTTTTGCATTTTTTGTCATTTTTTTGCAAAAATTTCAAAAAATGAACAAAAATGCACACTTTTTAGACCAAAATTTGACCACCTTCAAAATCAGGGCAAAAATGGGGGTCGAAAAGTCAAGGGGGAAAATCAAAAATCTTTTATAGAATTTTTGATTTTTCAGGGTATCAGGACATTAGGTTATCAGGATGTAGAATACCAGGTTATCTGGAAATCAGGGAATGCTCGTGGGTCGTGGTTGGCCGATGGTCGGTAGTTCCTGGTTCGTTGTTCATAGTTCATAGTTGGTCGGTCGAAGGTCTTTGTGATTTGTGAGTGGTGATTGGTGATTTGTGGCTCGTGACTCGTGGCTCGTGATTCGTGGCTCGTGGTTTGTGGTGGGCGGGGTTTTAGAGTTGGCCGGTGAAGGCATTGTCGAGGGCTTTTTTATTTTATGGCCTTTTGTTTTGGAAGATTGGGAATGGTATTATCAGATTGGGGGTTTTGCACAGAGATATAAGTATATAAGTATATGCGTATGTACTTATGGAGTGCTTTAAGAACCATGGTTTTGAGAATCAAGGTTTTGAGAATTGAAAGACTGGGTCCCGGATAAAGACATTCCGGAATCTACGCTTCGCTCCGAGGATCTTCGCTTTGCTTTGAGGATCTGCGCCCGCCAAAAGGATGGCGGGCAGGTGTTGGTTTGGCCGAAGAAAAAGCAACCACGGATTACACGGATTTAATTTGCCACAAAAAGGCGCAAAAGTAACCACGAATTCACACAAATAAACACAAATTTTTCAGACGCGGATTTACGCAGATTAACACAGATTCTGTTTAGCCGCAAAAAGCACAAAAGACACGAAGAGACTTCGCCGCAGGCGTTTGAAAAACGCCTTACAGGTCAGAGCCGAATCTGTCCTCGATACAAGTATCTGCGGTCAGCTTTTCGGCTTTGCCCTTCGGCTGGGTGATACCAGCCGGCAGTGAAGTCCTATTTCAAGCATAGGAGCGAGGTTAACAATAGATTTTTGCGGTTTTTATGTTGATTTTTCCTCCCTTTCTGATATTCTATATCCAGGAAATTGAAGAAGGGCCGGCGGAATTTGCATCTAACCACGGATTACACAGATTACGCGGAGGATTTTGGTGTCGAAAAAAGTAGGGTTTGGGTAGAATTTATCCATCATAGATTTAGCGAAGGCGGATTGTGAAACAAGAAAAAGGAGGAATTATGGCAGGAGAAAAACAACTGTCTCTAATTTTTATTGGAATCTTATATGGGTGAGCAAGAATCAATATTCATTGATGGGCTTGGTATTGCGGAATACAGGAGCTTTGGGCAGGATGTGCAGAGGATAGGACCCCTGAAGAAGATCAACCTTTTCATAGGGCAGAATAACTGCGGGAAGTCGAACATCTTATCGTTCTTGAAACAGCACTACGAAGCGGCTCTGCGAGGTGAAGAGTTGAAGCTTACGGCAGTGGACAAGCACATCGGAAGAACCTCCGGAAAGCAAATTGTGGAATTTGGTTTAAGAGTTGGTAGTAGTAATTACAAGGCCTTGCTGAAACGATTTAGAGAACAGCTGGAGCGCAATAAAAAGGTGATAGGACTTGTAGAAAAAATTTTTCAGAGCAATACTTTGTCTCAAGGAAGCGAAATAGTTTGGTTTCGGTACGAGGGGGTAGGGAAGAGCACACTGTCTGCAAAACCGCTAGATGATATTTATGGGGAGCATGTTCTGAACGACTCGGAATGGGAACTAATTTGGAACACACTGACGGGGAGTAGTGGTGGAGCGATTAGGGCGCATTGGATACCCCAGACGCTTCAAGCACTGAGCCCTGTCAACTTGCCACCACCGAAAGCGAACCTGATTCCAGCTTTTAGAGAAGTGAAAAGGGGGAGCGCAAGCGAGGGTGACCTCAGCGGGGTAGGTATGATTGAAAAACTGTTTAAGGTACAAAACCCAGGTTTGGCACACTTAGGGGATAGAGAGAAGTTTCAAGCAATAAATCGCTTTCTACAAACGGTTATTGGGAATCCAAAAGCCAATTTAAATGTTCCGCATGACATGGGATGTATCTTAGTAGATATGGATGGAAAAACGTTGCCCTTAGATTCGTTGGGAACAGGAATTCACGAGGTGATAATTATGGCTGCGGCAGCGACGGTGCTCCAGAATCAAGTCCTCTGTATAGAGGAGCCGGAAATACACCTTCATCCATTACTACAGAAACAGTTGTTGAGGTATTTGAATGAAAAGACATCAAATCAGTATTTCATTAGCACGCATTCTGCACATATACTTGACACACCCGATGCCGCGGTCTTTCACGTTACGCTGGAGAACGGGGAATCGCGGGTAGAACTTGCTTTGAGCGACACAGACAAGTCACGCATATGCGATGATTTGGGTTATAGAGCATCTGACCTTTTACAAGCAAACTGTGTTGTTTGGGTGGAAGGTCCATCAGACCGGATTTACTTGAACCATTGGATTCATTCTAAAGCGCCAGAACTAATCGAAGGGTTACATTATTCGATCATGTTTTACGGAGGAAGGTTACTCAGTCATCTAACAGCTGATGATCCAGAGGTCAACGACTTCATATCACTTCGGCGACTCAATCGGCATATAGCAATAGTCATCGATAGCGATAAGTCAAGCGCAAGCAACGAAGTTAATGAAACCAAGAAGCGTGTAACCGAAGAGTTTAATAAAGGTCAGGGTTTTGCGTGGGTTACCGAAGGACGGTTAATAGAGAACTATATTAAAAGTGACCTCTTAGAGAAGGCCGTTAAGGATGCACACAAACAGGTAGTCAAGCTCAAATCTTCTGGCAAATACGATAACCCCTTAGAGTCTCCAGAGGTATCATCCGGAACTACGGATTTCAAAGTGGATAAGGTCAAGGTGGCCAAAAAAGTGGTCAAGGAGATTGCACAATTGGATGTTTTCGACCTTAACGAGAAGGTGGAGAAAATAGTTAAATTTGTGCAAGAGTCAAACGGTATGGATACTGCGAGTTAAGGGGAGCGAAGCCATGCCCGATAGAGACGTCAAGACAATACGTGATTTGATTTACTACCAATATGCCAAGATTATTGCGCGGAGGGCATCCGGGGCAACAGATGGCAAAGAGGCAAAGGCGCAATCATACGGGTTAATCAAAAACAAGTTTCGCGAACTAAAGAGCGGTGCAATATCGTGGTCGGAGATAACGCGAGAAGATAAACAATTTGTTGAAGCAGAGAAGCGGTGCATATATTGCGGGGCGGAAAGTAATTTGCACTGGGAACATATCGTGCCGAAGTCGCTGAGGATTCGGCAGGAGTGTGAGACTTGCGATACGATTCAGGGGATTCACAACCAGATATGGGCCTGCGGGAGGTGCAACTCAATGAAAGCAACAAAAGGACTATATCAGTTCTTCAAAACCAAATTCCCGACAGAGCGTAAATTCTACGACCTCATCCCGTCATTATTAGAGAAGAAATATCTTAAGACGATTTACAACTGCCATTTGTGTGCGGGGACATTAGACGTCGGCGATATAGATGGAGATGGGGAACTGACGGTTTTAGATATCGACCGTATCATTGCATAGAGATTGTCCACGGCTGACAATGTCGGCCTCGCAATGACAAGGTCGTGGTGCGGATTGCGTTGTCGTGGCGACAACGGCTAAACCCTCCATACGGAGTGGCGGGTAAACATTCTGGATTCCCGCTAACAACTTGCGGGAATGACATTAAGAGGATTTGGTGGGGCAAGCCCCACCCTACATTTTTTTGAGTAACCCCCACCACGCGGGGTGGGGGCTAAATAGTATTGCGTTGTCCCTTCGACACTTCGAATTCGCTCAGGACAGGCGTGGCGACAACTCCGCCAGACGAACGGCGGACAGGTATCTGGATTCCGGTTTTGTGAGTCATTGTGAGACGGGGACCTTGTGCCAGGTTACCTCCGCATAGGCCTCGATACAGAGCACAAGTTTCTGGATGTAAAACAGGTCGGCCTTGCACCAGGGCAGGTCGAGGAATCGAGTGAGTTTTTCGGCTGGCTCGCGGAGAACCAACGCCCGCGCGGTAAACACTTCGGCAGCCATCGTAGGAAACACGAAAGGACATTCGTTGCGCCACATCGTCTCGGTGTTCCAGGCCAGATGCCAGGTCGGACGATGGTAATCAACATAAACACCCATCAAGTGCTTATGCGTGTTCGCGGCGTAGGTGGCCAAAAGACGGCCAACATCCGGCGTCAGGTGTCTGTAGCGTGCGAAGATGGAACGAGAGACCGGCACCTGCGTGATGAGTCCGCCTCGCGTGTGGGCGAACTCGTAGGCCAATCGTTCGCGCAGCGCCTTGCGGGTCGCGGCAAGACCTTGTTCGAGTGCATCCTTATCGTGCAGGTGCATTGCTATTCGGCAGTAGGCGAGCAATCCTGCAACGTGACCATTATGGCAGTCCTCTTCTATTTTGTTTGGCGGCTGAGTGATATATCGCCGCAGGTGCTTCCAATCACGTTCGATTTTGCTCCAGTCGCCGGTGGTCTGGGCCCAAAGCCAGAGCACATATAACCGCGATACGTCATTTCGGGTGATGTCGTCCACGACGCGAAGCAACCGCTCTTCAGGAACATCGTATAAAGAACGAACGCTACCTTCCACCGGCTTATAAGTGCGCTGCCCGGTTGGGCCTTCCAGCGGGCCGCCTGGAGAGGTCATACGTGCAACATACTGCTTAACGTTCTGCTGAAGCTCGCTATCGAGATAGTTAAAGGAGCGTGCGAGGGTATAAAGCGTTTCGGTCGGCTCGATGAAAAAACGATAAGCCTCGGTGGGGTGCTTGCCAGCCGGAAAAACCAGCGGGCGCCATTCTGTGGAGATTAGCTCACTGACCGCGCCGGATAGTTTCTCCTTAAGGGCTGCTAATGCGTTTGTGTCTGTGAATTTCACGGTGGGCACTTCCCAGATAAAACGGTCAAGCTCGGCATCCGTAATCCTGCCGACCATTTCCGACGCCTGCTCTGACAGCGGCTGCTGTCGTGTGCCCGGAATTTTCCCCGGAAGAGTTTTGAGGACGTGATTGAGCCGATTCATTTCGAGCGTGTCCCAGTCCCAGGGAAGGTGCTGAATTTTTTTCCATTCATCATCGGTAAATACAGCGGTAGAAGGCTGTGACCCTTTGCCGGCCTGACCCGTGGCGTCCATTTTGTATGCTATGATGGTGACACCGGCGTTGATTTCGTGTGCTGGGATGTAATAGAAGCTGTCGCCGGCGATGGAAACGGGCATATCAATTGCCGAGCCGCCGCCATAGACAGCAGTACCTCTTGGGAGCCATTCCTTGCCGACAGGAAGAGATTGCCCGCGGAGAATGGCGGCCCATATACCGGCAGCTTCGCCCGGCGCAGGTTCGTGGATATTGCGGCAAAATGGTTCCTGGTAGCCAACAAGCGTGTCCATATCCATCGCATTGACGTTGTCCTGATGAGTGTTGATAAGGACCCGCCCGCCTACGGTGAGCTGGCACTGCTCGTCGTGCACCAGCAACAAACTGTCGTGCCAGCCGTATGTGCGCGATTGGTCCATAATGGGTGTTATGTGGCCGGTGGACGTATCGAGGTAGCCCACATTTAGAAACGGCGAGTAGTGTTCGTATCGGCTTCTCAACAGCACCTGGAATTTGATGACCACTTTCCCATCAGGCGTAACAATAGCCGGGGCACCGGTACCGTTCATGCTTTCGGCGTACACTATCGGAGCAACAAACTTCTGCTTACCTGTCTTTGGGTCGAGGACAAAAAATGTCTGATAAGCCAGCTGGTCGGTCAGACGCTTACGAATGTAACGAAGCTGCACTTGGTAAGTGTCGGGCTTTGCCATCAGCTTGAAGTTTTCCTGACGTAACCGTTCGTTCTCCTGCTTTGTGTGACGCCAGCTTGCAAAGTCCCCGAAGATTTCCTTGACCATATCGAGAAGGATAGGTTCGATAGAATCCAGCGAAATAACCGGCGTTACGGTGACCATCACAGAACCATCCGGCGCAACCACAGGATAATACCCGCGGAAACTAACGCCGGGCAGCTTATCGCTTCGCCAAATTTGTTTGCCGTCGCTGAAGTTAAAGGCATAGACGTGCATATCCTCGCTGCCAATGTAAACTCGGCTGGTTTTGGCATCGAGGGCCGGACTTGAGAGCAGCGGTCCGCCAGTCAGCGAGGCCCATTTGATTGTACCGTTTTCGCTATTGATAGCATAGAGTTTGCCATCACGGCTGCCAACAACGACCAGCCTTTCGTGGACGAGGAGAGAATTCCAGACCGCAGAGCTTGTTTGAACAGACCAGGCAGGAGTGCCGTCGGCGGTGCTGACTGCATAGATTTTTCCTTCAGTGTTACCAAAAAAGACCTTGTCACCACTTGCAGCGCAGGTGTGGAGGATTGCGCCGGCTGTCTTGAAGGTCCAGAGGTCTTTGCCGGTGTTACTATCTATTGCGTGCAGGATTCCTGCCATTGTGCCGACAAAGACTTTTCCATCTTTGACGATAGGCTGGATGCCAGCCATCAGGCCTTCATCGGGAAACAGGCGATACCATTTACGCTCAAAAGGAGGACGAATTTCTGTCGAGGTAGCACCGCTGCGTGCAGGGTCATGAGCAAGCATAGGCCAATCCTTTCCCGCCACAACGTCAGCATAAACAAAAGTTGACAAAAGATGGAGAGAAAGAATCAAATATAGTGCCAAGATTTCCAAACGTGGTGTGAGATGTTCGGGGTCCCACAGACACACTGTTATCACCTTCGCTAACATAACATTTCTTTTCCAAATTTTTGCGGGTCTATGCGCGCAAAAAACTCGCGCAGATGCCTATTTTGCAATTTATCACAAAATGCTGTCACGCTGTCAGTTTTAAGTTGTCAATCAGCTATCAGGTAAGGCTGTTCCGGCAGCTCGCGGAGCCATATATTGCGAAAGCGCATCGGGTTGCCGTGGTCCTGCAGACTGATAGGCAGCTTGTCATCGTGGCGGTTGTATTTAGCTATTTGCTTATGAGCCGTCAAGCCCTTGATTTCAACATTGTTTTGAACGACAACGCCGTTGTGCAGGATGGTTACCCTGGCCGGCCGCACACACTTGCCGTCCGCGTCAAATATAGGGCGCAAGAAACTGACATCGTAGCTCTGCCATTCGCCGGGTTTGCGGCAGGCATTGACCAGCGGCGGATACTGGCCATAAATCGAGGCGGCCTGGCCGTCGGCGTAAGTAGGGTTCTCGTATGAATCGAGAATCTGCAGCTCGTACGTGCTCATAAGGAACACGCCGCTGTTGCCGCGTCCCTGGCTGCTGCCTTCGACCTTTTCCGGCGTTGCCCATTCGATGTGCAACTGACAATTGCCAAACGATTTCTTCGTATGGATGCTGCCGGTTTTGTTGACCTCCATATAGCCGTTCTCTACCTTCCATTTTGCGTCGCTACCTTTATCGCCGGCCCATTCCGAGAGGTCTTTTCCGTTGAACAGGATTATCGCATCGGACGGCGGCTGGCCAAATTGTGCGGCTGGAGTTATGACCGCAGGCTTCGGGCGGGTCTCATCGTGCACGGCGTACTTCTCCTGCTGTTTTTGTGCATAGCTGTTGACGCCAACACACACCGCCACAGCAAGTAAGCAGAAAACTACTTTCATTACAACTGACTTTCCGTTCATAACATGCTCCTTAAATTGTGTTGTTACGAGACTGCTGATATAAACCATCCAAACAGGAAAGCAATAACATAACGCAGAGAAGCAAAACTGTCAAATTGATATTTGTGTTGGTAGCTCGATTCTAAACGTCGCCTGTACTACATAAAAACAGATTGACCATTTTGCCTTGACCGCGTAAACTTGGACCGACGTGAATAGACAAATCATAATAAACGCAGATGACTTTGGGCTATGCGATGGTGTAAATCGAGGTATTGTTCGGGCACACACCGGGGGTGTGTTGACAAGTGCCACGATTATGGTCAATATGCCGGCATCCAGGCAAGCCGTGGAGTTTGTCAGGAAACTACCTGCTCTTGGTGTAGGAGTCCATTTGAATCTGTTTGAAGGCGAACCTGTGTCAAAAGACCCCTGCGTTGCCTGCCTGCTTGGTGCCGATGGCAAGTTCGCTTATTCACCATCAAGACTGTCGTTTTTGTCTGTGCCCAGACGCAGTATAAGAAACGCAATTGCCACCGAATTAGCCGCCCAAATCCAGTGGGCGATTGACAATGGCTTGCAACCTACCCATCTGGATTCACACAAACATATTCATAGCTTTCCCGTAATTTTTGATATAATATGTAATTTAGCAAAAAGGTTCAGGATTGGGGGTATACGCTGGCTTTTTGAGCCGGGCAAGGTGTGCCGGAAGCCGTGATGGCTTGGGCAATAAACCTATATCGTTTTGGTCGCGGCGAATGTTCAGGAACGGTAAGTTTCTTTTCCTTTGAGCAGCTCTATATTGCTCTTCAACTCCCTTTGGCACTTTTAGAAGCAGTTCCCTTGCCTTTGCAGCTTCAGGACTGTTGGGGTCGCGGTAAAGTGTGCTGAGCAAAGCCGCTTTCTGGCGGAGCTCTTGCTCCTTAGGACCTATGTCCTGTAACCTGGAACCGGCTGCTGACTGGAAATCTTCGGGTTTAAGCTGGCGTTTGGGCTCGGTTGCTAATTTGCTTGTCCTCTGTTTCGGTCTCTGCCCGCTATTCGGCGTTTTAGGCCAAAGAACATAAACTCCTGCGATAACAATTACAGCCACCAAACCAATTATTTTTAGCCAAAATCTGTTCATGATTATCTCCAACTTTTCATCGCCTAAAAAAATGTTTCCCCGTGCTGCCCGGTAAACATAAACGAATTGCTTAACATTCCGCCGGATTCTATCACCTGGCCGAATGGTTCGTATGTGTAATATCTCACAACATTGCCGCTGGTGTTAATAACCTGCCGGACGGAACCTAATCTATTGTGCAAGTATAAATACCTGCTTTACGTGCGATTGACTTTGTGCTGCATAGACATCTCACTATTTGCGTAAATAATTACTTCAAAAAACAAGCGGATTTTAATTCTCGGTTAAAGTTATCAAAATCATTAGTATCAATACCATCTAAATATAAAGAACTATCGATTAATGTCTTTGAAATAGCCGCTATTGAATGATACTGTCGTCCGTTTCCAGTCATAAGGAGGCCTCTAGAGAAATACCAATTGCCATGAATCCTGAAATACGGTCTATACTTTGCCAGTATCGGGTCGTCGCTTTGATTAGGATCCAGGCCGTTCAAGGAATAAGCCACGCCGTGTCCGCTTGGCCAGACGTGCCAAATCTCTTTAGCAGTCATAGGCAAAAAATGACTCGTGCCCTTGTAGAAAATGATGACATCATCGCACCGTTCGAATCGAGGACACATAATTGTAACCATCTGTTTAGAGATGTTGGCTGTTTCAGGCTCGTTTTCGATCTGTCTAAGGGTCTTAAGGGTCGAATTTACCTCTACCCCGGAAGGTACTTTTCTCCTGGACACTACTCCCTGCATATAGAATACGACGTCTTTCAGTTCATCATGGTCCTTTACATATTTGATGCATTCTCTGTAAACGTTGAAGTTTTCATTAGTGAGTGCAGACGGCATATAAATATGAGGTGAAGCCCATATAACGTAAGTCCTGGCGTTTATTAAAAAAAACCGAGCATAAAGATGATCAAAAGAATGTGTGTAACTCGACCACAGGATGGTTTGCCACGTAATTGAATAGAAGACACTATCATCGCCAAAAGCGGTGATGCTACATACGGCAAAAATAGGAAAGCGAGTCCCATCGATGGTCCTGTGGCAACGCGAGAAAGTATTGCCCCACCGACAAACAAGACAATGGCCATTTTTACAAGCCATTTTAATTGTAGAGTCGATGCAGACAATAAAAGGAGGATAACTAATATCAGCGGGATACCACACAACGGTACAAAAAAGCCTGATAACACACAAGCAAACAAGACAATGACGACTTTCAAAAACCTTCTATATGTTTGTCTCTGTTTACCTGAAGAATCTGTCCGGTCATTCATATTTAACCTCATCTAATATCAAGGTATATACGCCTCGCCAAAATCAAAGTAGTCAAACTGGCGCAAGATATCAAGGTTCCAGAGCGCTGCTCCTAATACTATTCTATCCAATTGTGCCCCAAGACCTGTGAAGTTCTCGCGGTTTGCATCCAAAGCCCCTTTTACCATATAGTACTTATGGCCCCAGTTATCCCATGGCCAGAATTTATATGGGGCCTTTTCTCCTCCTAACAACTTTTGCCAGAGTGGTGACCTGTAATCCGCACAGGCAGCAAACCCGTAAATGTCACCAAATGTCCAAGCTACGTTTAGATACGTTTCTTGGTAGCCGCTTGGAGCATTGTAATAGGCGCAATAACCGAGAAGGTAATTTGTAAATTCGTGCATCCCCATAGCATCACCACCAGCGATAAATGTCGTCCCTCTTCTTACAGGATCATTCCAAAAGTGCGAATAGTCGTATTCAGCAGCAAATCCACCAAAAGCACGCCCCCAAGCCGCAGGATTCCACCACTCGCTTGTATCTTCAACAGCTTTGTTTATCACCGTCCGGGTCTGTCTCTCATTGTAGTGTTTATTTTCATACGGGAAATATGCCAACCCCATCGGGTCTATTCTATCAATCGGCTCGTTCTGACAATACAGATACTTATGCAAAGTCAGTGGTTCTTGGAATTGGCCAAAAATGGGGTCTCTTGCGGTGAATCTTGCGATGTGCGGGTCGTATTGGCGGGCACGCAGGTAATACTCGGCAATCTCCACATCGTAATACTGCCCCGTGAACATAAATGAGTTACTTAACGACCCGCCGGACTCTAGTGCTCTGTCTCTGAATAAATGATGGCCAAATTTAGGCCTTCTTGCCGATATGGTTAATACTAATGTTAACCTTAAAGCAGGGAGGTCTAATATGGCAAACAAAACTTATATTGTGGAATTG
>Ga0315280_10003835_pt1 | contig 22707 bp, 13 predicted proteins | sample YL17G06_40_MG_FD_203697 | JGI IMG/M metagenome (GOLD analysis project Ga0315280, IMG submission 203697) | Sediment microbial communities from Yellowstone Lake, YNP, Wyoming, USA - YL17G06_40 | ecosystem: Environmental > Aquatic > Freshwater > Lake > Sediment | place: USA: Wyoming | collected... | reverse complement strand
GTGGCAGGGTAAGAACCGGTCAGGCTCTTGAAGCTCTGTATCCGTCGGGCGATGCTTCCGGCCGTCGGCTCGCCCAGGGCCTCCGCCTCCCTGAGTACCGCAACGCCCTTCTCGTACTCCCCTGCGAACAGCAGGGCTCTCCCCTGGAGCAACCGGTAATCCGCGTTCTCCGGCTCGCCCTCGGCGAGCAGACCGTAGAGCTCCAGCGCCTTGTCGCAGGAGCCGTCCTGGAGCAGCCGGTTGGCCCGCATCAGCAGCTTGCTCACTTCTTTCTGGTGCAGGAATGGGAACACCCGCGGATCCATGCGCTCCTCTGACGAGAGATTGCCCACGAACAGGCCATTGAGGTTCAACTCATCAACGGCCTGCCGGTATTCCCCGGTGAGCAGGTCGTGCTTCGAGAGGTACTCCTTCTTCTGGTGCGTCTCCTCGGCCGCGGCCGGCGCCTCCACGGCTCGCGACGCCGGCGCGGCTGCTTCTGCCCCAACCGTATCCTCGGGCCGAACCGTGGTCTCCGGCTCTGTTGCGACTGCGCTCTCCGCGGCGACTGCGGCTTCGATCGCGGGCTGCGGCTCCGCCACGGCCGCGGGTGGCGACGTCTCCTCTGCCGGAACCTCCCGGATCCTCACCGCCACCCCGTACTTCGCGCTGCGGTCGCTTATCTCCCGCACGAAATCCGCGATGGTGAGACGGTCCAGCCGCGTCGCGTCCACCGCGAAATCGTTCAGCAGCACGCACCATCCCGCGCTCCTCAGCCTCTCTACCTGGCGGATAGTCTCGTCTTCGGCCGCGTACTGCTCCTCTTTGCCGCGCGCCCTCAACTCCTCGTGGGTGGCCAGCACCTGGTCTATCAGGAACCCCAGGGAGAGCTCCTTCAGCTTGCCGAACCTGCCCACTCTGCGGATCGCCTTCTCGGCCGGAGTGCCCTCCGCGGCCAGCGTGATGACCACGTTCTCCTCTCCGGAGACCGGGATGCGCTCATCTCTCGTTGCCGGCGCCGACATCCGCATCACCTCCTCATGATCTCCGCCGCGATCTCCTGGTAGGCCTTGGAGGCAGGCGCCTCGGGATCGTGCAGAACGACCGGCAGCCGCTTCTCCGACTCGCTCACCAGGACGCTCTTGTAGATCACCGATGGGAAGATGTAGCTGCCGAACTCACGCTCTACCTTCCCCTTCAGCAGTTCGAGGATGGACTTGTCGAGGGCGGCCGTCTTGTCGAACATGGTGATGATGATGCCCATCACCTTCACCCTGGGGTTGAGGGTCCGGTATAGCTCCCCCACCATGCTGGCCAGCTCCTCCAGCCCCTTGAGCGCGAAGAACCTCGGTTGGACCGGGACGACCAGATCGGTGGCGGCCATCAGGGCGTTGATGGTGACCAGATCCAGGGACGGCGCGCAGTCCACCATCACGTAGTCGTACTCGCGGGGCGAGAAGCCCTCGGCGTAGTTCTCCAGCTTGTCCCGCAGCCTGGTCTCTCTCCCGTACTCCGGCAGCAGAGTCTTGTTCGACTCCAGGAGCTTGCGGTCGGAGGGGATGACGTCTATCCCGAACTCGGTTCTCACGATCGCCCGCTCCAGGTCGAAGTGCGGGCTGTCCAGCAGGAACCGAGAAGTATAGGTCCTCTCGCCGGAGTTCATCCCCAGGTAGACGGTGGCGTTCGCCTGCGGGTCCATGTCAACCAGCAGCACCCGCCTCCCGCTCTGGCTCAGGCAGATCGAGAGGTTCACGCACGATGTGGTCTTGCCCACACCGCCCTTCTGGTTGGCGAAAGCTATCACCCGCATTGGCCTGGCCCCCTGGCCAAGCTGGCCCCGTGGCAGAAGGCTGTAGGGCGGGCATGCCCCGGCTGCGGCCCGCCGTGGCGGGCTTCGCAGCCGCCGCTGGTCCCCATGCCCGCCGGGATGCGCCCCGCCCGCGCTGGCAGTGCCCTCAGTAGCATTGTCCCGGAAACCCCGGTAGGAGTTGCGCCGACGGCAAGGAAGAGCGGCCCCGGGACGCGAACAGCCGAGCCCGGCGGGAGGTCGCTTTCCCCCGGCGCTCCCCCCATCACCGCCCGCTCTGACAGCGGGAAGCCTGTTCGGGACACTGTCCTAGCCTCTGTTTAGACCTGCGGGGCTCTGGCCAGGGCGGGAGGGTCGAGCGGGACTTCGGCGGTACTGGGCTGCGGCTACGCCGTGGGATCCCCCCTCGGCAGGCGCTGGCTTCTCCACCCACAGCTCCAGGTCCTTCTCCGCCGGCATTTCACCGGGCCGGCTTGGCGCCGATTCTGCACAAAGCGGGAGCCTGCACGCCGGAAACGTGGTTGTTTCCGGCGGCTGTAGGCGGGCGACCCCTGCCGCCTAGAGGCAGAACCCCTGGTCATCACGAAATGGCCGAACGGCGATGGCTACTCCAGGCCCAGAGGAGCGCAGGATGAAGAAGATCCTGGTGATAGATGATGAGCCACCGGTCGCCCGCCTCATCGCCGAGGCGCTCAACGCGGCCGAGGTGGAGCACACCCTCGACTACTTCAGCGACGGAGGCCAGGGCCGGGTCAAGGCGGCCCAGGGCGACTACGATCTCATCGCCCTCGACCTCGCCATGCCCTTCATGGACGGCATCGAGGCCCTGACCGAGATGAAGCAGAACCCGAAGACCGCCAACATCCCCGTAATCGTGGTCACCGGCGTCATGGACCCTCAGCTCCATCAGAAGGCGATGGCGCTGGGCGCTGCAGCCCTCATCGTCAAGCCGTTCCGCACCCGCGAGCTGGCCGACACGTTCGAGCAGGTCCTGTCCGGGGAGCAAGTGGGGCCCCCGCCGCCGGGCCGCCCGGGTTCCGGTCTTTCCCGGCTCGGCGAAGAGTAGCGACCTCGGTTTCCGCAGCTTCGCCGTGCAGGCCTGCTCTTAGCCCCGGCCTCCGAGCACAGCGACATGAGCCAAGCAGACGCAGGGCGACCCCGCGGCCCTTCGGCAGGCTCAGGGTCGCCCGCCTCGTGGCGGCAGGGGACACCCCGAGCGGAGCCGAGGGGCGGCCCGTCAGAGAATCGGGGAAGTAGGCCCAAACGCATGCGCCCGCCCGGGCGGGCTGACCAGGCAGTCACCCGACGCGACCTTCTCAAGGCGCTGGCGGCCGGCGGCCTGCTCGCCGCGTGCGGGAGCCTGGATGGCTCGTCGCGGCGAACAACATCACAAGGAGGAGGACCCCACGTGAGCCCGCAGCTCTCACCCGCAGTGCAGATGCAGTTCATGCGACCAGGCCAGCTAGAGGCGGCCGGCCGCAGGTTCCCGGTGGTCTATGTTCCGTTCGGCCTGATCGAATGGCACGGCCGGCACCTGCCCCTGGGCAATGATGCCCTCAAGGCCCACGGAGTCCTCGTCAAGTGCGCCGAGAAGTTCGGCGGGGTCGTCTACCCCCCGGTTTACTTCCACGCTGGCTTCGATCAGCAGCACCTGGTCCCCGTGCTCAGCGATCTCTTCCAGCGGCTCAAGCATACCGGCTTCCGCGTGATCATCGGCGTCTCCGGCCACAATATCAAAGAGCAGATCGAGATGATCAACCAGGCCCTGGCGCCGGTCACCGCCGACGGCACGGTCGCGGGCGTCGGGCTCTGGGAGGTGTCGCTCAGCATGAGTGCTGAGTCGGACACCGACCACGCGGCCAAGTGGGAGACCTCCAACATGATGTTCCTCTACCCTGATTTGGTTGACCTCTCCGCGCTCGGAACCGGGCCGATCAAGCTGGACATGAAGCCTCCCGACGGCATCGGGGGGCTGGATCCGCGCCAGCACGCCTCGGCCAAGGTTGGCGAGCGCAACCTCGAGTTGGCGGCCGAGGCGATCGGCAGGAAAGCCCGCGAGCTGCTCGCCTCGCTGCCTGAGGACCAGCGCGCGTTCAACATCAAGGCGATCAGCCCGGAGAGCTGGTGGATGGTCTGAGGGGTCACCCCACTGGCTATGGCCGCCGGCTGTGGCAGGCGGGAGGGGGCTGTGAGCAGAAGGCACACGACCCAGGCGGGCACAGGTGCGAGCGTGGACAAGTTCCCCTGCCGCTCGCCGTACACACAGGCTTCGGGAGGCTGAGATGACGAGACTGGCGATGCTGGTCGGCGCGGTCGTGCTGGTGGCTGCGGCTGTCCTGCGAGTCGCGGCGGAGGAGTCCGCCGGAGGCGGATTCCCCTTTGTGATGCCCTGGGATGACGCCACGAGGACGGCGGTCAACGTTTCGGCGCTCAACCCGGCGCCGCTGGACGCGAAGCGCGCCATCGCTATCAAGGACGGGCATTTCTTCGACCGGACCGGGCGCCGCGTCCGCTTCGTGGGCACTGACTTCGCGGCCGGCGCCTGCTTCCCGCGCAAGGAGGATGCCCCTCGCATCGCGGCCCGCATGCGCAAGCTCGGGCTCAACTGCGTGCGGCTCCACCACATGGACTCCGCCTGGGCCGACCCCAACCTGTTCTATTTCTCGGGAGGATCCTATGGCAAGAAGACCGACCGGCTCGACCCGCGGAGCCTCGACCGGCTCGACTATCTGATCTATCAGTTCAAGCTCCACGGCATCTACGTGGACGTGAACCTCCACGTGGGCCGCGGCTTCAACCAGGCCGACGGGTTCCCCGACACCAACCGGATTGACGACATGGGCAAGGTGGTGGGCTACTTCGAGCCCGGCATGATCGAGCGGCAGAAGCTCTTCGCCAGCCAACTGCTCACCCACCTCAACCCCTATACCAAGACGAAGTACACGGAGGAGCCCGCCGTCGCGCTGATCGAGATCACCAACGAGGACTCTCTCCTCGGCTCGGCGGACTCGATCCCCGGCCTGCCGGACCACTATCGCAGCATCATCGCGACGGGCTGGAACCAGTTCCTCCAGGGCAAGTACCGGTCAACCGCCAAGCTACTGGCGGCCTGGAACGCGGAGGCCAGGCCCTTGGGCAAGGATATGCTGCGCAACTCCCGGTTCCTCGCCGGGACCGAGGGCTGGTCATTGGAGCAGCACGAGCAGGCCCGCGCCGAGATGGTGACGGAGGAGATCACGGGCGAGGCCCAGGACATCGGGGGCCGCGCCTTGCGGGTGACCAAGCTGAGGCCGGACGGGACGGAGTGGCACCTCCAACTCAACCAGAGCGGCCTCGACCTCACGGAGGGCCAGCTCTACACGTTTTCCTTCGCAGCCCGCTCCGACGGGTCGCGTTCCATCGGCGTCTCTGCCAGCCTCGACCAGGACCCGTGGCGCGGGGTGGGGCTTGGCACGGAGGTCTCGCTCACGTCGCGTTGGCAGCGCTACACTCTCAGCTTCACCGCCAATGAGCCGGTTCGCGGGCACAACCGCGTGCTCTTCGTGCTCGGCGGCGCGGAGGGCGACCTCTACCTCGCCGACCTCTCGCTTCGCCCCGGCGGAGGCGGGGTCGAGCTGGCCGCGGGCGAGTCGCTGGAGGCCGGCGCCATCCAGATTCCCGCCATCGCAGCCACGCCCCGCGGCCGCGACTACGTCTCTTACCTGATCGAGGTAGAGCGGAGATTCAGCCAGGGCATGCGGGATCACATCAAGCGCAAGCTGGGCGCGCGGGCGCCGGTGGCCTGCACCCAGGCCAGCTATGGTGGGCTGGGCGGGGTGTGGCGGGAGGCGCACCTCGACTGGGTGGACATGCACGCCTACTGGCAGCACCCCTGGTTCCCGAACCAGCCCTGGGACAGCAATGACTACCGCATCGGCAACACCTCCATGGTGCGCGACACCGACGGCGGAACCCTGCCCGGCCTGGCGATGCACCGCGTGGCCGGCAAGCCCTTTACGGTGACGGAATACGATCATCCGGCCCCCAGCGAGTACGCGGCCGAGGCGGTCCCCATGATCTTCGCCTATGCCGCCTGGCAAGACTGGGATGGTGTCTTCCTCTTCGCCTATCACGGTGAGGACACCGACTGGGACCGCGATCACATTGACGGCTTCTTCGACCAGTCCGCGCACCCCGGGAAGCTCGCCTTCCTGCCGGCCGCGGCTGAGATCTTCCTGCGCGGCGAGGTGGGCCCCGCCCCCGGAACCCAGACGCTCGTGGTGCCCGAGGGCAGAGTGGCGGACCTGGTGGCCCGGCGCACCGACTATAGCTTCTGGTCGGCCGCCACCAGTGGCGGCCGCCGCGTCTCCCCCCAGGACATGATCCTCCTGCGCACCGCGGTTCGCTTCGTCAAGGGAGACGGGCCTCTGCGCGTCGAGAGAGGCGGGAAGCCATCGGCCCCGGCCACCACTCAGTTGGCTTGGAGCACCTCGAACCCGGCCCAGGCCCTCTTCACTGTCAACTCACCCGGCGCCAAGGCGGTCGCCGGCTACCTGGGCGGCAGGACGGCCAACCTGAGTGGAGTCCAGTGCGAGATGGCGCCGACCCAGCGCAACTTCGTCTCCCTCACCCTGACCAGCATGGACGGGAAACCGATACAGAGATCCGGGACTCTGCTGCTGACGCTCGTTGACAAGGTGGAGAACACGGGCCTGCAATGGAACGCCGACCGCACCTTCGCCGCTAATGCGTGGACCACCGGGCCGACGGTGGCGCAGACCGTGAAGGCCACCATCGCTCTGCCTACGGCCGCACGAAAGGCGCAGGTGTGGGCGCTTGACGCCACCGGCAAGCGAGTCACCCTCGTCCCGTCCACGCTGAGCCGCGGCCAACTCAGGTTCGGCGCCGATCCGAAGTATCGGGCTCTCTGGTATGAGATCGCAACGACGCCTTGAGCCCGTCCAACTCGACGCACCGAGGGAGCCATTGGCGGCCTTGCTCGTTGCGTGTGCGGTTCTGCTGGCCGTGGGTCTGGCGGCCGGCGCCGGCCTGCCCGGCCCGGCGATCCCCGACGGCCTGGGAGTGAACATCCATTTCACGGGCGAGCCAGCACGCGATCTGGACATGATCCAGGCCGCGGGCTGGCGGTTCGTCCGCATGGACCTCATCTGGGAGCTGGTGGAGAAGAAGGAGGGGAAAGGCGTCTACGACTTCGCGGCTTACGACCAGTTGACCGACGCCCTGGCCAGGCGAGGCATCCGCGCGCTCTACATCCTCGACTACAGCAATGCGCATTACGAGGCCGACAGTAGCGTCCGCACCGAGGAAGGCCGCCAGGCTTTCGCGCGCTTCGCAGCCGCCGCGGCCCAGCGCTATCGCGGTCGAGGCATGATCTGGGAACTCTGGAACGAGCCGAACATTGATATGTTCTGGAAGCCGGAGCCGAATGCGCGCGACTACATGGCCCTCGCAGAGGTGGTCTTCCCGGCCATCCGCAAAGCCGACCCGTCGGCGCTCTGCGTTGCTCCCGCCGCCGCGGGGTTTGACTTCGGCTTCCTGGAGGAGTGCTTCCGCCAGGGCCTGCTCGACCTGGTGGACGCGATCACCGTGCACCCTTATCGCCAGGGACCCCCTGAGGCCGTCGCGGCCGACTACGAGAAGCTACGCGCGCTGATGAAGCGATACCATGCCGACCGCCCTATCCTCTCCGGCGAATGGGGCTACTCCTCCGGATGGCAGTCCTTCGACGACCGCCTTCAGGGTGAGTACCTGGCCCGCCAGTTCCTCACCAACCTGAGCCTGGGCATCACCCTCTCCATCTGGTATGACTGGCACGATGACGGCCCGGATCCGAACGAGCCGGAGCATCACTTCGGCACCGTTACCCTCGACTACCGCGCCAAGCCCGCCTACCGCGAGATGGAGCGCCTCGTCCGCGCGCTCTCCGGCAAGCGCTTCGCCAGGCGGCTGCCCTCCCGGCCGGAGGATCATCTCCTGCTGTTCTCAGGCGGCGACCAGAGCGTCCTGGCGGCGTGGACCACGGACGGCGCGCACGAGGTGCAGCTCACCCCCGACTGGAGGATTGCCCTCAGCGGTTCCCCGAAGTACGTTTCCGTGCCGGCTCCTCGGATGGCCGCCCTGGCCGGGGGTCAGGCCGAGCGGGGGCGGCGCTGAGGCAGCCCCGGCAGCCCTTCGAGGCCCGGGGGGCTTCGTCCGCGACGCAGGACTGCTCGGTGCCAAGGGCGAAGCTGGGAGGGAGAGGGCAGTATGTCTAAGGCGGCTGCGGAGCAACGTCGCGGTTTGAGGTCACGTCTGCCGAGGGCCGCGATCGTGGTCGCCGTCCTCGCCGGCCTGGCGCTGATCCTGGCGGCCGTCTTCGGGGATGGGCGCGCGCTGGTGGGCGAGCGCGATGTAGCGGCTCCCTCCACCTCGGCAGCAGCCAAGCCTGTCGTGCAGCGCTCGCCCGCGGTGGCCGGGCAGTTCTACCCGGGCAATCCGACCGAGCTGCGGGCCGAGGTCGCGCAATGTCTGGAGCGCGCGCAGGGAGCTGTGGAGCGGGGGCGACTCGTCTCCATTATCGTCCCCCACGCGGGCTACAGCTACAGCGCCCCTGTCGCCGCCCACGCCTACCGCCAGCTTCAGGGCAAACACTTCGACACCGTGGTCGTGATCGGCCCCAGCCACTATATGCCCTTCCCCGGGGTGGCCCTCAGTGGAGCAGACAAGTGGGACACACCATTAGGCCCCGTCCCACTTGATCGCCGGGCCTGTGACGCGCTGATGAAGGCCGACAAGAGTGCGCAGGTGCTCGACGCCGCCCACACTCCCGAGCACTCCATCGAGGTCCAGCTCCCGTTCTTGCAGACGGTGCTCAAGGATTTCAAGCTGGTGCCCCTGCTCATGACGGACTTCTCCGAGGCCAACTGCTCCGCGCTCGCGCGGGCTCTCGCCCAGTGGGCGAAGGGCCGCTCAGTGCTGCTCGTAGCCAGCTCCGACATGTCGCACTACCCGAGCTACGCGGACGCCAACCGCGTGGACGGCGAGACCCTGAAGGCCATTCAGAGTTTGGATGCGCAGGCCGTCGCCGCGACTACCAGCAAGTCCCTCGCCGCAGGCATTCCCGACCTCGCCACCTGTCTCTGCGGCGAAGGGCCGGTGAAGACCGTGCTCATGGCCAGCCGCCTGCTCGGAGCCGATCGGGCCAAGCTGCTGCGCTACGCTAACTCTGGAGACGTTGCAGGAAGCCCGCGGGAGCGCGTGGTCGGCTACTGCGCGGTCGCCATCTACTCCAGCAAGCCCGCGCCTGCCCCATCATCCCAGGCCGACACCTCCGGGCTGAACCAGGCCCAGCAGCAGCGGCTGTTGGCTCTGGCCCGGAGCACCATCGAGCAGTACGTGACCGCGGGCCACGTGCTGGAAGGGAAGGAGACCGATCCCGCCCTGCTCCGTCCGGCCGCCGCCTTCGTCACGCTCAGGGAGCGCGGCCAGCTTCGCGGCTGCATCGGCAGCCTCGAACCCGATGCGCCCCTCCATCAGACCGTCCGCGACAAGGCAATCGCCGCCGCCACGCAGGACCCCCGCTTCCGCGCGGTCACGGCCGCCGAGCTGCCGGAGCTGGAGATCGAGGTCTCCGTGCTCTCGCCTCTGCGCAGAGTGGCCAGCGCGGACGAGGTCCATCTCCCCCAACACGGGGTGGTCGTGGCCGCCGATGGCCGGCGAGGCGTCTTCCTGCCACAGGTCGCCACGGAGACCGGCTGGAGCCGGGACGAGTTCCTCGACCACCTCTGCGCCGACAAGGCCGGGCTGCCGGCCGACGCCTGGCGACATGGCGCCGCCCTCTATGTCTTCACCGTGCAGGCCTTCAGTTCGCCCGCCCCGCGAGAGCAGTCACATGGCAAGCAGTCGGGGAAGTAAGCCCGCACGTTCACCTCAGCCGCGCCGGCCCGACCTCACCCTCACGCGACGCGATCTCCTGAAGACGCTGGCGGCCGGCGGCGTGCTGGCAGGGTGCGGAGTGTTGGGCGCCTGTGGCGGGCCCCGAGCCAAGCCCGCGGAGGCCGACCAGACCTGGAAACCGGGACCGCCTCTCCGCCGCGATGGAGTCGTGATCATCGTCCATGACCCGAGGGCGATCAGTGAAGACCGCAGAGTAGATACAGGCATCGTGGCGGGGATGCTTGAGGCCGGCCTTGCGCGCCTGACCGAAGAGGCGGATGTGACGCAGGCCTGGCGCCGCTTCTTCGGCCCAAGCGACATCATCGGCCTGAAGGTCAACTGCCTCGGCGCGCCCACCACGCACACTCACGTCGAGGTCGCTCTCGCCGCGGCCCAAGGCCTTCAGAGGGCCGGCCTGCCCGCGGACAACCTCATCATCTACGACCGGTTGACCGATGAGCTTGAGCGCGCTGGCTACCCGGTCAACACCGGCCGGGGCCTACGCTGCTTCGGCACTGACCAGCGGGGATATGATGCCGAGCCCACCGCGGCGGGCGAGGTCGGCTCCTGCCTCAGCCGCATCGTATCCGAGGACTGCACGGCCCTGATCAACCTCCCGATGTTGAAGGATCACGACGTGGCCGGAGTCAGCATCAGCCTCAAGAACCACTTCGGCAGCATTAACAACCCCAACAAGCTTCACCTCAATCGCTGCTCACCCTACGTCTCCGACCTCAACCTGGCGCCTGCCATTCGGGAGAAACAGCGATTGGTGATCTGCGACGCGCTGGAGGTGATCTACGATGGCGGGCCCACCTACCGCCCCTCCACCACCGCGCGCTATGGCGCGCTTCTGATCGGCACCGACCCGGTTGCGGTAGACCGCGTGGGCTGGCAGATCATCGAGGAACTGCGGGCGCAGAAGGGCCTGAAGTCCCTCCGCGCGGTGGGTCGCGAGCCCAGCTACATCCCCGTCGCCGGCGATCCACAGCACCGCCTTGGGGTGGCCGACATCGCGCGCATTCAGAGGGTCGAGGTCAGGGTAAGCTGAGAGAGGACATGCTGCTTACACGCCGCGATCTGCTCAGACTTGGGGCCGGGTGCATGCTCGGCGTGGGGGCGCTCGCCGGGGTGGCGCGCGTCGCCACCTCCGGCCGCCTGCGTCCCACGCAGCCCGGCTCACCCGGAGACGAGCGCAAGTGGGTTCGGCGCGCCCAGTTCTACCGCAAGCTGGCCGGGGGGCGGGTGAAATGCCTGCTCTGTCCCAGGGAATGCGAGGTCGGGCCGGCGGAGCGCGGCTTCTGCGGCGTGCGGGAGAATCGGGATGGCGAGTATTACACCCTGGTGCACGGCCGCGCGGCCTCCGTCAATGTTGACCCCATCGAGAAGAAGCCTTTCTTCCACGTGCTGCCGGGCAGCCCGATCTTCTCCTTCGCCACCGCAGGCTGCAACCTCGCCTGCAAGAACTGCCAGAACTGGCAGCTATCCCAGTCGCGTCCTGAGCAGGTTCCCGCCGTGGATCTCCCTCCCGCCGCGCTGGTGGAGGCCTGCCGCGCGCAGGGCTGCACGCTCATCGCCGGCACCTACTCGGAGCCGACTGTGTTCGCGGAGTACATGCTCGATGTCGCCAGAGAGGGCAAGCGGCGCGGCGTCCGCACGACCATGATCAGCGCCGGCTACATCAGCCGCCAGCCACTGCTCGATCTCTGCCGGGAGCTGGCCGCCATCAAGGTTGATCTCAAATCCATGCGCGACCGCTTCTACCAGGCCAACTGCGGCGGCGCCGTCAAGCCGGTCCTCGACAGCCTCGAGCTGATCAAGAAGCAGGGCGTTTGGTTGGAGGTAGTCTACCTGGTCGTTCCCACTCTCAACGACGGCGAGCCAGAGATCCGCGACCTCGCTCGCTGGACCAAAGCCCATCTGGGCGTTGACGTGCCCCTCCATTTTAGCCGCTTCTACCCCGAGTATCGCCTGAAGAACCTGCCACCTACCCCGTACGAGACCATGTCTCGCTGCTACCAGATCGCTCGCGCCGAGGGGCTTCACTACGTGTACGTGGGCAACGTACCTGGACACCCGGGAGAGAGCACCTACTGCCCCAAGTGCAGCAAGCTGCTGGTTCGCCGCGCGGGCTTCCGCGTCAGCGAGATGCATGTCAAGCGCGGGCGTTGTGGATTCTGCGGCCAGGCCATCCCGGGCGTCTGGTCTTGATCGCCGCCTCTGCGAAACCGCGCACTCCGCTCACCTCTCCCCTGCTCGTCGCCTGCCTGGTGATGGGCCTCACCGCCCTCGTCGCCCAGGTCGTCTTGACCCGCGAGCTGCTCGCCCTCTTCTATGGCAACGAGCTCTCCATCGCGCTCGTGCTCGCCATCTGGCTCATAGTGGTGGCCTTCGGCAGCGGAGCCGGAGCGCGCCTTGCGCGGTCCGCTCGCTCGGCCGAGCGATCCCTCGGCTGGTCGCAGCTTGTGATCGCGGCTTTGCTGCCGGCCTCGCTCCTCGTCGCGCGTCTGGTCCACCCGGGCGACCTGACGCCCGGCCAGGTCCTCGGCCCGGGCGCTATGCTCCTGGCCTCACTCGAGACGATGGCTGCGGTCTGCCTGGCCGTGGGGTTGCAGTTCGCGCTCGCCGCTCGCGCCGCCGCTGTCCCGGGAGCCCACGGGCGCGAAGCGAAGTTGCTTCGCGCCGGGGTCGGTGGGCGACCTCCCGAGCGAGACGGCCTGCCTGCCTCCCCGGTATCGGCAGTTGCCGCGGTCTACTCCCTGGAGGCCGCGGGCGCAGTCATCGGCGGCCTCGTCTTCCATCTCTGGCTGGCCCGGCAGGCCGGACCACTCCTCGCGCTCGCGCTCCTGGGGCTGCTGAACCTGGCATCCGCCGCCTGGCTTCTCTGCCGGGGGCCCGCACGCGGGAATCGCCACTGCCTCCCGCGGCCGCCGGCGGGCGACCTTGCCGCGGCCCCCTCCTTGCGCGGGCTGCCCACTCTCGCCCTGGTCTGTCTGCTCGGCGTCGGGCTGCTGGCGCTCGTGACCCGCAACCACCAGGCCGAGCTGGCCAGCCTGCGCGCCAGCCCGCGTTGGTCAGGCCTCAACCCGGTCGCCTTCGCCTCCTCACCCTACGGGGCGGTGGTCATCACCGGGCGACAGGGCCAGCTCTCCTTCTTCCAGAGCGGCGTCCTTCTCTTCACCTCCCAGGACGAGTATGCGAACGAGGTCGCCGTTCACCTTCCCCTGCTCGAGCATCCCAGCCCGCGCCGCGTCCTCGTCATCGGCGGCGCCCTCGCGGGTGTCGCCGGGGAAGTGCTGAAGCATCCCGTCAGCCAGCTCGACTGCGTCGAGCTGGACCCGCGGGTGGCCGAGCTGGCGCGGCGCCTGCTTCCCGCTCCCTTGCTCCGCGCGTTGCGCGATCCGCGCCTCCATCTTCACATCGGTGACGGCCGCCTCTTCGTGCGCGCTGCGCGGGCTCGCTACGATGTCATCATGGTCAACCTGCCCGACCCGACGACCGCCGCCCTCAACCGCTTCTACACCCAGGAGTTCTTCCGGGAGGCGAAGCACGCGCTGGCGCCGGATGGGATTCTGGCCATCAGGCTGACTGGCTCCGAGGTCCAGCTCACCGGCGGCCTTCTCCTCGCCGCCGCCTCTACCGATCGGACTATTGCCTCGGTCTTCCCAGAGCGGCTGCTCGTCCCGGGCGAGCGCATGCTCTTCCTGGCAGCCTCCGAGCCGCGCCTGCTCACTTCGGATTGGCGTCTTCTCTCCCAGCGGCTTGCACGCCGCGAGGTCAGCACCAGCTTCGTCAATGACGCCTGGCTGCGCGACTCGCTGCTCCCCCTCCGCGCCGACCTCACGCGACAAGCTATCAGCACCGCGGCCACCGCCCGCCTCAACACCGACCTGAACCCGATCAGCTACTACTACCAGACCCGGGTCTGGCTCGACCAGCTCTCGCCAGGGATGGCGAAGTCAGCCGGCTTTGTCTCTCATCTCCCGGTCTGGTGGGTGCCCGCCCCGGTGGCGCTGGCCGCGGTGTTGCTTGCCCTGGCCCGCGGCCGGCGGCGGAAGCAGTTAGCCGTACTACTGGCCACGGTCGTGATGGGCGCATTCGGCCTCGTCGTGGAGGTCTTGGGTCTGCTTGCCTACCAGAGTGCCCGCGGCTATCTCTACCAGGCCCTGGCCGGGCTGGTGGCCGCCTTCATGGCCGGGCTTGCAGTGGGCGCTGCCCTCATGGGATCCCGTGGGTCGCTCCGTCCTGCTCTCGGTCGTCTGCTCATCGCGGCCCTGGTGACCGCGATCGCCGTCTGCCTCCTGCTGCCCGGTTTTCTCCGCGCCGTGATCGCCACCCCCTCCTTTGCCCCGACCGCGCTGGGGATGGTCCTCTTCCTGTCAGGATCACTGGTGGGCGCGACCTTCCCCGTCGTCACCGCCCTCTACGGCCGGGAAGGCGACGCGCCGGCCGCCGGCGGCGCGCTATACGCCGCGGATCTCGTCGGCTCCGCAGGCGCCGCGTTGGTCGTCGGCGTGATCGCAGTTCCTCTGCTCGGCGTCGCCGGCGTCTCTCTGGCCACTGCCCTGACTCTCGCTGTCCCGCTCGTCCTGGCTCTGCTGTTGCTGCGCGCCTAGCCGGGATCGGAGCCAAGATGCTCGCCGGGCCGACCGACCCTCGGCAGGCAGTCCGAAGCAGCTCGGAGAACCGCGACGCACCGAGAAACGCTTCCGTTGTACCTGCCAAGGAGAAGGAGTCCACCATGCAGATGCCACCAGGGCCGTTCTGCCAGAGCTGCGCAATGCCGATGGACGCCCCCGACAAGTTCGGGACGAACGTGGACAACACTCCCAGTGACCAGTACTGCGTCTACTGCTACCAGAACGGCTCCTTTACCCAGCCCGACATCTCACTCGCAGAGATGATCGAGTTCTGCGCCGCCATCATGGTGGAGAAGATGGGCATGAGCCGTGAGGAGGCAAAGGCCCAGCTCAGCCAGTTCATGCCGATGCTGGCCAAGTGGCGAGGGAAGGCTCAGGGTTAGCTTCCGCACGCGAAGTGCCCACGGCCGGGGGGCATGAGCACGTCCCCTCTGTGAGAGAACAACCGGGGGCGGCCTGAGGGCCGCCCCCGGTCCGCTAGTCCAGGCAGATGCGGGCGAGACGCGTCGTCTACTCCGGCAGCGCGAAGGCGCGGCGGACGTAGACTGCCATCTGGTCTCGCTTCACCAGCTCGCCGGTCCGGTAGGTGCCATCGCCGAAGCCCTGGACGACGCCCGCGCCGACCACATATTCGACATGCTTGTAGAACGGATGGTCGGTGGCGACATCCGGGAAGCTCGGGGTGAGAGGCGGGACGTAGCCGGGCAGGTCGTCGGGCGGGATGCCTCGCGGGCTGTAGATCGCCCGTGCTACATAGGCCGCCATCTGACCCCGGTTCACTTTCTCCCCCGGCCGGTAGGTATTGTCCACGGCGTAGCCCACCACGATGTAGTTGGCCACGCAGTACTCGATGTACTTGTAGGCCCAGTAGCTGGCGTCCACATCCGAGAAGCGAGGAGTCGGCGGGCCGTCGGGTACCTTCGCATCTCCTCCCGCCACCGCCCGCGCGATGAAGACTGCCATCTGGTCGCGCTTGACCTCTACCCCGGGCCGGTAGGTGCCATCGCCGTAGCCCGTGACGATCCCGTTCTCGCAGCAGAGCTCCACCGCCAGGGTCGCCCAGTAGGGCCACTGCACATCCGGGAAGGTCCCCCGGACTACGTTGAAGACCACGTTGGTATCGGTGGTCTCGGGCACGCTCGGGAAGTAGACCACGCCCTGCTCCGGAATGGCGCGGGCGCGCTTGGCTCCCGGCGCCACCCGGACGGTGAAGGAGGCCTTCGCCTCCTGGCCCGGAGCCAGCTTGCCCACCTCCCAGACCAGAGTCCGGGTGGCCGGGTCGTAGCGCAGCACCGCCGGGTTGGTGATCCGCAGCGTGCTGGCGTCGAGTTGGGAGGAGAGGGCGCAGGTGGCGTAGACGCCATAGGCATTCCCCGCTCCCTCGTTCTTGCAGAGCAGCAGGTAGCTCACCAGTTGGTTGCGATCCACTACGCCCCGGGGCGAGTTCACCACGCGGTTGGGATCCTGCGCGCTTTGCACCGTGGTGATCCAGGTGGAGATGTTGTTGTCAACCACCACCTCCATCGGTGCCGTTGGCACGTAGGCCTCGTTCAGCACCAACGTGCCGCCAGGCACTCCCCAGGGCAACTCGCCAGAAGGGGGCTCGCCCGCGGTCCAGGTCTCGCCGGGGGCAAGCTCTCCGATGTTGCCGACGATGTTGTCGCCATCGCCCAGCAGGTCCGGCATGATGTCCCGCACGGTGATGTCAGTGGCCGCACCCGTCCCGGAGTTGCCCACCGTGACGGAGTAGGTGATGGTGTCCCCAGGGGCGGCGTAGGTGGGACCACTCTTGTAGACCCACAGATCAGGCCGCGGGCCCAGGTCCACCTGCTGTGCCAGCATATCCTGGGGCGCACCCCAGACCAGGTCCGGCGGCAAGCTGATCCCGGGCGGGTCCGGCGGATTCGCGCCCGCCGCCGCCGGATCAGCCGTCGCCCAGGCCCACATCCGGTCGGTCAGAGGTGCGGCCAGACCCGTCGGCGTCAGCGCCGTCAGCGAGATGTAGCCAGCCTGCCCGAGGTCGGGCATGGGTAGCTCCCACACCACGGCCTGCCCGGCAACTCTCGCCGGGGCCGGAATCGCCTCCACCAGGCTGTAGCCAGCCGGCAGGCTGAGGCCCACGTAGATGCTCTGTGGCAGGGTGCCCAGGATCTCGCCCGGCTCCAGCACGGCATAGCCGTTGCCGTACTCCAGCTCATAAGGCACTTCCGTCCCTTCCACCACCTGCTCCGCGCCGTCCAGCAACGAGAAGGCCCGGGTCTGGGTGGGGATGGGCACGCTCACCAGGGTGAGAGTGACATCGTCGAAGTAGACGTGCTGCTGCGCAGTCGGGCCCACGCCCGCCGCGCCCAGCGCGGCATAGGTCGGCGAAGAGCCCGCGGCGGCAGGCAGCACCACGTCCGCCACTGAGCTGCCGTCCAGCCATACCCCGAACCGGCCGCTGGAGGTGGTGTAGCGCAACTGCACCAGATGCCAGCCTCCCTGCGGCACGCCAGCCGCCGTCGGCTGAGCCACGTCGAAGAGCTGGAGCTGGCTGTCGGCATCCGAGAGCACGTTCCAGCCCACCGCCGGCAGCACGCTGTCCAGGGTTGGCCCCAGTCCGCCAGCAAAGGAGAGGCCGAAGAAAGTCGAGGCATCCCCCACCGTCCGGGCATCCACATAGGCCCAGGCGCGCAGGGTCACCTCCGCAATCCCGATGGGTTCCGCGGGCAGGGGCATCACCAGACCGGTAAATCCCTCCCCGCTCACCTCCGCCGACATGGCGTAAGCGCCCGAATGGGCCAGCGGGTCGGTGGTCAGAGCCCGCCGCCAGGTGTTCGCCTGCCCCGCGGCAAACGCCGCCCAGGGCGAACGCGCCTCCTCGAAGGGCGAGTGGGAGACCATCCGCCCCACCGTGCTGGCGGTGGAGACCGTCAGGTCATAGAGCACCGGCGCCGCCGCCGGATTCGGAGCGTGGAGGGTAGCCTTGATCTGGAGGTACCTCCCATTCGGGGTCGCCACCAGCGGCACCGCGTTGGCCACCCCCTCCCAGCCCGACCAGTCCAGCCCGTTCTCGGAGGAGCGCGCCTCCGCGAACACGCCGCTCCCAGCCGGCTCGTCGCTGTGCCAGGAGAGCGTGCCCCACTGGCTGCCAGCGACCCCGCTGTCATAGGTCGCCGTCCACGTCCCCTGCTTGGTGGTGATCGTCCAGGAGACGATCCCGGTCATGTCAGAGTAGGTGTAATGGCCGCCACTGCCGACGATCTGCTTCGACAGCTCGATGGTGTTGGTGGCCGGGTCTACCCGGTGGATGTACTCGTCGTTCAGGTCGCCGATCCAGATCTTGTTGGCCGCGTCAACCGCCACTCCGCACGGCCCCCCGACCGGGCCGATGGTGGCCTTCAGGTTGCCGTCGTTGTCATAGCGGTAAACCGCGTTGCCGGTCGTGTTGGCCACCCAGATGTCATTGTCCTGTGTGGCGACCACGCCTCTTACGCAGCACACCAACTCCGGCTTCTGCTGGTCCCACTCAATGGTACGAGTATCAACATCAATCTTAGTGAGACTAGCCACGTCGGCCGGGCCCGTGACGAAGAGATTGCCCAGGTAGTCTATGCCGACTCCATAGATGCCGTGGCCAATCTCCACTGTACCCACGCTCGGGGGATCGGTGGAGGGGTCGAGCCACAGGACGTGCCCGCCGGTAAAGGACGACCAGAGCACGCCGTTGCCATCCAGGGTGGCGCCGTAGGAGTGGTGTCCCCAGGCGGAGACGTCTACCACCTTCTCGATCACGCCGCTGGCGCTGTCAATGTAGAAGAACTTGGCATAGCCGGTGTCCTGGCTCGTCCAGGTCCCCGCCCAGAGGTTGTTGTTCGCGTCAATCGCCAGCCCCCGGGGCGCGGTCCCCCAGTATTCGTAGTCATAGGGCCCGATGTAGGTCCCTGGCACATAGGTGCCCTCGTAGCCAGCCACCAATACCACCTCATAGAGCACGCACTCGTCCAGGCCCCAGGGCAGGAGCTCATCCCCGGTGATGTCGCCATCACCGTTCATGTCATAGGAAGTCTGGCAGATCCCATCCCCGTTCCGGTCAAGCCACTGACCGGCCTCATACAGTCCGATCTTGACCACCGTCCCGGCCTGGCGGCAACCAACCCAGCAGTTCCCTTGCTGGTCAACCGTCGTCCGCGAGGGGAGGCTGCTATCGTGTGGCGATACCCGATAGCGGCCCAGCTCATTGCCAGTCCGCGTGTCTATCTTCGACACGGTCCCATCACCCTGGTTGGGCAGCCAGATGTAGGGCAAGATCTCGGGCCGGGTGCTCGGCTGCAGCTGGTCGGCCACCGTCTCGTGCTCTACGCCAACGAGCACTCCTTCGTCGAAGTCCGCATCCGTGGTGTAGGTCCGGCTGGCTGCCAGGGCGACGCCACACATCAGCGTCACCACGGCGGCGGCCAAGGCCACCCTTAGCGCCGCCCAAACCACTGTCCGTACTCCCCTGCCTCCCTCCATGCCTCTCCTCGCCTCCTTAGCTCCTGGACCGCCCCAGAGCGCCGAAAGCCCCTGGGGCCCTCACTTCCCAGACCGGGCGGGCCGGATGGTCCACAGCATGCGCTTGCTTCCGACTCCCGCCAAGTTCGCTGCGCCGCCCGCTTTCCCTCTTGTCCGAGGAGCAGAACGGGCGTAGGATCACATGCACCTGGGGGAGAAGACCCGGAGCCGTCCCAGCGCAGCGCGACCCTGCACTTGGCCCGGCCGGAATGTCTGCCCCGCGAATGGCCCGCAATGAGCCGCCCGAACACGCAGAGTCGAGTGAGCGTCTTGCTCGACGCTCTCCCCGCGGTCGCGTATTGCTGCTCTCTCTCGTATTCCTTGCGCTGCTGGTCTATGGCGGCTTCTACACCGACATCGTCTACAGCACTGCGGAGGACTTCAACGGGGGCGTCCCGTCGCCCGGACCTTTCGCGGTGCTCTTCTTGCTGGCCGCGCTGAGCACGTGGCCTCCACTCGCGAGACTGCTCGGGTTGGGCCGGCGGGAACTGCTTGCGATCTTCGTCATCGTGCTCGCTGGCGCGCCCATGGTCTCATACGGCGTGCTTGCGTACATGCTGCCGCACTCGATCTTCCTCCACTACGCGGCGAGCGTTCACCCGGAGTGGTCAGACTCATTTCTCAAGCTGGTGCCGACCTGGTTCAGCCCGGCCGAGCACGATGCAGTCGAGAGCTTCTTCCTTGGCAACGCCCTGGTCCCGTGGTCACAGTGGCTGGTCCCGCTCGCCGCCTGGTGCTCGTTCCTCCTCGCCCTGGTGGTGGCATCGTCCTGCCTTACCCTGATCATCCAGCGCCAGTGGATCAGCCACGAGCGGCTCAGCTTCCCCCTGGCGCAGATCCCGCTTGAGCTGATCGCCGAGGCGAGCCCACGCGGGAGCGCGCCCGCGGTGGGCCGGGTGACCGCCGTTCGAGTGTTCTGGCTCGGGTTCATCATCTCGTTCGGCGTCAAGTTCTGGAACCGCCTCTCCAGCCTCGTCCCGTCTCTCCCTGGCATCCCATTGGGGCCGGTTCCGCTCATGGCGCAGCAGACGACCGGCCCGATGGCGGCCTTCGGCGAGATGGACCTGGTGCTATGGCCCTGGCTGATCGCGGTCGCTTACCTGATCCCGAAGGAGCTGTCTTTCTCGTGTTGGGTTTTCTGGTTCCTGCGGATCGCGCTCGCCTTCGCCGCCATCGCGGCGGGCGCGCCGCCTCGCAGCCCGGAGGGATGGCTGGGCGATACCGCGTTCCCTGCCTTCGCGTTCCAGGGGTTCGGGGCCATCCTCGCTCTCACAGTATGGGCCGGCTGGCGGGCCCGCCGGCACTTGCAGCGCGCGCTGCAGATCGCGTTCAGCCGTCGCTCGGGCGTTGACGACTCGGACGAACCGCTGCCCTACCGGTGGTCGCTGATCATCTTCGCGCTTTCGTACGGCTGGATGGTCTACTTCTGCTACCTGATCGGGGCGCGCATCTGGGTTGGGATGGGCCTGATCGCGCTCATTCTGATGTTCTACCTGATGTGGACCTGGCTGCGGGCGGAGACCGGCCTGGGCCTGCTGCTCTTCCCGCTGTTCATTGACGACATGCTGGACGCTACCGGCAACGGCATCTTCCGGCCGCAGGAGATCATCGCCATCATGTCGGTGCGATGGACCTACTTCCCCGGCGCCGGCTCGACCGCGCAACTCGTCAGCGGGAACGTGCTCGAGGGGATGAAGATCGCCGATTCGGCCCGCCTCCGCACGCGGCCGCTCATCTACGGCATGGCCGGCGGCCTCCTGGTCTCACTCCTGCTGGGCGTGTACGTCACACTGACAGGGATCTACCACTACGGCTTCTACAACCTGCGCGCTGCCGAGAGCAGTTGGCTTTCCTCACAGGTGAACTGGGGGGCGGGACACATATTCGCTGCCATCAGCAATCCCTCGCAGCTTGACCCGCGTGGCCTGGCAGGCATAGCGGCCGGCGCAATCGTCGCACTGTCGCTGGGGGTCCTCAGGCTTCGGTTCTGGTGGTGGCCGCTGCACCCCGTCGGCTTCCTGGCGGCGCACTCCTGGGGCATGCAGTGGTTCTACATGCCGTTCTTCGTGGGCTGGCTGGCGAAGGCGCTGGTGACCCGCTACGGGGGCCTGCGGCTGTACCGTCAGACCGTGCCGCTGGCGGTTGGGCTGGTGAGCGGCGATCTCATCAACGGCGTGATCTGGGCGCTGGTGCTGGCGGCGCGAGGGGGAGTCGGCGGCTAGCGCGGGGAAGCTCGACTCCTGGTTCCGAACGGAAGACTGCTTGGGACGGCACGCCCGGGAGGTCGAGCAGGGGACGGCTGCCCTCTGGCGGATCTGCTGCCACCCAGGCCTGCTTTGGCACCGGTGGGTCGTCCCAGCGGGGGCCGAGGCGGCCGACCCGCGCGCTGAACTCTGTCGTGCCGGGCCGCTTCCACGGCGCCAGCCATGCCGACCTCAGTCTGGCCGACGCTATGCTCAGGCCAAGGTAGGCGAGCGCACACGCCGCCATCGTCACCGGCAGGAGCCGACGCAAGTTCCCGCGCCAGGCCGCGGTATTCAGCTCCAGCTCGCTCTCTCGTTTCCGCAGCGCCAGCAACAGTGGCGTGGTGATCGCCAATGCCAGCGCGGCCGCGGCGCTGCCGAGGGAGGCCACGGCCGGCGGCTGGCTCTCGGCATTCACCCTCACACGGGGGCCCCTCAATACTGGCGACGGGGGATGCAGAACCAAGCTGGACGTGGGTCCCACGAGCGCTACGCAGACAACGAGCGCCGCGGCGGCGGCTGGCCAGACGCGTCCTCGCCGGGCTGCCGCGTCGGCCGTTCGCCGCGACACCAGACTCGTCAGCACGAAGAGAGCGAGGCAGCACCCCGCGAAGGCAACTGCCTGACCCGCGATGCCCTGGAGCGCCGTCGCGTGGATGAGCGCGTCCCTTGACCCTGGTTCTCCTGGCGTGTCGCTCAGGAGCGCTAGCCTCGCCCGCGTCTTCACTAGCTTCTGCCGCACCTGCGCATCGATGGCCGGCCCAACCCGGGCGACATAGAAACCGTGCGCGGGCCCATAGTACAGCGGGTTGCGCAGACCCGTCATACGCCAGGTCGGATCCGCCCCGGTTTCCTCTACGATCATGCCCTGCCTGAAGCCGGATTCCGTCTCGGCCGAGCGCTGCATGTGCCGTCCGAGACTGATGGTGCTGTTCCACCATGCGATGGCAACAGCGTCGCGACCCTCTAGCTGAGCCACGGAGCCTTCATACCATGCGTATCCTGCGGCACTTCGGATGCTCCTTTCGGCCCAGCGACTTCGCAGGCCGAGAGTGAGCGCCGCAGCGTCTGCCTCCACCATTCCCATGCGAGTCAGGAGACGCGCGCAGGCTATGTTCATGTTCCAGGCATAGTCGCGGGCCGACGGCAAGCCCCCCGCACGCTGCCATGCCGCTTGCGCCTCTCCATCGCGGTGAAGCTCGTGTAGGTAGTGGGATTCCAGCGCGTGCGGCAACCCATTGTCTGGATCGGCCCCCTCCCAGGCGCGAAGCGCGTCCAGGATGAACGCCACGGTCACTGACGCGCTCCCGCGACCAGCCGACGGCGGGCGTGCGATCTGCCCCGCGCGGTTCGGGTCGGCCGGGACCTCGTCGAGGCGAGAGGATTGCAGACCCTTCTGGACCAGCCGGCTTACGTGCGCCGCGTAGAGCATAGGCTGGCGGCCGAGCCGGGTAGCGCGGCGCAGAGATGGTGTCCCGTTCGTAGTTGAAGGTAGAGGCGGCTCTCTCCGCCCGATTGATAGCCGACGGCTATCTGGTAAGATCGGGTGAAAGCAAACCTGAAAAGGAGAGAACCGCCGTGAGAAGAGAGT
>Ga0315280_10003833_pt1 | contig 22709 bp, 20 predicted proteins | sample YL17G06_40_MG_FD_203697 | JGI IMG/M metagenome (GOLD analysis project Ga0315280, IMG submission 203697) | Sediment microbial communities from Yellowstone Lake, YNP, Wyoming, USA - YL17G06_40 | ecosystem: Environmental > Aquatic > Freshwater > Lake > Sediment | place: USA: Wyoming | collected... | reverse complement strand
CGCGCGCGCTAGGCTGGTGAACCGCGGACGAGGTTCTCGTACCAGCGCCTCACATCCTTATCCTCGAGCAGATGCCGGTACTTGGAGCGGGGATGAGGAGAATCAGACAAGTTTCTTCGCCTCGTGTAGAGCAACATGTGGCGCGGCACAAAAGATTTGTGGTTTTGAACCTGAATTATGGTGCGGTCGCCGGGATTTGAACCCGGGATCGCAAGCTTGGAAGGCTTGACTTGTAAAGCCCTTTCGCTCAATTGGCTTCGGAGCAAGTCCGAATTTGCGGAATATCTCAGATTTAAGAAGTATAATCTGATATATGCCCGCTCCATCCTCAGTTATCTAAACCGCTTCGTTGGCGAGCTTCGCGAACCTATGGATATCGTCAGAGCCTGCTCACCTTTGACTAGCGGGCAGCAGCACAACCTTAACCGAGGGTTGAGGGCACTCTTCAACTTTTACGAGCTTAAAGGGTTTGACGCGAATTTCCTCAATGCGATGAGAAAGGCCATACCGAAAGATAATATCGGCATAGATTGCAAAGTTCCAAGCTTTGAAGAAATCTTTGGCTCTCTGAAGAAGCTGAGCGAAGCTCCCCTCAAGTATCGGGCTTTATACGTGCTGCTCTTAGACTCGGGGCTCAGGCTTGTTGAAGCTGCAAGGCTGATAAATGAGCGAAAAGGCGAAGATTTCGCTAAGGTTCAAGCGTTTTACCGCTGCTCTTTAGGCTATTTTAGAGGCTCAAAGCTTGCGTACGCTGGCTACTTTTCAGAGGATACGTTGAGGCTAATTCAGAGAGTCAGCGAGCCGATCAATGAGCGGAACGCTTCGCACTATTATATGAAATATAGATATGTCGCACCGAAATATTTGAGGAAATTCGCGTTCGATAAGATGATTCAGCTCGGCATACCTGAAAGCGTCGCCGACTTTATCGAAGGCAGGTGCCCGAAGAAGATCGGTGCCAAACATTACATGGCACTGCTGAGGCAAGCAGATCGATTCTACGGCAGATATGCGAAATGGCTTCAGAAAATGAAGGTGAACTGAAGGGGATGGGCAGAGTTGGGCTTCTTCAATCGGATTTATCACGGCAAAGATCTGAAGCGGTGCTGGAGCGAACCGCACTGCATAGTTTGCTTCCTCAAAGAAGCTCTGAAAATTGAGCTTGAGGAGAGAAAGAAAGAAGCTCTGAAATGAGCTTACTTTCCACCTAGCCAGATCGTAAAATAGTGCAGATGAAGTGCACTATTCAGCGAAGAGGCTCGGCTTTCTAAAAAAAGTGAGAAATATGCCCTGAGGAGAGCAGAGCAGCCAGCCTTTGACTTGAATCGCCATCTTTGCCTTTCAGTTCCAGCAAATCAAACGTTTCTTCAAGTGATCGTTTTACGAAAGAAAGAAGCTCTGAAAATTGAGCTTATTTTCCCTATTAGTGCAGCTGATCTGCACTACTCGGAGAATTGGCCTCTCTCTTCTAGAAAAAGGGAAGATGTGCTTTGAGGAGAGTAGAGCAGCGGGAGATCCCAACCATGAACGGTTGACTAAGATAGTCAGTTCTTCTTCAAAGGAATATGGTGCCATCTTTAAGATCCTTGTACTCAATTGGTTAGCTTTTCTGAAGATCAATGTTCTTGCTCTACTGCTGAGAAGCTTTCAGAAGCATGTAAGCTTGTAGAGGCTGGGTTTGAGTATGTCTGTTCTATTGATGGAATATCCCTATTTAGAGAAAGAAAATGAATATTCAACTGCTTAGATGCTTGTGAGGATTGCTAAAGGCAAGTAGGAAGAACTCAGCTTAGGAGCCCGCACACGTTAAGGTGACTGGAACAATTTACCACAAAACTTATAAAGAGTTTATGAAGCCAACATGTAATTTGAGGGGAACAGCAAAACTGTCACTTGGCATGACTGGCTTCTACCGTGCAGGGATAAGAAGCCGATGAACAGGATTCTCATAGGCTTAGCACCCTTCAAGAGCGCTCAAAAGAAGATGCAATGAAACAAAACAAAAAAGGAGAAAGGAGAAAAAACGTGACATGCCATTTCGTTAAAAGCTTGTCGATAGATTTTCGATTTCACCTTTCAAATTCTAAGTCAGTGCGAAATTAAATGAGAGTGATGAAACTGAAAAAATCTACAATGCTTTGTATTGCTTTGTTCCTTATCATCATAACTTTGCTAATAGAACATGCTTACGGGGACGTAAAGATAGTGTCCACTGAGACAGTAGGTGAATACCCATTGGAAGCAGTCAAGTCTACCGTCCGGAACGATGGAACACATAAAAGAACTGGCACTGCCACCTTATCTTTCCTTGGCTCTGGCAGCGAGATAGGCTCTATCAATTGGTTTGAGCAGGAAAGCTACCCGTTCGAACTTGATCCCGGACAAACCACGACTTTCACATTCAATAATTTCATTCCAACCGCACGTAAGGGTTGGAAAGTGGAGACTAAGGATGATGTGGGACAAACGTCCACGTGGTATACGTGGGATGGCGGGGCTACTTGGAGTAACCTCACTAAGAAACAAAGCATGACTTTTGAGTCTCCTTTTAGCCTGTCTAATTTGACGATCCCTGGTAGTGTAACTTTTGAGTTGGCTCAAACAGATATGATTAACCATGCGCTTAACTTCATGCTTCCGGAATTTTTTGGGGGCGGGACCGTAAGCTTGAATTTTACACATGGCTATGGTGAAATTTTCTTTAACAATACAGCGCGGGCAGACATGGTATTGTTCAATATAACCGAATGGATCATGACATACACTGAATTTTACCTTCCAGGAAGGGGATGGACGGGACTTAACGAGGCGATAACCAGCCCTGAATCTTATGGTGCCCTGAACGTTACGTCAGGAGAGATGAGCATGTACGAAACTGGGGTATATCTCGATAACTTCTACTCTCAACAAAATCCTCTCAGGTACTTCATTTTCTATACGGGAACTGTTGATTTTATATCGAACATTATACATCTTGAGGGTGAAGGCGCGGTTTACTTCCCGCAAATTGTAGGTGGCATCGTTGTACCCATTGATGGGTTTGCTTTATTGGTTCCTTACATTGGTTTAGCCTCGACAATCATGGTCGCAACAGTGGCGTCATCCATCTCTGTCAAGCGTGTTAAGCGTAGAAAAGAGAAGCAATGAACACCATTCCACTCCTTTTTTTATGCGCTAGAGATCAAAGGTTATTTGACAGACGCGCGCTAAGCGATTCCGATTTCTCTCTTCTTATTCGACTTTTGAGTTTCCGGGTTCGGCACCGCGAGGAAAGTATGACAACCCAACACCGACCACGAACCATCATGCCTAGATGACCGAATTCCGCTAAGAATTTTGCGCGTGTCAGAAAATTATATCTGCCCTTTCATTGACTGTTAACTAGTGGAAGACTTTGATTTAGAGTTTTGAAAGAGGCAGAAGAGCTGAAGAAAAAGCTAGGGAATGGCTGCAGAAGAAGTACAATTGCTCTTTCTCCAAAAGGAATTTGCAAGTGGGCTCAAAATCAAACGGAAAGCCAGCAATGCATAGTTTCGACCTTGTTTCGGAAGACAACCAGATTGTTGCCGAAGTGAAGTCTCACCAGATGACAAAAGGGGGAAACATACCATCAGGAAAAATATCAGACACCTATCAAGCTTGCTTCATGCTTGAAAAGGTGGATGCCAGAAAGAAACTTCTTATTTTGACCGACTTGGCTTTTTGTGAGATTTTCAAACGTTATTCCGAAGGTAAGATTTCGAAGGGAATTGAAATAGGGCTTCTGGCAAATGGGCACGGAGGCAAGGAACGTCCCAAGCCAGAAACGATGCCTTTGGAGGGCAAATGGGAGATGCCGAAGAAAACAGATTTTGACGTTTTCTGGGCAAGACTGACAACTTGGCTTGGAAGCGAGAAACGGATCACAAACTGGACAGCAAACAGAGGAGAAACAGGCGAAGACTTCGAAGCAGTGCACGCAGGCGGAAACTACATTACAGTTTATCTCGAGTCCGCAGGCATTCAGAGAGTGCCGAAAAAGGATTTCAAGCCGATCTATGAAAACTGGGACGGATATGCGAAAGGGCTAATTCCTCGATATCACTTTGTCAAAGGCCCAATCGCAAACAGCAGATTCACGAAATACACCATAAGCATTATCCACCAATACTTGGATGATGAAGAATGAGTGCGCGCATGTGTTTTGCTTTCGGTGGATTCCTCCGTTGTTTGTATGTTATGATGTGGTGCGAATAGCTCGTAAAAGTCTTATTAGAACCATGAGGTCAAAAAGAATACGGTGGTTGAAATGCATCTTGAGGAGATAAAAGCAGAGATAGCTAGGATCGCGCGTCGCAGAGGATGGAGTAACGGAATTGGGAGCGTCCCCACCAAATTCGTGTGTGCATTGACGGAACTGGGCGAGGCGGGCAATGCATGGAAAGAGAATGAAAGCGAGGTAGTGAAAGCTGAGGAATTGGCAGATACCCTAATCAGTTTATTGGATTTGAGTAGGGTTTTGTGCCCTAGTATCAATATGGATAATATAGTTGGTCAGAAGCTCTCCCGTCTAGGATTTGCAGAGAAGAAACCTGACAACCTTCTTGTTATCGACCCGTCGGTCTTCTTCTCAAGAGACAGGTTCATCTTTCTTCTCAAGCTTCTAGAAGAGGAAGAGCTGTCGCCCAAGCGAACTGTCCTTGCGGATGGGCTTTATGATATCTTGTCTGAATCGTCCGGTAAAAGAAGCCTTTCTGAAAAGAACGAGTTGTTTCTGAGGGACATCATGTCAAAATGGGAGGGTTTTAATGCTCAAAAGGCCTTGGGCTGGGTTTCCAGTAGTGAATTTTTAGAATTGCTTGATGAGTTCTTCCAAAAATGGAGACCTCTTCCTGCGAGCGAGTTCATAGGCAAAGATCGACAGAAAAACCCCATTGATGCGGAAGAACTACAGAGAAAACTTGGGAGGGCAGGTGAGATTTTGTACGATGAACTGAAGACTGCCCAGAGGACGAGAAGTTGCATCGTTTGCCTATCAGGAGGGCTCACGAGGCTTTTGCACAAGCTTCAGCAGGCGTTTATCGAGGTACCACACATCAAAAAGAAGAAATGGATGATGAAACACCGTTGGTTTGGAAAGCTCGTCTTTCTTGTGGTCTTTGAAGTTGCACGGGAAGAGATCACACAATCGGGTCTTGAAAGTCTTTTATCTGAAATGGCAAAAAATCATGCTCCAATCGTACAGTATCTACTTGTCGAAATGGACATACCCACATTGGCACGTTGGCTTCTCGACCTTCTGGGGCCAATATTGGCTTCTGTTGGTGTTGGTCTAGTGACCGCAGTTGTCGCATATGACTCAGTTAGCGCTCCAAGAACAGTCCTGTAATCTTCCGTGCGCGAACGGGAACTAGAAGACAAATAGTGCACCAGTGCGCTAATTAATACAAATGCACATGCCCCAGTCTTATATTCGAGTGATTGTAACTTATCCGATATAGTACACGCGCGCTCTTCGAGTTGTGCCAACCTGTTGCACAAGGAGGAAAAGCGGTCTGCCGCCTTAAAGTCTGACTAAGCGAAAAATTGAAAGAAAGAATAGGGTGAGATGCCATCGCAAAGCCTGTTAAGATGCAGGCTTGAGGGAAATGGAGCCCTGAGCAGGCCTTTCTAACGTTGCCAGATTAGCCTAAATACTTGACTTTCTTAAGCTCCGCAATGCCAGGCCTTGAGCTTCGCAGAGGCTCTCTTCTTCTCCGAGTAGTGCAGCACATCTGCACTAATCTTATTCCCTTGAGGAAAGCAGAGAGCTGTTTAAGAATTTGGAAACCCTCACCGCTTGTCCGAGTAGTGCAGATCATCTGCACTAATCGAAGAGTTAAGGCAGATCCGCTTGGCTCTCTGGGATGATGGAATTTGAGGCTAAATAAGCCCTGAGCAAGCCTTTCACCCGTTGCCAGCCTAGCCTAAACAGCAAAGTTCTCTTAAAGCCCCAACAATGCCAGATCTGATTTCGCAGAGCCTCGCCACTGCGCCGACCTGTGCAGATCATTTGCACTAACTGAAGAGTTGAGGCTAAATGTAACATAGAGGATACATGGGTTAAAAATTTAGAAAGCCTCGCCTGCTCTCTGTTTAGTGCAGATCATCTGCACTAATTTTATTTCCTTGAGGATTGCAGCCTGAGTGGTGCGGATAATACAATTGATTAAATAAGGGGCTGCCTATATTCTCAAGGTGAGAAATTTGAGAACAAAGAATAAGAATATAGAGAACAAATCCCATAGAAAGAAAGTTGAAGAGAAAATAAGAGAGCCAAGCAAGCCTTCGCAGCCCGATCTTAAAGAATCGCAGCCTGAGAGCGCAAAGAAAGGCCCTAAAGGCCCGCATGTCCCGAAAAAAGTTCCATGGCCAGTCAAAGGCATGGTCAACGCATACGGCTTCATTCATCTGAGCAGTGATATTCTCTTAGCTCTGCAAATTCCAAAGGGAATGAAGACTGATATAACCTTTGATCTCAACGCAGACGGCAACTTGACAATCGCGAAAGGCTGGGTTGAGCCCGAGAAGAAGAAAGAAGGCGAAAAGAAGAATGCTCAGCAAAGTTGAAAACGAATTCCTAAAGTCGCCCGAGAGCTTTGACGCGAACTATGCATACGTTCTCAAGCATCGGATCAGAGGCAAAGCTCAAGCGTTGCAGGGAGAGCTTGCCCTTCTGCACAATGCTGGATTTCTTACGGAAAACTGTAATGATCTTACGGATTTCTGTAAGGTTCGACAAGGTCAACAGAGCCCAAATCAAGCTTCTCTTAAAGAATGGTTGGTGCGGTCGCCGGGATTTGAACCCGGGATCGCAAGCTTGGAAGGCTTGTGTCCTAAACCAGCTAGACGACGACCGCTTGGATTTTCAGCAACTACAGTATTCTGAGCTAGGCTAGATAAGATTTCTTTTTGCCAAAAAACTATTGTCGCTTCTCATCAGACCTGAACAAGCTCTTCTCATGCTTCGACTTAGGCTTGAAACTACCACGATACGTGGGCATGGCAGCTCTTTGCCTTTCCAAGTTCTTGATCCGAGCATAAAGCCTTGACACCTTAGTCTTCGACGGCTCCTTACGTCTTGCAGGCCGAACACGCACAGGCGTGAACGGCTTCTTGATCTCACTCGTCGATTTCCTCAGGGGCACATTTCTGACTTTCTTGAAAACAACGTAAGCCTCCTTCAAATTCACTTCTTGCACTTCCCACCCAGCCTCCAGCCAACCCCGCGCATGCACGTTGCTCGACGAATTGCTCCACCAAGCTTCCTGCTTATACGCGCCCATCGGCAAGTTGTCACCAATTATCCCATCCATCTTCGCAAAAGGAAGCTTAACAAGACCCGTAAAACTACCCCTAAACTTCAGATAACCCTTAAGCCCATCATACTTCGAAACAGACCTAGGCGCAACGGTTCTCCGACCACAATTCAAACACACGGGCTTCATCGGATCACCTGTTGAAACGTCTGCAACCATGCAGTCCCTGCAGTACAGCTTCCCACATCGCTGGCATTTCCTTAGAAAGCCTAGTGGAAGAACACGCTTGCACAAATTGCATTCATCTTTCAATGACGATTCGACCCGCCAGACACGTTAGAATATCTTGAAAGCTTTTGATATAAACCTCACTTCAGCACCCAAGAATACGAAAGATAAGCAAGAAAGGGAGGAAGACAGCAAAGCTAGCCTTTTGCAACGGCTATCGGAACAAACCTTGCAACCTTCGTGGCGATCCCAACCTTGTCGCTCACGTCAACAACCACGTCAACATTCTTGTACGCAGGATCAGCCTCTTCTGCAAGAACAATCGCACTAGCGGCTCTAACGTAGATACCGCGCTGCGCCATAGCCTTCTTAATATCCTCGCCCCAGTAGTTCCGCTTTGCCGCCGTTCTGCTCATCATCCGCCCGGCACCATGAGCCGTCGAACCGAAACTCACATGCATAGCCTTCTCAGTGCCCACCAGAAGCCACGAACTCGTACCCATACTACCAGGAATAAGCACAGGTTGCCCCACGGAACGATAATCCGACGGAAGCTCCTCATGCCCCGGCGGAAAAGCTCTGGTCGCGCCTTTCCTGTGAACCCAAACCTTCTTCTGCTGGCCACCATCAACCTGATGCCTCTCAATCTTCGCAATGTTATGAGCCACGTCATAGACAAGCTTCAACCCAAACCGCTCAGGATTCTGCTTGAAAACTTGCTGAAAACTCTGTCTAACCCAATGCATAATCGACTGACGATTGGCAAAGGCATAGTTGACCGCACATGCCATAGCTTGATAGTAATCCTGCGCCTCCTGACTATTTCCGGGCGCGCAAGCCAGCTCACGGTCAGGCAAAGCTATCTTGTATTTGCCCACAGCCCTCTCCATCACCCGCAAATAATCAGAACAAACCTGATGACCGAAACCGCGTGAACCACAATGAATCATTATGGTCACTTGTCCCTCGTTCTCAATGCCAAAGGTCTTAGCCACGCTAGAATCGTATATCTTATCGACTTTTTGAATCTCCAAGAAATGGTTTCCAGAACCCAAAGTGCCCATCTGCGTTAATCCTCGGTTCTTAGCGTCCGCTGAAACCTTGTCGGGATTAGCGTTTTTCATGCATCCTCGCTCTTCACAGTGCTCAGCATCGCCCGCCCAGCCCAGACCCTGATCAATGACCCACTGAACACCTTCAACGACCAGCCTTCCCAGATCATGCTGAGAGACCTTGAAATCCTTTCGACGGCTCCCAAGACCACAAGGGACATTCTCAAAAATCGTGTTCGCCAATTCAGTAAGCTTCGGCCGTATCTCTTTCTCCGAAAGATTAGTCGTTAGCAGGCGAACACCGCAGTTGATGTCGTACCCCACTCCGCCGGGGCTAATAACGCCCTCATCATAGTCTGTCGCAGCCACGCCGCCTATGGGAAAGCCGTAACCTTCATGTCCATCTGGTAAGGTTATGGCATACTTGTAGATACCAGGCAAAAATGAAACGTTAACACATTGCTCAAGAGTTCTGTCGGTCTGCATTTTCTCAAGCAGATTCTTATTCGCAAAAATGATGCCGGGAACCCGCATGCCCCGCTTGTATTGTGGTATTCGCCAACTGTAATCATCCACTTTTTCCAGCGGAACTCTCTCTGAAGGAGCACGACTACCTTCTTCACCCATAACAGTCTCCACCGAGCAAGGAAAAAGAGAGTACGCAGAAATATAAACGATATTGGTGTCTACACCAAAACAGAGCTAATCCGAAACGCTCCCATGTTTCTGCACAAAATCCATAACGCCCAAGACGCTTTGTACCAGAACTGTTTCCCCCAAAACTGGATGAACCTTCACATAATCCAAAGCCTTCCGAATACTCACATCACTCTCGACTATCCGCTTGACTATCGTCTCCAAGCCTTCTCCACGGTCAATTCCCTGCTTCGCGATTCCAGCCCACGACTTCAACTGCTGCTTATAGATCTGCAGCTTCTCAACCGCATTGGAAGACTTGCCGAAGTGACTGTAAAACAGACTCGTAGGATTCAGACTCATTAGCCTGTCCAGTGAAGCCAACGCTATGTCCAGCCGCAAAGGAGGCGGAGTCGTGGGCACAATCACGCCGATTTCGCCTAGGTAGATGCCTGCGGCATCGCCTGGAAAAATGCTCTGACTGGAAGCTTCAAAATAGCTCTGATGATGTGAAGCATGCCCAAGCGTTTCCACAACCTTCAACTCAACGCCATTGCCCATGCCAAACGTCATCCCGTCAGTGGCCCGAATAATCCGATCTTCAGAAACAGCCTCAGGCTCTCCGTACATGTCAGTTATGCCCGTGCCCAACACCATCTTGGACTGCTCCCAAAGCTTCTCAGGGTGAGCCAAATGAGCGGCACCCCGCTGATGAACAACAACTTTCGCGTTGGGCAAATACTTCAAAAGCGTGCCCACGCCTCCGCCGTGATCCAAATGAATATGAGAAATAGCAACGTAAACCACATCCTCAAGTTTCACGCTCAACTGCCTCAAACCAGCAAGCAGGTTCGGCACTGAAGAAGTCGGACCAGTTTCAACCATTGCCACCTGCTTTCCCTTCAGCACGTAGCTCGCGATAAAATTCCTGATCCCAGCAGTTTCAACATCAATCATGAAAATATGATCTTCATATTTAGTTACCTGCATTCTCACATCAACACGCTCTCAGATCAGAATGACAAAGTCTTCACTCAATTGCTTTAAACATTTTCATCATGAAAACTTTAAGCAAACTAGCACATGACTTCTATCGTGAGCTTCTATGCTTCTCAGAATCATCCGAGACTTGACATCAGACGAAGTACAGGACAAGCTAAGGCAATTCGAGAAGGAGTTCGGCATGAACTTCGAGAAATTCGAGGAACTTTTTCTCAAACAGAAGCTAGACCCAGGATTCACAAGATCATACTTCGAATGGGCAGAACTCATGGACAGCTACAAAGGCTACATCGAAGACGGAGAACTCGACTACTCCGTGGAAGAAATCAAAGATTTCAGATCGGAACAAGCCTCCTCACTAACGCCCAAGAGAATAGAGCTACTGTACCAACTTGCCGCCCTGCGGGTCGAGTCAATAAACGACTTGGCTCGAAAAGTCAAACGCAACGTCAAAAATGTATACGAAGATTTAGAAGTCCTTAGCCGCTTCGGCTTCGTTAGACTTAGCAAGCGAAAAGGGAGAGCTTTGACCCCCGAAACCCTTGTCAAAGAAATAGCGTTTCTGATACGCTGAACACTGGCAAGAACTGTCAAATGTCAAGAATGAACTTAAGCGTCACTTTGCCTAGCTCTTTGATGATTTCCATCCGATGATACGTGATCGCCTTCACGCCCACTTTCTGCGGATGCCTCCGCGGATCAAACCTCTCTCCCCAAACCTTCGCTTTGAGCATCAAGCCATCCGATGTTTCCTCCAATTCCAAGACTTTGAATCTGGAAAAAAGCAATCCCTTAATATCGAATTTCAGGAGAAGCGCCTCAAGCCAACTATAGAGAAGAGCAGACTCATCCGTGGCTCTAACCTCAACGTGATCCTCCACAAGCGGCTTCACCTTCTTGACCTCGGTCATGACTTCAAACATCGCCAGAGCCGCGCTTTCAAAGGCTTCTCCTAGGTTTTCTCCATAAGCAGCAACATAAGCATCAGCCGTATGCTCTAGAAACTCGAAGCGCTTGCCAGCATCCATAGCTTCACCCACACAGAATAATAGAAACGGTTCAGTTTTTTAAACAGTTTCATCTACTCCACAAAAAGTTTAATCTTACTACTGAAATACGTGAACCATCTCAAGAAGTGTTGAAAAGCCTTGAGCAGAAACGCGGTCTTTGAAACCGTCTTAACGTTTTATGCAGTTGCTTTGATAATAATGGCCATCGCATACCTCTGCCCAGTCGGATTGATAGAAGGCTGGCCACCAGCGTCAGTGATGGATCCTGTGACCTACATTCCGGTATTGTTCTCGCTGTTTTTACTAGTTCCAGTATATGCATGGCAGAGATCCTACCAACAAAGAACAAAGCTCTCCTCCGAGATCAACGCGCGAAGCAAAAGTAACGTGTTCTTTCGGATTCTCGCTCTTTACGCCTTGGCAATGTCTATCCGTATCCCATCCGTGCTGCTTTTCAACGAGCCTTACGAAAAAACGCCCCTCATCATCCTTCTAGCAATGACTATGCTTCTGATCGAAGGCACTAGGCTTTCAGCCTTCGGCTTCAAGGCACAGAAACTTGGAAAATCCCTACTTTATGGACTGGCATTCTTCGCTATACTCGCAGGGGTAAACCAACTGGTCTATGGGTTATTGGTTCATCTTTTCACAGGTCAAACAGTATTCCAATCATACGATCTGATACCTGCTTTGCTGGCAATGCCCTTCATGACTCTCTGCGTCGGCATAAGCGAGGAAGGGCTTTTCAGAGGCTACATGCAAACGCACTTGCAGAAGATCACCAACCTAAAAAAGGCCATGCTAGTTCAGGCAATCCTGTTCGGAGCATGGCACTTCGTCTGGAACCTTTCACCTTTTGACCCTGCGGCCATGACTGAATACGTGGCAACTACGTTTCTCGCGGGCCTGCTTTTTGGCTATTTCTACAGCAAGACCGAAAACCTCGTGCCTTTAATCTTCGCGCACGGACTTTGGAACAGCGCTCAGATGGGACTCACGATAAGCGGATCGGCAACAAATGCCATTCAAGCCGCGCCCCCATTGATTCAAATACTAACTTGGATCCTACCATATGTCACGTCCCTAACGCTGACAGTTCTCTTCATAAAATACTACGTGAAAAGAACCTGAGACAGAGAAGCCAGAAAAAGCGGTTAGCCTTGCTACTCAGTAAGCTCCACAAGAAGTTCGATCGCAGTCTGCACAAGTTTTGCGCATTTCTTATCAAACACTTTCGCTTCCCGAGCCTTCTCCAGATCATCAGGATCTGAAAGGTTGTATCCTATGAGTTCTCTGCATGACACGCTTCCGTGCTGTTTCTCAAACTTCCTGTAGAAGTCCTGCGCGACCTCATAGGCCTTCAAGCGCTTCTTGGCTGACGTATCATTGGCGCCGTATTTGATGCCTATGGCCATCACGCCGCCAGCTAAGGCTCCACACAAAGAACCGCATCTCCCTATTCCACCGCCAAAGCCCGTGGCGATCTTCGGAATCAACTCATTCTTACCGTTCCAGTGCTCAAACATTGTCATTAGAACACTCTGGGCACAGTTGTAACCTTCACTGAAGCGATTCGTTGCTATTTTGCCAAGTGCAGTTTTTTTGCTCACAGTCTCATCCTTCAAGACCATGGGGGAGCCCAAGATAATTCATTTGCCCCAAAAAGAGAAGCTTACAGGCCTTTCTGAATCTTCTGGATAGCAGCAACTGCTAGCTTTATGACATTCTCTGTGTCTTGCAAACTGAGCATTGACGTTGCGCTGTGGATATACCGCGTGGGCACTGATATCACCCCACTGGGCACACCTTCTCTCGTCAAAGCTATGCGAGCGGCGTCTGTCGAACCCTGCAAACCCGTTTCAAGCTGATAGGGAATCTTGTTTTCTTCAGCAGCATCTACCAACAACCTCAGAACTTTCGGGTGAGTAATCAACCCTGAATCAGCAATTGAGACTGACGGACCCTTCCTCATACGTATCGGCGCGTCACCTTCTCTCAGAAAGGGCATGTCGCCCGCCACAGTCACATCGAGCGCGATGCCAACATCAGGGTCTATTCCAAAGGACGATGTTGCAGCTCCTCTTAAGCCCACCTCTTCCTGTACGGTTCCAACAGCATACACTGTGCAGTCTGTTTTCTTCAAACACTTCATTACTTCGATCATGACTGCACATCCAACGCGGTCATCGAGAGCTTTGCCAATCACAATGTCTTTTCCAATTTTGCCAAACCTCACGTCGAAGACTATTACGTCTCCGATCTTTACGCCCATGGTCCTTGCTTCTTTCTCTGTCTCCGCGCCGATGTCCACGAATAGATCGTCAAAGGTCACGACCTTCTTGCGCTCTTCCTCCTTCTGTATGTGCGGAGGCTTCGAGCCTACTATACCATGGAGTGGCCCTTTTTCTGTGCAGACTATGACTTTCTGAGCCAGCAAGATTCGGTCATCTATGCCCCCGATCTTCGTAAAAAGCAGAAAACCTTCCTTCAGTATGGCTTTAACAAGCAAGCCAATTTCGTCCATATGGGCTGCAAGCATTACTTTGGGTGCATTTTTCCTTCCTCTTTTTATTCCAATCACGTTTCCGAGTTTGTCTTCACGGATTTCATCTACGTAAGGTTTCAGGAATTTCTTCATCAAATCTGCAACTTCTTCTTCTCTTCCGGTCACGCCGCGAGCGTTCGAAAGCATTTCTAAGGTTTCGACAAGCGTCATCATATATACCTCTTGAAGAATAGCTAGAATCGCAAGCCTCTCTATTAAACAATTACGGTTTCCACTGCTACAAAGAGAGAAAAGCCGTGAAAATCTTTAATCCAACTTCCACTATTGGAAAGCGTGGTCAAATGCGAAAAAGCCTACAGGTGAGCCTCACTGCCGTTTTCGCAGCGCTGCACGTCGCATTGTATTTCGTTTCATTTGGTTCGTGGCGGAACTGGGGGATTTACCTTGAAGCCATCGAAGGAATCGTGCTAGGTCCGAAAATCGGTTTCATAGCAGCGCTCATCGGCAGCTCGACCGCAAGAATGATCAAACCCGACCCCTTTTGGATGTTCGGCATAATAGCTGAGCCGCTCAGTGTTCTGATGGCTGGATTCTTGGCAAAAACCAACTGGAAACCAGTTCTTGCAGCTTATGCAATAATGCTCTCAGCATATCTTGCTCACCCGTATGGTAGAGCACTCCCACTGTGGACAATCTTGGACATTCTATTGGCTCTAATCCTCATCTACCCAGCCTCGAAACTTGGCAGAAACTTGTTCAAGAAAGACATTAAGCGTCTGTCGATCACACTGATGCTAGTTTCGTTTGTTTGTGTAGCCACAGACTCGCTCGTCAGGGTTTTCCTGCTTGTTCCGTGCGGTTTGTTTAATTTGTTCTATGCGAGTTTTGAGGTGCTTTACTTGGATTTCGTAGCGGCTGCAGCAAGTTCCTATATTGAGGATGTTGCTGTTGTGATTGTTTCATTCTTCGTGGGTGTGCCCATTTTGATGAGCATATCAAAACTGAAGTTCTTTGAAGAAAAGAAAAAAAGGTGAAGATTGCGCGGTCGTTTTGCTTTTCTGATTACGACTTTGGTTGTTGTTTTTGAAGTTCCAAGTATTCAGTGAGCAGCAGAATTCCTTGTATTAGCAGGAATATGCCAACTATGACGTTAAGAGATTCTTTCCAGACTATCACTATGATACCGAAGATTATGCACAGAATAGCCAAGGCAGGCTTGGAAACTGTTATCCCTATTTTCCTCAGTCCTTTATCGAATACGTCTGCCAAATTCAGTCATCTCTCCAATAGATTCCTTTTTCTTAGATTGCCTATTTAATATTTAAATCATTCGAACTCGATGAAAGAGATGACAATTTTTAAACGCCCAAACCATCAATAGCAACTGGAGAGACCCAGTCTTGCCAGAACAGCAATTCAAAAAGATTTTCATCTTTCTAGACACTGATAAACACGCAAGCCCCTTCGACATATTGGCAACCACGGACATTTTTCCAGAGGCCATGATACTCAAATATGAAAGCGTAATGGCTGAAGACGTTGAGCCAATAGTCTATGACGCGATGTTCCCACGAGGACCCGAAGGCGCCAAACACACGAAGATCTTCATTAACGGCCGAGACCTCAAAACAGTAAACGACGTTCTCGAAAGAGCAGCGAAGTGCATGTTTCCACCTTTTGAGCTAGCAATAATCGTTGACCCGAGAGGCGCCTACACGACTGCTTCAGCCGCAGTGGCGAAGACACTGCAGTTCTCCATTATCAAAGGGTCCGAGACCTTAGAGGGCAAGACGATTGCCATCCTTGCGGGAACGGGGCCAGTGGGTCAGACTGCTGCGCGACTCTATGCATCCGAGAAGGCAAGTGTGATCATCACTTCTCGAGATCTTCAGAAAGCAGTTTCATTAGCAACTAGGATAAATGAAGAACTTAAAGACGAAAGAGTCCAAGGCGTCAAGGCTCAAACCGCTGAAGAAACTGGAAAGGCCACAGGACAGGCGGAAATCGTTCTTTCCGCTGGCGCAGCTGGAACCCAGATTCTGTCTCTGAACTTGTTGAAGAATTACGCGAAGAAATGCCGCGTTGTGGCTGACATCAATGCGATTCCGCCCTTGGGAGTTGAGGGGTTAGAAGCGGATGCTGATGGAAAGGAGATTCTGCCAAGAGCTTTTGGGATTGGCGCGTTGGCTATTGGAAAGTTGAAGAATCAGGTCGAAATGGAACTGATCAAGAAAGCAACTATCGAACCCAAAGGAATATTTGACTACAAGATTGCTTACGCAATCGCCAAGAAATCGGTACTCGAGAAGACTAAGGAGAAAAGGAAGGCTACAGCAGAAACTCCGAAACACTGGTTACCTTAAGGCATGATGAAAAAAGAAAGGGAGACTATTTCACATCTTTCTTCAGCTGTGCCGGTTCGCCGAATCTCTTGAACTTCTCTAGAACCGCTCTGCACGTATCCATTACGCGCACAGCGTCTTGCGGATATATTTTGGGATCGCGGGATGTGTCGATCAGTTTCATCAGCTCAAATACGCTGAAGGTCACTTCTTCTATGACTCTTTCAAGGTTCTTTGCACCGGATGTCCTTGCGAATTCTCTGAGCAACTCCACCGCTATTGGACTCATGTCACTCAGGTCTACGGTCGTTTCTTCTTGAGCATTCATATGGCGTCACTTACCTCTTGGGTGGTTGCGATTTCTCCTGTGGCGCTTTCTCTCTCTGTTTTTCCGCCTCTTTCACGACTTCGACTCCCATTTTGGCGGCGATGGCTGCCCTTGCGGTTTCTGTTAGCGGAAGCTTACTGAGAAGATCGGATATGTCCACGCCTTGGTTCTGCAAAGCTACAAGCATCGCTCCCAAGTCCGCCCCCATTTCTGCACTAACCGGAATGCCCAAGATATTGCTTTCGCCGCTGGTGACCAAGTTTATCTTGGCCACTTTTAGTCCTTCTGCTAACGCTGAGAACTGAGCTCTCTTGATGTCTACTTGCGCCCTTATCATTTCAACGGATAGACCTGCATCGGTGTACTGCTTCAGCGCAACGGCTTTCTTCTCTGTTCCTTCTGCTTCCGCAAATGCTTTTTGTTTGGTAACATCCGCTTCTGCAAACCCAGTCATCTTCGTAACCTCAGCTGTTGCGCCGCCTCTCTTCTTTGTTGACTCTGCATCTCCCTCCGCTTCAACTATTTTCGCTTCTTTTGACACTTCAGCGGTTCCCACGGTCAAGGCTCTTGTTGCCTCAACTTTGTCTTTGTTAGCCTCCATTTCCGCTTTTGCCACCATTTGATCTAAAAGCTTCTGTCTTTCACCGATTTTCTGGTCTTTCTCTATTTGGCGTGATCTGTATTCTTCTTCGTTCTGTGCTTTCTGCAGCTCTTTTTCCTTGTTAGTAACTGATTCTACGATTGATGCTTCCTTCTCGTATTCTGCTACTTGCTTTCTGGTTTCAGTTTCTATGACCTTGGATTGTCTCCTTTCTAGATCTTTGATTACTGTATAACCTTCTATGTCCGTGAAGTGTATTACCTCGAGGTCGATTAGTTTCAGACCCCATCCTTTCAGTTCCTCGTTCACTCTGTTTTCCACTTCTTGGGAGAACTGATCTCTCTGCTTCATTATGGCGAACACGTCCATTGCCATGGATGCGTTTCTAGTTATAGCCTCAATTAGATCCTTGACGTCCTTTTCAATTGCCGGAAAGCCAGTTTCTGTTTCGCCGTGCTCAACTTCTCCTAATCTTTCCGCAGCTAGAACTGGATCAAAAATGTTCAGATAGCACCGAACATCACTAGAGAACTTGGCCATATCCTTATCTCGCAATGGAATGTTGTTGATTTGGATCTGAATGTTCTCTAAAGGCAATATCGCACGTTGCTGAATAACTGGAACGTGCCAGTACGCGCTTTTGGCTTTCTCGTCTCTCGAATAGAAAAGTTTTCTGCCTTTGCCTCTGGATACGACTACGTGAGCCTCATGTGGTGGGACTACGGTGTAGCTTTTGGCGACGAGTATTATGATCAAGGCTATGGTGATTACTATTATCGTGCTTACTAAGAACAAGTCACCCTCAAACATTCTTCTCCCTGTTCTCCTTCTAGATTGTCCTTTAACCGTTTGATTTGATATTGGACTATATAAAGATAACGTCTGATTCAAAAACGCGACACATTGTTGATTATCCGAGACACGATGTAGGTTTTTCGTGTTTCGTTCGTGGTTTGAAGACTACCAAGGCTTTTGAGACAAATCACCAGACACCATCATTTCCTGTTCACATGCACGTTAACGCCAAGAATATGACGAACGAATTCAGGTTCACTACGACCTTTCCGAAACTCTATAATGAGAGGGAAGAAATACAGAAAGGTCAGATGCACGAGGGTAAGGCTCAAGTATGTTGCAGAATGAGACGGAATCAGGATCTGATACACGCGGAACCAAGCTTCAGGTCGTCGGTTATGATGACAAGGATCCGCTGGGTCCAGCTTTCATTGTCAAATCCACGATGGGGAAGATTCTGAAAATCTCGGACACGTTCGCTGAAATGTTCTCCATGTGGGCTGGGCGAATCTTGATTACTGCCGACAATGAAAGGTGGGCTTTGACTGCTGCAACCGTTGCAACAGGTTTGGCAACGAGCGTTATTATGGCTCCTGCTGAAGCGGGAATTGAGGGCGTCATCCCATCAGACAAGACTCCAGACAATCGCATCGGCGCATTGATTCAGATCTACAATCGAAACAGGTTTGAATTGAAAAGTCAGATGATACTGCGAATAGGACAATGCGTAATGACTTGCCCTACTACGTCGGCTTTTGACGCCATGTCCAGTGCCAAGAGAAAGTTAAAGGTCGGCCGAAGCCTACGCTATTTCGGTGACGGATTTCAAAGAAAGGGTCTGGTTGGAGACCGACGGGTCTGGAAGATTCCGGTGATGGATGGTGAGTTCATCGTAGAGGACACTTTTGGAGCGGCAGAAGCTGCGGCAGGCGGAAACTTTCTCATATTAGCTAGGGACAAACTTTCTGGGTTAGAAGCCGCAGAAAAGGCGGTAGAAGCAATAAAGGCTAAGGAAAGCGAAGTTATTTTGCCGTTCCCAAGTGGCGTATGCCGTTCAGGGTCGAAGGCTGGTTCGCTGAAGTACAAGCTTAAGGCTTCTACCAATCATCCCTACTGCCCAAGATTGAAAACGCTTGTTTCGAATTCACAGTTGCCTGAAGGCGTAAGTTGTGTTTATGAGATTGTCATTAACGGCTTGACAGTTGATGCGGTTAAGAGGGCAATGGGGGAGGGAGTGAAGGCGGCGGCAAGTGTTTCTGGCGTTATGAGGATTACTGCAGGCAATTACGGAGGAAAGTTAGGTCCATACAAGATATTCCTGAAAGAAATCATCTGAATGCAGAATGATGGACAAAAAGAAAAAGGGTATATGAGAGGATTCTTAGAGGATAATTTTCTTTCCGAAATTCGCGCTCAGCCGTGCGAAGTCTTCTGATCCTACATTTCCACTGCTGTCAATGTCGCAATCTGGATTCCACTTAGGATTTCCGGGTTTGGAGCCGAAGGCTTTTGAAAGCAAAGCAAAGTCGTACGGACCAACCGTATAGTCGCCGCTGACATCGCCTGGAATAGTCATTTTTAAAATTCCAAATTGAAGTGTGTTATCGTCCTTGTCTGTTTCGTCCGGCACAGGCTCCGCGCAAACGGTTATTGTATAGTTGCCCATGGCAAAGTCTGTCGTGTTCCATGTGAAGATGATTGTTGCGGATTCCGCTCTCAACAGAGTCACGTTTTGTGACGCGATTTCCCCATAGTACGGCATGTCCGCGAGGATTTCTGGTCTCTCCAGAGTCCTGTTGTAGATTCTCACTTCATCAATGAGACCGTCGAATCTCCTTGCGCTCGTGCCAAGATAATTGTCCCAGCCGATAGTTAGAGCCTGATCATTAGGCACCAAAGTGGCTGCGTCTACGTAGCTTCGGCTGGCGTTCTTTGATCCATCCAAGTAGATTGTGACGTTATTCCCGTCGTATACTCCTGCGATATGGTGCCATTGATTCAGAGCCAGTGAGATATTGTCGGTCTTGACTGCACGTACGGGTTGCGTAGCCGTAGTGTTTAGAAAGAATTGGATTTGCGTGTGGGTCGCGCTTGAGTAGATAAACGAGAGTGAATAAGCATTTGCTTTGGACACGATTCCTGCATGATATTGACCGTATTCGTCAGGGGTTTTCCCGTATGATCTTGGGTTGACCCAAACCTCGACTGTGATATTGTTCGTTACGTCCAGACTTGGCGAGTCGGGAACGCCGACGCAGTCATCGACCCCGTCGAAATCCAGAGCCGTCCCGCTCTTCCCATCAGCCCACGCAGTATGGTTATACAGGGTTCCATCATTATTGTAGCCGGAGCTGTCGTAAGCCATAGTGCCAACGCCTTCGTCGGCTTTCCAGTAGCCAACTGGGCCTGGAGTTCGCGTGTAGCCACTTAGGTTGTAGTACGCAGCTAGTTTGAAGCTTTCAGTGTGGCTACCTTGGTTCGCTACTGTTACGCTTACGTTTACGGGAAAGCCTCTGCTAGCATTTGTTTTGTAAGGTGTTACGTTAACAACGGCGACATCAGCGAATGCTCCGAAAGCGTAGAACGTGTCACCCATGCCGGCGAAAGCCATTTTGTTGGCAATACCAATGTCAGTGACCGCGCCAGTGACGGGGGGTTTAAAGGACCATATCAATTCGCCGTTTGATTCGTTGAGGACAAACAGAGCAGGCGGCGAAGACAACGAGCCTACGAAGACTTTGTGATCAGCAACGCGCGGCTCGATCATTGCGCCTGTTGTCCCGCCGATGTAGTAAGACCACAACGTGTCCCCAGAGGTCTCGTTAATCGCATAGACTCTTCTGTCGTAATCATCCGTGCCAACGAAAAGCTTACCATAAGCGACAACAGGACCTTGATTCAGATATCCTCCGACTGGCCCATAAGTCCCTATCAGAGTCCCATTGGACTCGTCCAGAACATAAATCATTCTGTCGCCGCCGCCCATGTAAACCTTACCACCGACGACGACAGGTGTAGACTCTAAAGACCACGTTAGGTAGCTGCTCTGCCATATCTGAGAGCCGTCAGACTCGTTCAAGGCATAGACCGTCCCTTCGTTCCAAGTTGCTGTGAAGACCATGCCGTCAGCAACCGCTGGATTGGAGTACGTTGAATTCCCAAACGTGTGCTTCCACGTCAGTCCTCCTGTCGTTGCATTAAAGCAGGCAACTGCACCAGTGCTATTCTTGGCGAATAGGAAACCGTCTGCAACAGCAGGACTGCCAGTGCCAAATGTAGCATTCCATCCTAGGATGCCGCTGTATTCGTCCAGAGCATAGATTACTCCGTTCGAATCCTGTATGTAGACCATGTTATATGCGACGGCAACAGAACCGCTGGTGAATGGGGTGACAGTACTCCAAACTGGCTCCCCTGTATTCACGTTTAAGGCACAGGGGGTATCGCCTGACGATATGAAAACCATACCGTCTGCAACAGCGAAATAGCCTGATGCGTTGTGTGTCCATAGGGTGAAGTTTGTGTCTGGCGCGGGGGAATCTGAATACCCAGTACGCCTTGCGTCGTGCCGCATCATGGGCCACCAATCAGTCTGGAAAGGCTCTGCGTGATAAGACTGTCCATGTACGTTACCGACAGATGTTCTATTCAAAACCCCACGAGCTTGGAAAATCGAAAAAAACAGAAGAACCACGATTAACAGTGCCAGATCCTTCGTATTCCTTCTGCATGTTGGTTTTATCTTTGAGACAATATTGTTTGACATTTCTCCTTTCTCCCATTTTGTTCCTAGTCTAATCTTGGAAGAGAGAAAACAACGATAGTCATACGTGTCTTTGAACGAAGCCTTTCTTAGAAATCATTAGTAGGCAACTCTTCCGAGGATATATAATGCTCAGTGTACGCTTTTATAAATTTTGTGAGCAGATCTTCTATGTAACCATCAGTCGCGAATTCATGTGCTATCCTGAAACCTAATGGAAGAAGGCTCTGGGCACTGCAGGCCTTCTTCTGCTTTGTCACAGGCTTTGAATGGACTTATCGGCTCTTGGATCTGCTTGGGCATTGCTCTTTAGCTGCAGAAGTCTAAGCCGTTTTGATTTGTGTACTATTTGGCTTTGTAGTGGTAACTTTTATTTGGTGCCATGAAATAGCTTAACGATCAAAAGCGCTATTCGTGAAAATCAATTGAGTGCCAAAAAAAAGACTTCGCTGGAATTGTTCAGACTCAAGAAGACACTGGACGGCCTGGCCCGCAAGGAGGGACGGGGCACAGAACTGGTTTCGCTCTATGTCCCGCCTGGGAAGCAGATAAGCGACGTTCTGAACACGCTGAGGGAAGAGTATGGTACAGCCTCTAACATCAAGTCTACGACTACCCGCAAGAACGTTATGGATGCCATAGTGAGGGTTCAGCAACGCCTCAAACTTTTCAAAGACCCTGGCGAAACTGGATTAATCATTTTTTGCGGCGCAATTCCTCAAAACGGGGCGGGAAGTGAGAGAATCGAGACTTACGTGATCGTGCCGCCTGAGCCCATACACATTTACCTTTACAGATGCGACGCAAGATTCCATACTGAACACCTGCAGGAGATGCTGAGAGAGAAAGAAACATACGGCATACTTCTCATAGACGCCTCAGACGCCACGATTGCGACGCTTCAGGGCAGAAGACTCGAAATAGTAATGCAGATGACGTCGGGCGTGCCAGGGAAGACCCGCGCGGGCGGCCAGTCAGCCAGAAGATATGAGAGACTTCGCGACATGAGACTTCAAGAGTACTTTACGCGCGTGGGCAAACATGCTAATGATGTATTTTTGCCCATTGAGAACCTAAAGGGCTTGATACTTGCTGGACCTGGACCGACGAAGTATGATTTTGACAAAGGCGAATACCTGAATTACATGCTGAAGAACAAAATCATTGAC
>Ga0315280_10003832_pt1 | contig 22710 bp, 18 predicted proteins | sample YL17G06_40_MG_FD_203697 | JGI IMG/M metagenome (GOLD analysis project Ga0315280, IMG submission 203697) | Sediment microbial communities from Yellowstone Lake, YNP, Wyoming, USA - YL17G06_40 | ecosystem: Environmental > Aquatic > Freshwater > Lake > Sediment | place: USA: Wyoming | collected... | reverse complement strand
ATGCGCCCAAGGTAGAAGCATTCCTGAAAGAGTACAAAGCTGAATACTACATCAGAATCATAGAACTAGAACCAAGCGACCAAAAGAAGCTAGGACTATCCTGACCAAGAAAAGTGTCCCAAAGCCTTGGCAATAACATATATTATATACCATATTCCAGAAGAAATGTCTATCGAGTGGTAGGAAGCATGGGTAAGCAAGTTGGAATAGGACTAGTTGGATGTGGTTTCATTGCTTTCGATGCACATTTCCCCTCAATAGCGGAGACTCCAGAAGCGAAGTTGATTGCAGTGGCAAGCGCGAGTGCAGAGCACGCGAGGACTGCCGCAAAGAAATACGGCGCAAAATATTGGTATACGGAGTATGAGAAGATGTTGAAGAATCCTGAGGTAGAAGTGGTTGACATATGTACACTGAATTTCCTTCATAAGGACGAAGCAGTAGCAGCCTTCGAGGCTGGAAAACACGTGATATGCATAAAGCCTCTAGCACGTACGCTCAAGGAGGCGGATGAAATGTTGAACTCAGCAAGAAAAGCTGGGGCCAAGTTGATGTATGCCGAAAACGACATGTTTGCTCCGCCGCTTGTAAGAGCCAAAGAAATAGTTGATGAAGGTGCGCTCGGCAAGATCTTTCGAATTCATGTTTCGGAAGGAATCTCACGTCCACATGCAAAATGGTTCTTCGATCGAGAAAAGGTTGGCGGAGGGGCTCTAATCGACATGGCAATTCACAGCATCGGATTCACCAGATGGATGGTCGGCACCGAGGTTGATAGAGTATATGCAGAGTTGGGAACATATGTTCACAAGGAGTTAATGGCCGAGGACAACTCTGTCGTCGTCATGAAATTCAAGGATGGCGTCGTTGCAGTAAATGAGGACAGTTGGTCGATACCGTCCTGCGATTCGAGGTTTGAGGTATTCGGCAGTGAGGGCGTTGTCCTAGTTGACATGATTAGGTCGCAACCCGTATTGGTTTATAGTGAGAAAGGCTACGGCTATGTCTCTGAGAAAGTTGCTCTTGCAAAAGGATGGACCTTCCCGATAGCGGGTCAAGGCTACAGAGTCTACGGGCATCTTGATATGATGAAACACTTCATTGAATGCATTGCAGAAGATAAGAAGCCAATATCTGATGGGCAAGTTGGCAGGGCTGCACTTGAGGTTGTACAGGCCGCATACGAGTCGGCGCGAACGCAAGCAGTCGTGAAGTTGCCGCTGAAGCCTTAGGATTTGCATCTCAAGTTCTTCAACTCTGAGCAATGGTTACTTTCTAGGACAAGATGTGCTGCTCAGTTAAGACGTTGACTCAAGATGTAAGAGCACATTACGCCTTTAGAGGAAGTTTCACTATTTCGCCAGTTCTCATAGACTTCATTGCCGCCAGTAGTATCTCGAGAGAAGCTCTTCCGTCTTCTCCAGTTACGATCGGCTTCTTGTCCTCGACTATACACTTGATGAAGTGTTCTATCTCACCTCTGTAACCATATTCCCAGACAACGTCAGGATAACTCCATCCAGCAGGCATTACAGACCCGTCCGACTGAAACGCTTCTTTGAGAAATACGGTGATAGATTGTCTATCGAGATAGTTCAAGTATATCGATCCCTTGACTCCAATGATTTCCATCCAAAGGTTTCCATAGCCCGTGCTGAAGCTAGTATATACGTCACCGGTTGTCCCACTCCGAAACTTCAAAAGAATGACAGCGTTATCAGCGGTTCCGCACTTTTTTGAGTTCTCATACACATATGCGCCACCAGCCGCATACACAGCATCAACTCGACCTCCAAGCCATCTAAACATGTCCACATGGTGAATGACTACGTCAAGCACCCCCATGCCTTTGTCAGGTTCATATGACCACTGGGCTGCGGGCGGCCAACCATAGGCATCTGCTCTCATCACGACTATACTACCCATAGCTCCCCTCTCGACCATTTCTTTTATTCGCGGATGCGGAGGCGTGAATCTCAGCATAAATCCAACAGTCAACTTAACTCGGGCTTTGGTAGCCGCTACAATCATACTTTCAGCATCTTGTAGAGTTGTCGCCATAGGCTTCTCGCAGAATATGTGCTTGCCAGCCTCAGCAGCATCGATGGCAATAGGGGCGTGAAGATGGTTAGGAGTACAAATCACCACAACGTCTATGTCATCACGTTTCAAAAGCCTTTTGTAATTTGTATAAGATTTCATTCCATATCTTCTTGACAAATCCTTGGCAGCCTTTTCTATTACGTCAGCTACAGCAACAAGCCTCACCTGAGAGATCTTGGCAAGATTACTTGAATGTACATTAGCAATCCGACCTGCGCCTATTACACCGATCCCCAACGGCTCAGTCAACTGAAATTCTCTCCATGACCTAGTTAGAATGATTCTATTGTTTCATGCGCTGAATATATATTGTTTTGAATTCTTTGAGACAACGCTTCGGAGCTTGCTAGACGGCCTGTCAGAGGAGCCAGCTAGGCTTATAAGAAGAGATTGGACACAATACAAAAACGTGATCGACCGTGAAATTGGAAGGTAAGACGGCAATTGTTACCGGCGCAGCTAGAGGCATAGGAAGAGGCATCTCAATACGTCTTGCACAGGAAGGAGTGGATGTTTCAATGGCTGACTTGGATGAGAAAGGAGTAGCGGAAGCAGCCAAAGAGATACGTCTTCTTGGACGTGGTGCACTCAACTTGCGGGTTGATGTAACAAGGAGTGATGAAGTGAAGGAGATGGCAAGAAAGACGCTCGAAGAATTTGGGAAGATTGACATTCTTGTCAATAATGCTGCGACTAATGCTCCCGGTTACTTGGTGGATTACAAAGAAGAAGACTGGGATCTGCTCATGAACGTAAACGCGAAAAGCGTCTTCCTCTGTTCAAAATATGTTGCCCCACATATGATATCCCGCAGAGACGGGAGAATAATCAACATGGCTTCTCAAGCAGGCTTGATAGGCGGACCAGGAGGATCCGCATACTGCGCTTCGAAAGGCGCCGTTATACTCTTCACCAGATCTATAGCGAAAGAGCTGGCTCCCTACAACATAACTGTAAACGCTATCTGTCCTGGAGCTGTTTATACCCCTATATGGGAGACTGTTGCACGAGGCACAGGACGTACAGGCAAAGAAGCATTAGAGACGTATGTCAAGGAGAACGTTCCGCTTGGTAGACCGCAAACTATAGAAGACATAGCCGAAACCGTAGTGTTCCTTGTTCTCAGCGACAACATTACAGGCCAAGCTATCAGCGTGGATGGCGGATGGGTGATGCACTAGCCATTAGCTTTACATCGTTTGCTCTAGGAAGTGGTTATTCCAATGGAAGCATCTACTGAGAAAATTCCGGAAATCGGGATTGGATTACTTGGCTATGAATTTATGGGTAAGGCTCATACCAACGCTTACAAGAAGATGCCTTACGTTTTTTGGCCTCCGCCGCGAATTCCAGAGCTGGTTGCGATTTGCGGAAGAAGTCAGTCAAAGGTTTCAGAAGCTGCTCGTAGATATGGATATTCAACATATTATACTGACTGGAGAGCGATGATTAAGGATAATCGTGTTCAACTTTTTGACAACTCGGCACCGAACAACATTCATCGTGACCCATGTATCTTGGCAGCGGAAGCTGGAAAGCATTTGCTATGTGAGAAACCGATAGGTCGAGATGCTCAAGACGGCTGGGAAATGCTGAAGGCAGCAAGACAGGCGGGAGTAAAGCACATGGTAGCGTTCAACTACAGATTCGTCCCGGCAGTAGCATTGGCCAAGAAACTAATCGAAGAAAGAACATTTGGAACTATTTATCACTTTGAAGCGAAATACTACAATGATTGGATAATGGATCCGAACTACCCGCTGATCTGGAGACTAGATAAGGAAATTGCCGGTAGTGGGGCCTTGGGTGACATTGGTTCACATCTAATAGACCTAGCGCATTTTCTAGTTGGGGGGATAAGATCTGTCAGTTCTGCCACGAAAACTTTTGTTGGTGAGAGACCATTGGTTGACAATCCCAGCGTAAAGAAGAAGGTCGAGGTTGACGACGCTTTTGAAGCCATCCTTGAATTTGAGAACGGGGCCATCGGCACATTGTCTTCTTCTAGATTCTGTGCTGGAAGAAGAAACTACCTGGAAATCGAGATTTATGGATCCAAAGGATCACTAGTATTCGATAGCCAGAAGATGAATTTCCTTAGGTTACACATCGGAGTAGGCTCGGAAGACAGCAAAGAACCGTCATTTCGTGATGTGCTAGTCACGGAACAGTACCATCCATTCATGGGGTCGTGGTTTCCTCCTGGATTCTCTATTGGATGGGAAGATACCTATACCTACGAAGTCTACTATCTCATAGATTGCATAGCCAAAGACAAAGATGTATCGACTTTTGGAGCTACCTTTGAAGATGGATATCGATGTGCCGTGGTTTGCGATGCAATACTTAGGTCAGCGCAGGAGGGAAGGAAGATATCCATCACTTACTAAGAAAACCCGTTCTAGGGAACAAGGCACATGTCTGTGGTCTAGCCGATACTTGCAGATCGAAACTTTCCTATCGCGCTCAAATAAGCGTTGATCGTCGGCATCGATAGTTCGTTCTGTATATAAGCGTGAACAAAAATAAAGCCGGGATAGCCCGTACAGAATCTAGTGAGCGACCTACTTCTGACAAAATCTGCTCTTGGTCACCTTTCATCAGTACATTATGATTTATCCCCTGAGCTACAATTTTTCTCCCAGTAAATCTTTCAGCCAGATTTATTGTACTTATTGGAATGTCTGGCGCCCAAAATCCATCAGCTCCCGCTCTGGCTATGTCGTCCATGAGAACTTCGTAGTTACCATCTGAAATGAATATCACTTTTATCCCTTTTTCCTTTGCAGGCTTCCAAATCTCTGAATATCGAGAAATTACATTCTTTCGTAACCAGTCAGGAGATGCCACAGGACCGAGTTGCGTTGCTAGATCATCGTGACTTCCGAGAACCTTTATTTCGGTCATTGACCAAGCCTCTACGTTTCTCCTCGAGAGTTCAGCAAATCTATCAAGTAATCTCTCTAACATGTTTGGCTCTTCGAACATCAATCTTGCCAGAAACGGCCAACCAATTTTCATCAATGCATACTGAAACAGCGTCAAATACCACCAGCCACCAATTAGTGTAGTATTCTTTACAGGATTTTGGGATTTCTCAAAACTCCTTTGATATTCTTCAGCTATCTCATGAGCTGACCTAGGCTCATCAGCAAGCGGATCATAATTGTCAAGATATCCTAACAGGTCCTCAAAAGTCTTGAACGGTCTCTCAACGATCCAGACATTGCTCTTGCGTTCTGTATATGCGATTCTACAGCCTTTCCAGACGACATGAAATCCCCCTTCAGTCAATCTATCGTCAAAGTCACGGTAAACTGTTCCTTCTACACTCTCTACGCTTTCATGAGTGGGTACTGAAAACGCGAAGTCCACGTCTAGGATTCTGTAAAGCTTCGCAAATGCTTCAGTAGTCTGTCCATACATATCAAGGCCGGTCATTCTTCTAACGAACTCTGCATTTGATACTAATACCATCGCTGTAGGAATACCGTCAACTTCTTGGAGATTGATTGCTCTCAATGCTCTCTCGTACATCTATATCCCGTTAGTTCAGACTTTTGAACTATGCGAACTACCTAGAATCGATTCCCGTCCGCACAGGTGTTCAGCTAAGCGATTTTCAATCTCGCTTTAAGGGCAAGGTGACAAATTGCCTCTTCTTCGCAGATTCGTAGGCTGCTAGGCAAATCTCCAAGGCAGCTCTGCCATCTTCTTCGCTCGCGCTGGGCTTCTTGTTCTTCAGGACGCAATCGACGAAGTATTCGAGTATCCTCTTGTAGCCTATCTCGTACCTTTCATCCCCTCCCCAGTCCAAGTAGACTCTCCCCTTCTTAGGTTCAAGTTTACCCGTGTATTCGAGTTGCGGGCTCTTGTGGTAGTGCAAAATGATTTCACCCTCGTTACCCGTTATGACGCATAATTCTGGGCTTGACAGAGGGGCGTACCAGTCCGCTGTATGCCATGTACTTTCAACCGTTGCGATTGCGCCACTCTTGAATCTTAGAATCGCCACTCCGAAATCTTCTACCTGTATGTCCTTGTACGTAAGATTCGCAATCTCTCCTGCTACGCTTTCTACTTCACTTTGAAAATACCATCGCAGAGCGTCTGTAAAATGAACCCCGTGATCGAGAAAACCTCCGGCTCCCCCTTTCCTAGGGTCAGCGTACCAGCCAGGGTAATGAACGTCAGGTGCTTCACGGATATAGGATACAGGGCATCTTATTGACCAGAATGCCGAAACAGGCTTTCCGATCGCACCTTGATTTATCAGCTCTTTTGCTCTTGCATAGGCGGAGTTGAATCGAATAGCGTAGGCCATCATGAACTTAACGCCACTCTTGTCAACAGCTCTAACAATCGCGTCAGCGTCTTTCATAGTGGCCGCTATTGGCTTGTCGCATATCATGTGCTTCCCGGCCTCTGAACAGGCAACTGCAATTTCCGCATGCGAAGTGGTATACGATGTTATGATAACTATGTCTACGTCAGAGCGCTTCAACAACTCCTTGTAGTTCGTATACCAAGCCTTGGCTCCGTATTGGCTTGCAAATTCCCTTGCATATCTTTCCCGCTCATCAGATACAGCTACCAAGGCGAGATTGTTTACACCCTTTTTAAGATAGTCTCCGAAGGGGTATGCATGATACCAATTGTGGAGACCAATGACACCAACTCCCAATGTCTTCTTCATGTCCTCATACCTCGCGGTCTACGATATCATCAATTCTCCTCTTTAAAACATTCGGCCTAAAAAGCAAATAGATCTGTGCAATAACTTCTAGAAGGATACAGTGTACGTGATTGACCAAACAAATTCTGTCGAAGATGCCTTCGTCGAAATAGTGCGCATTCAGAGGCGTTTCGGGGTCTTAGGGTGGGATCGCATTTATGGCTCTGAAAGAATACTTTCCAGCAGCAACAGAAGAACGAATCATCACTTCGATGTTTTCCGGAGGTGTTCCAACGTTAATAGCACCTCCTGAGGAGAGGACGTAACCTCCTCCAGATGCAGCCTTCACGATGCATTTTTCGCAAAAATCTCTAACTTCGAATTGTGTTCCTCTTAGGAGGACATCTCGAGGCGGCACATTTCCGACCAAGCAAATGCTATCGCCAATTAGATTCTTGGCCTTCTCGATGTCAACTTTCGGGCTGAAACAACAGAGTACGTCAGTTGGAATAGCCTTGAGCAAAGCAAGGGTACTCAATCGAAAATCACCGTCACAATGATACCATCTAGTGGAGCCAGGGAATGATTCGAATATTCTCTTAGTGTAAGGCACTACAAACTCCTTGAAGCAATCTGGCGACAGAAATCCTGGGAAATCGTCGCCTATAAACACTCTCCCGAGTTTACCGGCAATACGTTCATGCGCTCTGAGCCATTCAATGCACATGTCTGTACAAAGCTCTAGCAGTCTATGCGCCAACTGCGGGTTGCGGTAAAGATCTATCGTGAATTGAGTAGGTCCTCTGATCAACGAGGCTGTGTCAAACGGGCCGAGAGTCCCTCCAAGACAATACGAAATATCAGAGCGAAGTTCTTTAGACATATATTCGTAAGTCTGAAGCCAAAGAGGCATCAGCCCATCCTTGTATGGATCAGGAACATTTAGCCTTTCAGCGTCTTCTGCGCTCTTGACCAAAGGTTCTTCAACCCAGGGAGGACCATCCTCAGGCCAGTTTATCTTGCAGCCCAAAGCTGAAGGCCATGTCGCTATTCCAAAATCTGGTCCTACGCCTGGTAATTTGTAGAATCTCCGGTCAACGGCAACTTGAGCTTTAAGCATACTGGCCGGGTTAGTATGGTATTCTCTTTCTTTCATACCCGCGAAAGAAGCGTTAAAGCCTGACTCAAACCACAAGTATACCGGGACCTGATCCGGTTCTTCAATCCTTTCCGCCGATTCAATTCTTTCTTTATTCAAGCTGGCAATATCTTGCTTCATACAGTACACTTCCTAAACTAGCTCTAATGACCGCCAATTCTTAATGGTTACCACTTCTTAGATTCTCTTGAAAGCCGCAGCAAACACTCTTTGAGTTTTGTTTGCGAACTCTGCACTCAAATAGAAGGTTACTTCGCAAAGGGTTCTCAAGTTTTGTCGATATTAGATTAGAGGAGAACAGAAAACCAATCCGGAGGGCTTGCCAAGACCGTGGCCTCTGATAACTGATGAGGACAAGAAAGCAGTGCTGGATGTGCTTAACTACGCGCAGAATTATGCAGGACCTGAACCCTACCCAAGTACAATAGCGGGTATTGGACCCCAAATGATCGCTCTTCAGGATGAATGGGCGAAGTATGTGGGGACGAAGCATTGTCTAGTCACGAATAGCGGTACCGCGGCACTACACATGACCGTGGCAGCAACAGGTGTTGGACCGGGAGACGAGGTTATCACGTCTGCTTTCACCTTTCTTGCTTCAGCCTCATGTGTACTTCACCATAACGGCATACCGGTTTTCGTCGATATCGACTCAAGAACTTTCACGATGGATCCAAAGAAAATCGAAGAGAAGATTGCAAAGAAGCACAACTTAGCGGTCATCGAAGATGCCTGTCAAGCGCACGGTGCGAAGTACAAGGGGAGAAAAGTAGGTACCTTAGGAGACATGGCTGCCTTCAGCCTCAACAGCACGAAGAATTTACAAGCAGCAGACGCAGGATTGTTCAACACAGATAGAGACGATTACAGAGACCTAGCCGCAAGAGTTAGGATGTTCGGTGAGGATGTAAAACCCGGTGAGTCACGGAAGTATGATGCTACAGTAATGGGCTGGCAATACAGGCCACATGAACTGACGTGTGCATTGGCGAGAAGTCAACTGAGACGTTTGGACGAGAGGAATAGTCTGAGAACAAAAAACTGTGAGTACCTTAGTGAAAACCTGTCGAAAATCGATGGAGTACAACCGCCATTCGTTCCTCCCTACGCACAGCCTGTGTACTGAGCCTATGTAGTTAGATTTAGACCGGCCGATCTTGACATCAAAATTCATCCAAGAAATTTCAGAATGGATATGGAAAGGGTTGTCCATGGAGCTGTCCCTTCGGCAATCGAGCATCCACTGGAATAGAATATCGAAGTGAGGACTACCCGGAAACAGTCAGACTAATCGATGATTCCACAAGAATTCAGTGCATCTGGCCACCGAACGATCTGGAACTGATGGAACTCTACATTGAAGCATTCAGGAAAGTCTTTAGCAACCTCGAACTCATCACAAAAATCGCAAAGTCCATCAGAGCCTAGACAAAAGATCTTACGCGTATCATTATGGACTAGTGCGTGGGCTTGAGAAGAACTCCTCTAGACGTTTTTCACGAAGCTACCAGCCGCCTCAAAGTTTTCAAAGGGAGCCCAACCGTAGCAATAGTATATGATACCTCTTGGATTCGCCTTAACTATCTTAGCTAAGGTTTCCTTAATCTCGGCCCGTGTAATATTCCATAGTTGTACTCCGACGTATACCTCAATGTGTTTCTGAATCTCTCCCATAGCCTTCAACGTTTCATTATATACGAAATCTGATGGAAATCCTTCAGTTCGAAATTGAGTCAGGTTCTTTGGCCCTCTGAAACCGAAAAATCTGTAGAATAGGCGCAAGCATTTGTCTACCTCCAGATTTGGGATAATTCCTTGAAGTTCGTCGAATAGAACTGATATATCGACTCCCCCGCCAAGCTTGTGATAGGGAAATAGTTTCAACGAGTCGCAGAGTCTGCTAAGATTCCTGTAGCTCTGTCCGAGTAGCCATGAATAGGAGGGCGGCCACAGATCCAGAGAGAACTCAACTCCATCATTCGTCGCTCTTGCAGCGAACTGAACTTCCTCGACCAAGTCATTAATGCTTGATTGTCTAAACTGAATCCATTTGGCTAGATCATTGTTATCGATGAAGAACTTTGCGACGTCAAGGCACCCCGTTCTGATAGAGTCATACGTTTCTACCGCTCTCAGTAGCTTAGTCTTCGCGACCTTCAAAATTTTTCTGAGTTCGTTTCGGATATGTAGAAGGTCAAGTCGTTTTTCTCTAGCTTGGCGTTGGCAGTTCCGACAAAAACAACTGAATGCATCGCCAAACTCATTCTCTCTGTTGATTCGAGTAGGATATCTGATTCTATCTAGGAAAAGGCCGGAAACTTCATATTCTTCCAGTATGTTCTTGACTATTCCCACTACGTAGTTCCTTACATCTCGACTATTTGGACACAGCCAGTCGGAGACCCTATTTCCAAAGACGTCAATCATATTGTGCGTAGGATAAGCGTAAGCTAATACTGGGTCGTTGAGAGCGATAATCCATGGAAAGACATTCATGCCGACCGAGCCAGCAGCCTCTGTTGTAGCTTTCAAAGCGTCGAATTCCTTCATGCCTTCTTCCGTTGTCCTAAGTGGCATTAATTTCGTTTTCTCGTAGTAGTGATTTTGGAATTTAAAGTATAGCCCACCTTTCGAGAAGTACACCGACCTCTTTGGGTTGTGTGGAAGCGTACCTCTCGGGTATGGATGCCTCTCTTCAATGTAGTTTGCAGTTGGAAATACGTTTGTCACGTGAGCTTTCTCGTCCATGTTCTTTAGGACTGTTTCTGCTCCTTCGTCCTTTAGATCGTGAGCGTGAACTTGCATACCAATAAACCTCTTTCCCTTCACGTCTACTTCACCGATCATCGATCATTTTCCGGGATACGACTCCGTCTCGCATATTGGATTCTCGTGAATGAAGAAGTAATTTCTCAGTTGGTTACAAAGAATAAAGATAGGGATGTTACCAGAATTCTAGGCTTCTCCTCTCTTTAAGAGAAATGGCGCTAATGAGCTCATAAGTAGATTTGCTCATAGTAGTCGCGAGTGAAGCCATCTTTTCTTCCGCTATCTCTCGAGGAGCGCCAAGGACTATAGCTTTAGTCAAACAAAAGTCAACGCATGCCGGTTCGCCCTTGCAAAGATCGCATTTTGTCGCAATCTTCGTTTGTTCATCAAGTGTGATCGCACCGAACGGGCAGGCATCTACACACTTTCCACATGCTATGCATTTCTCCGAGCTGATTACCCAGAAGTTACCCTTGAGTTCCTTCCTGATGGCTCCGGTAGGGCACACGTCCGCACACGGTGCTGGTTGGCATTGCCTGCATGTCAATGGGGCATCTATGTTAGGAAATCTCTTCAGCACTCTTATTCTCGCCTTGCTCGGTGAAAATACACCTTCATTCCTCATCGAGCATGCCAGTTCACACAATCTACAGCCTGTGCATATCTCAGGACGGACTATGATCCTCATGCGACATACCCCTCTCTTTCGAGATCGCGGGCAACATCGCTCAATCCGAGCTCGTGCAGCTTCGCTCTTGTCGGAATACCGTTATTGCCCCATCCTCTAATGGCATAATATTCGTCTAACATCTTGTTTAAGTCTTCAGGTTTGACATAATGGCCTTTGGAAGGGCCACTCGGCATAGGCTCTTCCATTAGTCTTCTCGGTAGGGTATCGTCTTTTCTGTTCAAATGCTCTCTCGTATTGAAAGCTCTGGTCAGGTTGTAGATTCTTTCCCCAGTTCGTAGCATCTGTTCCATTGTTATGTCCCATCCTGTTGCGGCTGAAAGTAACTTGTGGAAGCTCTGTGTGTAGTATTCACATGTTCCCAATGTGAATCTCATCGCTTGCATGTTTTCTTGCCTGAATACCGTTGTCGCTTTGTCTTTAGTCGAGAATCTATCCAGTTTACCGAAAAGCTCCTCGCCGATCGGCCAACATCTCAAGTGGCAACCTCCTCTATCCGACGTTGCAAATGCCAATGCCATCCCCAACGTTCCTCTGGGTTCGTAGCCTGGCAACTCCATTCCCTTCACGTGGATAGCGAAGTCTTGCGTTCCCTTGCCAAGTTTCTCAGAAACTCTCTTGACTCCCTCCGCCAGTAGGTTTCCAATGCCTTCTCGCAGGGCTATCTTCCTGATCATTTCAATTTGAGCATCACAATTGCCGAAAAAGAGTTCGATTCCATTCGTATCCTCTTTGCTGATTATGCCTTTCTCATAGCATTCCATCGCGAATCCTATTACAACACCCGCTGAGATTGTATCTATGCCGTATTCATCGCACAAGAGACTTGCCTTAGTTATCGCCTCTGGATTGTCTATGCCGCAGTTCGATCCAAGCATACATACCGACTCATATTCAGGGCCACTATGAACAGTTCCTGCATACGGTCCGCCCCTAACCAGACTAAGTTTCGCGCAAGGAACAGGGCAACCGAACCCTGCCTTTTCAGCTATGTATACGCGCTCCCTAAATACCTCCCCTCTTATTTTGTCTGCGCCCTCAAACTCTCCAGTGAAGAAGTTACGTGTCGGCAAGAGTCCATATTCATTGAAGATAGCAATCCCGTTGACGGTCCCATAGAGTATTATGTTCGTCATGAGAGGATCATTCTTGGCTGCCGCCTCGCTGAAGTGATCGGCCAAGTCTTGTCGGACGACTTCTTCAAATTTTCTAATATCGCGAACCTCTATGCTACCTCTTCCTCTGACAGCGACTGCCTTCAATTTCTTTGACCCCATCACAGCGCCGCCGCCGCCCCTTCCCGCTTGGTCCCGATAGAGGTCGTATGATATACAAGCGTATCTCACAAGATTCTCGCCCGCTTGGCCTATCGTAGCCACACGGATGTCCTCATCGCCCAAATCTCTACGTATGCTTTTGACACACTCGTGAGTATTCATGCCCCATAAGTGCTGCCCGTCTTTTATCTCAACCTCATCATCGTCTACCCAAAGGTAGACTGGTTTCTTCGATGCGCCACTTATGACAAACCCATCATAGCCAGCAAATTTCATCTCGGGGCCGAAGTCTCCACCGGCACCTGAGTCGCACCAAATGCCAGTAAGAGGTGATTTAAACGTGACACAGTGTCTTCCAGACATTGACGCTGCTGTGCCTGTGAGAGGCCCGGTCATGAAGGCGATCACGTTTTCGGGGCTCAGTGGATCGGTTCGAGGCTTCAAAATATCGTATAGTGTTCTCGCTCCGAAACCTTTTCCTCCAATATAAGTTCTTGCAAACCTCTCGTCCAGTTGTTCTTTTCTAACCTTTTGAGTCGACAAATCGACGTAGAGAATGGTTCCAACGTATCCTCCAACGAACCCTTTCTCCATTATTGCCCAACCTCCTCCTTCGCAACCTCAAAGTTTTCGAACGGTGCCCATCCATAGCAATAGTAGATAAACCCGTTAGCTCCTGCTCTCTTGGCGGCTTCGATCTGGCTCCGTACTTCCTCCGCACTAGCATTCCAAAGCTGGATTCCTGCATAGACCGGTACTTTTGTTGCTAGTTCCCTTCTCGCTCTCAAAATTTCAAAGTAGGTATATTCGGATGGCAGTCCGTTTCTAAGCCCATTCAGCGAGTTGGGGCCCGTTATGCCCAGCAAGTCATAGACAAGATTTAGACAGTCATTTTCTACTTGGGACAAATCCAAGCTTTCGAATTTCCTGAGGATATTCACAATCATGTTGCCTCGCAACTTTGGATAAGTTATTGGTTTCACCCAGTCGCAGCAATTCCTAAGCTCCTTGTAATCCTGCCCTAGAAGCCATGAATAGGAGGGGGGCTGAGTGTCCAACCCGACTTCCAACTTTGGGTCAATTTCCTTCAATAGGCGATGAACCTCAGCAACAAATTCTGTTATGGTATCTATTCTAAACCTCAGCCAGTCTAGAAGGGCACTGTCTCTGACAAACAACTTCAACAGATCGAAGTTTCCGATTCGGTCCGAGAGCCAGTCTCTCAAATGCTCAGCGGTTAAGGAATGCAAAAGTCTTTCAATCCTGACCACCGCTTCTTTCATCGACTTCATATTGTATCCATTTTCTCTGGCCTTTTTTGCACAATTCGTGCAGAAACAAGAAAAAACCATATGCTCGTCAGGTCTGCTGTATCGGAACCTGTCGAGGAAGATCCCATCAATGTCGTGACTAGTCGCCAAATCCTTTACTATGGACGAGATGTATTTCCGTACCTCAGAATCATTTGGACATAGCAGACCTGTGGTATCGCGTTTTCCATGGACATCTACTCTTAGATGTTGCGGGTGTTTTCTTCCTATCAACTCATCTTCAAAACACTGAACCCACGGGTATACCCTCATTTCGTTCTCTTTCGCTGATTGTACTACTGTTTTGACTACATCCAAGTCGGCTACCAAGTCCTCTCCTGTTCTCAGCGGCTTTATTTTGCAGGCCCTGTAGAAAGCGGGGTCGGGTTTGAAGTACAGCCCCCCCATTGTCACATAAGTGCCCCTCTTCGGGTTGTGGGGGAGCTGCCCCGGCGTCAAAGGCTGTCTCTCTTCCACGTAGTTGGCTGTGGGCAGCACTGACCCTACGCCAGCTTTTTCCATCATATTATTAAGAACCGTTTCGACACCTTCATCTTTGAGGTCGTGTGCGTGAACCTGCATGCCTACGAAATCCATTTTGGCCACCATGGCCTCATAATGGATTTGTAATCTTTGATAAGGTTTTGGATAGTGTCACATCAAGAATGTGCCCAGTAAGCTATTGCAATTCTGTCTCCTTTCATGGCCTATTCGATTAGATCAAGGCTTGGGTTTCCGAAGCTTCCTGTTATGATAGCCAGATCTTCGAAACGATTTACTTTGTTAGAGCTACAGTCGTGGTCACTGTCTTGCTCGGGCGCCAAGTGAACAATATTTCTACTTTTGTTCGCTTTATCCGGTCTACCGTGGGACAATGCTTATGGGCTCGTCCAAAGGCGCCATGACATTTACTTCCCCCGGCAACGTCTTAAGGAATGTCGCTGGCAATTCGGGATTAGGATCAGCGTATAACGCAACGTGAACAGCCATCTGTTGCCATGTCATCTCCGGTCCAGAGCAGAGGCCATCGCACCAGAAGGATCTGTATTTCACCTCAATCTCTTCGTCGCCTAGGATTAGGGCTGGTCCAATTGTGTTTGCGTGACTTGGAACGGCCCATTGGTTGCTCCCCCAAGTGTGAAGTGCATTTTGGTAGATCGTTGATGCATCAAGTTCGATCGCCTTCAAGACTCTAAGCTTCTTCCATTTTGCAAGGTCACCGTTGGCCCATCGTCCTGAGGTAAAGGCCTCACGATCCACGAACGCGAAGTGAAGACCCCAACCGACGCCGCCGTAAACGACATCGACGACCCCACCGCCATCAATTATCCTCTGAGGAATATCCTCCGCAAGCTCACCTGTAGGGAAGAGAATCTGCTCCCAAGGCATTCGAATCTTCTTATCGAGCTGATCCCAGAATTTAACGCGAATTGTATTTTGGAAACTTCCTAGCACATCGACCGAAGGCGTCCGCCCTTGCGGATCAGCGTAGTCGTCCATCATCACTATGTGCACATGGCTCAGATCAAAATCTTGGAAGAGCCGACTATACTCATTCAAATTCTTGGCGAAGATCGCCCATTGAGGAACAGGCCCAGTGGGCGCAATCATCCAGATCTCACGCTTTTCTAAGAAAGCGGCCAAAACCCGTCTCGTCATATCCCTAGCGAAAGCTGAATAGAAGTGGTGTGCGTCATCCCACACCCTGACCTTAAATTCAGGATGCGCGTTAAGAGGCGGGTCAAAGCCCACCTTCCCCTGTTGAATTTTACGCACCATTTCAGCCGCAATCCACGGAATCCATCTACATTGCTGAGGCTGCCATTCTCCCATTCCCACCACTTACCCTTTTTCCTTTCCCCGTTTCCAAGATTGATTGTTGAATGATCTGTGTCACGAACTAATAAGGCTAATCAATCAATTGACTGTGAGCTGAAGATAAGACTTTGCATGAATAAAATACCTTGCTGTAAGATAGTCGTTGACGAAAGATTCTAGCGAAGAAACTTTACCCTGAACCTGATAAAATAGTTGCCCACTTAATCCTGGCTTCAACTCGATGAAGGTTAGAGGAATAGAAAGAGTCGGACAGCGATTGCAATGTTCCCGCAGCCTATTACAAAGCTTAAGTGCAGTGAATCACCGTTGACGGCTACATGCACCTTTAAGTCTATCCAAGGCTTATAGCCATTTAGTACGCTATCCCCGTCTATTGTGATTATATCGTCTATTAAGTTAAATTATAAAAGCAGAGCGTTCCAAGAATACATCATGTTAGGTTGATTCTTTCAGACTCTTCATGAGTTAGGACATATGAATAAGAAAGTAATGGATCCTTGCTTATTTCTTCCAGCTCTCTAAGGCGTCTTTGTTTTTCATCAAGATCACTTAGACGAAGTATATCTTCAATCTCCTCAAGAATTATCCTCTCTAAAGAAATCTTAAGCAATTTTGATCTTGTAACGGCCTCCGTACAGAATCCGTACTTATGACGAAGTTTTATGAACTCTTCAGAGGACCGTAATATCGCATCCGTCAAATCCTCCACTGTCAAGTTTCTAGTTTCATAACTCATCCAATCCCTCCAGCTTGGCGATAACATTGCATTATAATAGTCCTTGAAATTCCTAAATCGTAAACGGTATCCATATGCTTCAGGTATGTCAAATGCTAACGAGCCTGGGTCTAGTAGCAGCATAGGGCCAAATTGAACCCCTACCCATCTTCTGAACGTACTCATTCGAAGCAGTTTATCCCAAAGGCCCCATGTCTCCTCTAATGTTTGCCAGTTATCTTCGGCTAAGCCGATCATAAAAAAGAGGAATATAGGAATCTTATATCTCAAGCAAGATTTGACAGTTTGCAGGAGCGATTCATTGGAATAATAACGGCCATGCACTTTTCTCACATTCTCTGATCCGGATTCTGGAGAAATAGTTAGCGTTACCTGACCTGCAGGTCTAAACTGCGACAGATAGCTAATGAACGCACTATTTGCCGGATAGAAAAGCTCCATTGTCACATGTTCAATGTTAGACCAGTTCTCTCGATGCAAAGCTTTAAACAAATCTTTCCAGTAATGCGAGCCAGCCATTCGAACATCTTGAAATAGAAAAACGGAATTTATCTTTCTCTCATCAAGACGTTTGAAATCATCTACTATTCTTTCCACGCTCCTGAAAGCAGGCTTTATTCTACGCATCAACTTTCGATAACTATAGGCGGAACCTCCGCATGTAATGCAGTTAAATAGGCACCCTCTACATACAGGTATCTCCCAGACTTTCTTCATCTCTGAGCCGATCTTTACCTCAAATAGTTGTTCACTTGATTCGATCAAATCCAATCTAGTGAACTCGAACTGATCCAGAGTTTTAGGCGGTAGGGCTTCCGGATTAATTTGAACTTCCCCACTTTCTCTTTTATATGTTAAATTTGGCACATTTGAAAGATTCTCGTATCTTTCCCATTCCTGTACTAATTTAACAATGGGCGCTTCGCCTTCACCGCGTACAACAGCGTCTATAAATGGATATTGATCCACCAGCTCCAAATTAAAACACGTCGCGGTCAGCCCCCCCAAAACGACCAATGAATTCGGATGATGCTCTTTACATATCCGAGCGATTTCTACAGCCCCTTGTGAATGAACACACCAATGCAAATCTATACCAAAAATTCTAGAATCTATTCTCTTAATATAATGTTCAACATCAAACTTCTTGTCGATAAGCATTTTGTCTGCCAAGTTTATTATCTTGACCTTATAACCCAACCTATCCAATTGATCAGCAATACTCACTAAACCTATCGGAAACATGGTAAAAACTGGGGTGAATCGTACAGTCTTCGCTATTTGGCCTGGGAACCATACCCTCTTTCTGAAATCGAAGACACTTGGAGGATGTAGAAAAACAACATCAAAATTCACTTAAACCACCGACATACATGCTTATGATATTATCAAGATAGGGTTTTCTGATCAGCCTTTCTTTTCAGTTTGGGTTTGGTGCTTGACCCAATTTCGGCGAGGAAGGAGATCAGAATAACGAAGCATGCCGCGGAGAAGATGCTTGAAGAGGCTGAAGGGAGATGGCGTGGGTCTCCAGTTCCATCCGCTGGAACATTGGGGCGGTTTATGCGGAGACGCAGTGAAGAAATCTATAGGGCTTTACAAGAAGTCTACGAGAAGCATGGTGAGCTACACGTTGACCTGCCGCAGCCATTGTCAGAGAGGAACGAGTTTGTGGAGAGAGCTGAGAGGACTGGAAGATTCAAGGAGACCGTTCTCGAAGTCGAAGAGAAGAAACGTGGCCTCTGAAAAGTTCTCTCACCTTGCAGAAATCATAACAAGAAGGGGGTTGAGTACAGCTACCAAGAGAGCTATCTGAGAGGTCTTGAATCCATATGCATGATGGAACCAAATGTAGGCGAGTGCAATAAACTCCACCGCTATCGGAAACAGTAGGTTGGCATGTTCAGCCAATAGCGATTCAATAACGTCCTGAATCCAAAAAAGAACAGCGCAATGGAGGAGAGTAAGCCCCTGTTGGATAATGAGGTAACGACATGTATAGATTTGGCGGATTTGATTGAGCGAGAGCAGATCAAGACCCTTACGAGCTTATCCAAGGCGATAGAAACCCTTCAAGCCAGGTTGGTGATGGATCTTGAAGCTTTAGGTTGGAGTTACTCAACCAGCTACCAACGCAGCTTGGTAACCAAACTTGGCAGAGTGGCCTTCACCGTTGTCAAGGTGAAGAGAGACCGGAGATGCTCGCTTTCCGCTATCAATATGCAGAGCAGATTATCAAAAATGCGAAGACGTTAGCAAAGACTTTGGACAAGGGTGGCCTCAATGTCATAGGAAGGGAGAAAGGCTACACTGAATCTCACCAAGTGTTGCTTGACGTGAAGGGTTTTGGGGGTGGGTATGAAGCTGAAAAGACTCTTACGGAAGCGAACATCGTGTCTAACAAGGTATCGTTGCCATGGGATTCTAGGGCGGAGGAACATGGAGGATCGGCTTTCGTAACCGGATTGCGATTAGGAACACCGGAGGCTACTAGAAGAGGGATGAAAGAGAAAGAAATGGTTCAAATCGGCAACTTCATATGTCGAATACTAGTGGACAAGGAAGATCCTAACGCGGCAAGGAAGGAGGTTTCCAACTTCATGAAGAAGTACCAAAAGGCGCGATACTGCTTCGACTAGTCTACCTCGACTGTGCAGGTCTTAAACCCTTTGCAAGGCTCTTGTCAAACCAGAATGCCAATTCGGCTGATTTCTTTGTAACCACGATGCTGGGCAACAATGCGAGGCCTTTAAGCTTACTTCATACGGGCGAACATCTCAGGTCTAGGCGTTACACCGCGGCAGATCTCGCATTCCCCGTTGAGCCCTTCAATTCTCCACGTTTGTACAAGCTTATCAATTCGGTCGATGAATCCATGCAATTGTTCATCTGAAAGCTTCACTTCTCGAAGGTATCGTGTAGCCGGTGATGAAAGAGATCTAAAGATATACTTTCTACAAGAGCATTGAGAAACTATATTTATCTAGGCTTCTGCCGTGAACGAACTACTCGAGATACTCTCTAATTTTAAATAATAGGGCGGGGACGTCGGATTCATCCAGCAACTCTTTCACCTCTTCAAGTTGCGTGTCTACGAGCTCATGCTCCCCTTTTGCTGTCATAAGTTCATAGAGATAATTGTATGTTCTCTCGGCTTCCCGCTGCTTTTTTAGGTAAACAAACGCAGTCATTAGTTTGGCAATCGCGTAGGTTGATGGATTCTCCTCTACCGCCTTCAACCAAGCGTCATACCCCGGTAAGATGGACTCGCCTCCGCGAATCGAAGACAGCGCGTAAAACTCCTCGACAAGGCGCAGCAGTATTGCATCCTCAAGCTCTTTACTAGTCAGCAGATCTGCATACTGCTTTACGATTTCGCGGCAAGAATCTTCCAGTATCCTGTAAGCTGGACTAGCCACTCCCTGCTTCTTAAAGTAGGGCCAAAACGAGAAGATGGGTGCGACTAGATGTTGCCAATTTAAAGCAAGCTTCTCGACAATGTGTTCGCCGACATCACTAGCCACGAGGAGAACTACGGAGCTCAGAGTCAGAGAACAGTTCTTTGACCCCCACTTTCCTCTCTTGAGTTGAATAAGCCCCTCTTCCTGCAGCTTCGAGATCTGATACTGAGTCGGAGACAGATAGAATCCAATAGACTCACTTAGCTTTCGTATGTTCATCGAACCCCTTTCCGCAAGATTTGAAAGAATCCTCCGGCGGGTCGGGTCGAGGATAAACATGTTACACCCTCCATCTACGCCAATTGATCATCATCACAGCCTAAATGCCCGCAACATGGCCGACAGACATACCTATGAGCATAGGTAAGATTTATTAAGCTATCTGATCTATGGTAATCTGACCTATAAGGCTAGGTCGGATATCTTTGCGGCGAAGGGCTGAGGAGAACGAACTGACAAGAAGACGCCGCGAGCTGAGATGCTCCTTGCCTGCCGAAAAGTGGAAGTGGATGGACAAGTGGCGGAGTGAAGGAGTAGCTCAGACGTACGCCCAGCTCGTTCTTCTCGGAATCGAGGCTTTGGAAGAAAAACTTCGCAGCCGCCGTTTGACCGAGGCAAGACTTCAGCAAATTGTGCCATCGGAGCCGACTGAGCAGTGATACGTCCGCTGGAATTCTTTTTTCAGAAAACTCCTTTGGCGGAACATCAGACGAGAGCCAGTTCGCTAGCGATGCCTCAAAGCGTCACATTAGAATCCTTCTTGGAACGCCACCTTCTGACAAACTTCGAGTCTAAGGCAGTCGGCAGTTCTCTTCTACCGTACTTGACAACTGCTCCCTGCGCTTTCGATCAAGGGCCTACGGCGGTTTCGAAGCCTTCACCCCACGATATTGTAGGCACGACTACTCGCTCTCTCGCAATACGCCCCGCTAGAGTTTGGGCTTTGGGCCCTCCGCTGGAAGCTTTCTCAACTCCTGTCGTCAAGCGATTGTACTACGATCCGTCTCAGACATGCTACCGCGGCCACATCGAGGTTGAACCGTACGGGTCATACAATACGCGGTGGGGCAGAGTTCAGCGCTACTATTGCCGCATTTGCGACGAAACATATCCTGAACTAACCAAACCCAAGAACCGCCTAGAGGAAGCTATACTGATAGCTCATTATTTCGCGCGTGTGAGTTTTCGGCGTCTTCCTATCGTGTTCGATCGAATCGCGAAGATCGCTCAACTATCTCAAAATGTTTCACTAAAACTGAGCAGCGGCAACTTCTCCATCGGCCCAGAAGGAAACAAAGCTAGAAAACTTGGCCTGGTAGTAAGTGAAGCAACGGAGAAGCGTATCGTAAGCAAGTATGCGGCTATAGCGGAAAATGTGACCGCTGACGCTGTGACGAGATTTTTCCGGCCAGATCTTTCTGGATACTTCGGAATAGACGCATTTTCCGTTCCAACTCTTGCGGGAGATCGCATGTCCCTGATCGCTCATGATTTGGTGCGAGGCGATCTTGTCAGCCAGTTCTTCGCAAGCAAAGAAGAACGTGGCGAGACATACGACAACTGCACGGAGTTCATGCTAAGGTTTCGAGAAACCGTAGAGCACATCGGCAAGGAGATCATTCAAATAGTCATGGACGACAGCGCCCCTCTTTGGAAAGCCGGTCGAGAAAAACTTCCGGGCAGTACTGTTCTAACTTTCGACAGCGATCATGAGATACGCAACATCAGAACGGAGTTCCTTCCACTGACGTGCCGATCCCCAAAGACCGAGGCGCTCTTAGCCCAAATCGAGTTTGCGCTTCGGTATGCAACTCCCGAAGGCAGACGTGAAGCTCCTGGCGTGAAGGCCAATCAAATATTGGATCACGTGATGGCGGCTAAGGATTACTGGCTCTGCGACGAGAATGAAAGGGCTCAATGGGGGATACTACAGACATTAAACAGCCTCCAAGAAAAAAGAGACGGGCTTCTCTCACATTGGCGCCTAGTTAGGCCTGGAAGACGCTTGCACTTCTATTCCAGCAACAGGACCGAGTCTGCCATCGGCGTGTGGCGTCTGGGTATGAGGTCGCTAAACTGCTTGCACGCACATGAGGAGGGTCAAGTCAACTTGATATCGCTGATATCCAGACTCATGCCTTCCAGCCGAGGCGGCCGCTCCTCACTCCAACGAGGGCACGTGAATAAGACACTTGACGACCTCATGCCCATACTCCAGATGTTTAACTCAAGCTCACCCATACAGTAACTTCTCACCCACCCCCAAAAATGATACTTTCACGTAAAGAAACAGAATAGAAACACGAGACGAAGCGGGATTCCCGCAGGCGTGAACCAGCATAATTGAACCATTCCTGCCTGAAAAGTTCACCTAGCAGAATTTGAACCCACCTCCGATATCCCTAGAACTCCTCGGCTCCCCATCCGCCAACAAAGCTCGAATCCTACTCAGCGATGATGCAGCACGTCCCATAGCCATAGATCAAAGATTTCGTTGAATCTAAACCTTGCTGCGAAATGAATTTCAGCGTAGAAAAAATACGCCATAATTCCGCCCCAAAAGGACAGAATATCCGCAAAACATCCTCAAACGGGCATTTCCTAATGGTGCGGGGGGTGGGATTTGAACCCACGAACCCCTACGGGACAGGGTCCTAAGCCCTGTGCGTTCAATGACCTGCTTTAACGGTCAT
>Ga0315280_10003831_pt1 | contig 22710 bp, 18 predicted proteins | sample YL17G06_40_MG_FD_203697 | JGI IMG/M metagenome (GOLD analysis project Ga0315280, IMG submission 203697) | Sediment microbial communities from Yellowstone Lake, YNP, Wyoming, USA - YL17G06_40 | ecosystem: Environmental > Aquatic > Freshwater > Lake > Sediment | place: USA: Wyoming | collected... | reverse complement strand
AAGACAGTTGCCTTCAACTCGGCTTCGATAGATGTGTTTCCCTTCTGAAAGGCAGATTCCTGCTTGGACGAGGGGTTATCACACGAGAACATGATCGACAGTGCAGACTAATGCTCTTTGGCCTTGAGAGTCGATCCTAGAAGAACGAGAGGCTGTCTTCCGCGGTTCTTCAGTTCATATTCCATCTGGAATGGAACTGCAAATGCGTCTCCCTCGTCAACCGTAGTCGTGTTGTTTAGCACTCTCAACTCTCCGGTTCCTTTGACGACTGTATGTATGATATCTTCCGAGTAGTTCCTCCAGATATCTGGGATCGCCACGGCGCTCAGATCAATTCCGTCGGTGGCGGAGGAACTGTTTAGTCTCTTTTCGACGGCGCTATTGGACACTTGATCCTCGAGCTCTTTTGTTGCTCTGTCGAGTAGAATTCCTCCCGCCTTCGCGATCTCCTCGCTGCCTATTGCTGTAAGCTCTAGCTTCGAAGATTCGGTCACGGACCTATCATTGACTATTCCCCAACCCAGGATCTGTCTCGAACCGGTCAGAAAGAGAAGTTGATGGGGAATAGGAGACTTATGTTCATCATAACCGTGCCACTCATTGGGCTTTATTGGGACAGCATAGGGTTCGGTAACGTGCAGACGGTAGCCCCGCGCTATCTGATCCCCGTCAGTTCTATCCAGACTGAAGTGTATCTCTGAGGTGCTTGCATGCTTGTGGGGACCGAACCCGCGGGGGATGATCGCGAGGTTGAGACTATGCCAATTGGCGTAGATCAGTTTGATAACCCTTAGACCTACGTCGGGGAAGTACTGCGTACGCCACTCTTGGGGCTCTTTCCAGTTTGCTACATACAGTCCGTTGCTGTTGGCGACAGATTCTATAGCTTGGTCGAGATTGTCGAGGACCGGCCTGAGTCCTTGCCTGGAGACTTCACGAACCTTTTCCAAGCTTTCTCTGAGAGATCCGAGGGCTGTATGGTAGAACGCAAAGTGAACGCTTATCGCTCGGAAATCGTTCGAAACTTGAAGTTGGGTGAGCATATCGAGTTCATCGAGCTGACCCAGAATCAGCCTGAGATGCCATCTCTCTTCGTCACTTGATTTCTCGTAAGCTTCTAGGACTCTCGTCCTTGTTACTTCGAGAGGCCCGATGAGACTGCGAAAACCGTAGTCGTAGAGTCTCGCCTGTGGTACGAGTCTTTCTAGAGGCTCAAGGCGTCTGTCCTCTCTGAATCTGTTCCATGCTTCGACTATTTCGCCGTATTCTTGTTGGCTTACCATCTTCATCTCTCAAACGGCAACATCGCGGAAGGAAACAGGAGCAAGAACGAAACAAGAAAGAAAACAAGAAACGTGATGCACACGAGAACCAGACCGATCCCATAGAAAACTCTCGCGGCCTTGCTCACCTCTTTCTGCTTCAACATAACCGCGACTCCGGCCACAGTAATGATCCCGACGAGATAGGTCAGCCCGACAGGAGAGGCCGTTAGCATGGGAAAAGGCTCAGCGTACAGTAATACCTTCGGCCTGGTTTTCTCAAACCCAAGCAAATCGACTACTCACAGTAGGTGACTGCCCATGGCTCTCCAATGAGAGGCATCGTGTTGCCATGACTGCTTGAGAGCAACCAGACGCGTATACTCCGTATTTCCGAGTTTTCTCGGGGGGCTACCAAGTCTGAAAGGTTGATATCCCGATCAACTCGTTCTGAGAACTAGGTTCGAGATTTGACACCGCTAGAGCTGATATTGGCGACCTTTGAAGGTAAAAAGACTGACCGCATAGTTTGGCAGCCGCGCATCGACCATTGGTACGATGCCAACAAGAATCTTGGAACGCTCCCTCCCCAGTATAAGGACAAAGACCTGCTGGAGATCTACGACGATCTTCGGGCCTCTCCACGAACGTACCGCTTCTTCACTCCTACGATCAAGGTGATTCAGGGCAAGGGCGTCGAGATGAAAGTATCGGAGGACGAAGAGAAGATAGTGACCACCTATGTTACCCCGGCTGGAAAGCTCAGGGAAGTCCAGACCAGAACAGTTCATGGCGCGGCAACGTACCGCACAGAGTACCTACTCAAAGGAGTGGAGGACTTTCGAACCATGGCTTACATCCTAGAGAATCAGGAGTTCGAGTTCGATAGGCAACTATACGATGAAGTCTCTCGAACGTTTGGGGACAGGTCAGAGCCTATCGTAAACCTGCCGTGGGCCTCCATACAAAGGCTGTCAGTTGACTGGATGGGATTGGAGAAGACAGTGCTCTCGCTTTGGAAGCATCCAAAAGAGACCAACGACCTAGTCCAAGCAATCCATGACAACGATAGCCGCAGAATCGATCTTGTCAAGAAGACACCATTCAAATTCGTGAACTTTGCTGATAACATCGACCAAGATTTGATCTCACCTCCTCTCTTCGAGAAATTCATGCTTCCATGGTACAAGGAGAAAACCCGTGAGCTGCATAAGGCAGGAAAGATATGTGTCTCGCACTGGGACGGAAACATCAAGCGTCTCCTCCACTATGTCAAAGACACAGGACTCGATTCTCTCGAATGCGTTCCGCCACTTCCTATGGGCAATGTCACGTTGGAGGAGCTGCACGAAGCTATAGGACAGATGGTTCTATTTGATGGGCTGCCCGCAAATCACTTCTTAGATATGGTAAGCAAGCAAGAACTAGAAGACTTTGCGAGGCGAATCCTCAAAATCTTCTCTCCAAGGATTATCCTGGGCATTTCGGATCAGCTTCCGCCAAACGGAGACATAGAGAAAGTCCGACTGGTCAGCGAGATAGTGGAGCAGTTCACACCCTAGTCGCAGGCCAGCTCTACTCACGAGGACTATCTGCTGCGTCTATCATCATAGTGCCGAGTCGGGGGTCTGATGGGGTTGTGGCTGTGGACAAGGGGCCTCATTCTGAGCGTCAAAAAGGTTGATACCAAGTCCTGTACTTCTTCAAAACGTCCATTGTGTCCTTTCAAATTTCTTCTCATCGAGCCAGCTCTCTTGGCGACCGCCTTCATGGCTATCACGCCTACTCCCCTCTCCTTTGCCAATGCCAGAACAGGCTCGTAGTCGTTCTCGGGACGAGGATGGGCCTTCAGCACGCAGTAGGCGGGCAGGCAGGAAGCAGGACAGTATCGAATTGGAAACGTTTGAGAGCGGACATGATCGTGACGGGGTTGTGACTTGTGATACCATTGTGCTTGATGAGATACTGTTTCTTCGCTTCTAGGATTGCCCGCATCGCACCGTCCGATCAGGCTTGTCTAGCCTTAACTACAAAACCCCAGCCCAAGTATACCTCAACAAACTGTCCGGTATGTCATTGGCTCCTGCATCCAAGCCGCGTCAACGGCAATTCTTATCTTCGTAGGACAGAGCAACTCCTGAACGACATCAGATGTCGCAGAAACAGATGGCGCTTGATGCGGTCACGCAGGCCTTTGGCGAAGTCTTGGGAGCGGATGAGGCCAAGAAACGTGTCGAAGCGGCGCTTGAGAACTCGGCCTCCCCAATGGAGATCATCGAAAGTCTCAGAGAAGGCCTGGATATTGTTGGCAAAAAGTACCAAGCTCAGGAGTATTTCCTGAGCGAGGTGATTATGGCTGGAGTCATGGCCGAGGAAGTCACAGGCTTACTTCGGCCGCGGCTTGCCGTCTCGTCCACGAATATGTTTGGTCGCGTTGTAATCGGGACCGTGAAAGGCGACATTCACGATATCGGGAAAAAACTCGTTTCGACCATGCTCATATCGGCCGGCTTTGACGTCGTAGACATCGGAGTCGACATGCCCGCTGAGGACTTTAGCACAGCGGTGAGAGACAGCAGTCCAAAGATACTGGCTATGTCATGCCTCTTGACAAATGCGATGGATGAGATGAAAAAGGTCGTCGCGGCTCTTGGAGGCGCAGGACTTCGAAGCAGCGTGAAAGTTCTGGTGGGCGGTCGACCGATCAGCAAAGAATTCGCCCAAGAGATTGGGGCGGACGGCTACGGTGCCGATGCCGTTGACGCAATCAAGGCCGCAAGGGGCCTTCTTTCTTGAGGTAACCCGGAGGGATGACGTGAGATGAACATGAGAGATAGAGTTCTCACAACGCTGGATCACAAGGAGCCAGACATGGTACCGTTGACAGAGTTTGCGATAGATCCTCCCCACTTGGAGGCTTTGACAGGGTTGAAGGTGGAAGGCCAGACCTCACTTCAGACTCCAGTCTCGGCCGACCGGAAGGAAGAGATGGCCAACATCGACATGACCTATCGATGCTACAAGCGACTCGGATTCGAACTCGTGCCTGTTGAGCTCTCAGCACCTGACGGCTGGCAAGCGCCAAAGAACCCAGACGGCACAATGATAGATGAATGGGGACGAATCCTGCGTTACACATCTGTAACAAGAACATGGTCTCCGTTCAGAAGTATCTTTCAGAATCCGGAAGATTTCGACAAGTTCACGCTACCAGACCCTGACGCCCCCGGTAGGCTCTTTGGAATTGAACAGATGAAGAAGCTTGTCAAAGACGACTATGCCTTGGGAGCTTTCATTCGCGATCCTTTCGCTCACGTCTGGGAAATGTTCACACCTGGCAATTTCGTGCGTTGGCTCTATGAGAAACCGCAGCTCATCAGGAAAGCGATCGAGAAGCTTGCGGACTTTAATGTCAGCATAATAAAACAGTTGAGAGAAGTTCAAGTGGATCTTGTGATCAGCGGAGGAGACTACTCAGAAAAGAACGGCCCAATGGTTTCCCCGCGCTTCTTCCGCGAGGTCATCTTCCCGAACCTGAGGCGCCAGGTCGAGGAAACCCATAGACTGGGCGTGAAGTTCATCAAACATTCCGACGGAAACCTCAATCCGCTTCTCCCAGATCTAGTCCAAATCGTAGACGGCCTCCACTCCTTGGATCCAACCGCCGGAATGGATATCGGCGCAATCAAGTCGCAGTACGGCAAGAAGCTGATACTCTTCGGGAATGTATCAGTCGACAGTCTCTGTCGAAAGAGCACCGAGGAAGTAATACGCGAAACAAAAGACTGCTTGAGACTGGCCGCTCCAGGCGGAGGGTACATATTGAGCTCAAGCAACTCTTGGTTTGCAGACGCCAAGCTCAAGAATTGCTTAGCGATGGTGGAAACCGCCCGAAAATATGGCAGATACCCCATCTCAGTCCCCCGAGGCTAGTCACTCTTCTTTGACGCTTCACTCGCATGCAAACCATTCACGATCTAGCTCGTAGGGTTGGGAGGAGACTATTGGCTGCGCTGGTAGTCTTCGGAGTGCTGTCTACTTTTTCTCTTGCTCTGGCGCGCAAGCTTCACAAGATTCTCCCGTCAACTCGAGCAGGAGAGTGGAACTGGAGGAAGTTTAGAGCCATTGAGGGCTTAGACGGGAGGGTCGCTGGCATAATTGGATTCGGCAACATTGGAAGACAAGTCGCGAAGAGGTTGCAGGCTTTTCAAATGCACGTAAAGGCTTACGATCCTTACGTTCCCCCCGAATCCCTGCATAGACTTGGAGCCGAGCCAGCAACCTTGGAAGACCTACTCTCGAGCTGCGATATTATCGTGATCAGTGTGCCTTTGACAAAAGAAACGCGTCACCTTATCGGCAAGAGGGAGCTCGCTATGATGAGCAAGTCATCCATACTAGTGAACACGTCGAGGGGCTCGGTCATAGATCAGGACGCATTGGTGGCCGCGCTTCAAAACCGTGAGATCGGAGCGGCCGGGCTCGATGTCTTGCCAACAGAACCGCCCGACCCAAGCGATCCGATACTGCGGCTCGACAATGTGATTGTGACCCCGCACATAGGCTGGTATTCCGAGCAATCGTCGTTAAGGCTTCAGGAGAACGTCGCGCTAGAAGCTGAGAGAATACTGAAAGGCCAAACCCCAAAACACCCCGTGAATCCGCAAGTTCTCCCGAAGAGAAAAACACTTTGAGTGGTTTCGTGATTTCCGGGTTTACCCACGCGGACTCACGTATTAGCGACGGCGAACGCCCATCCCGCTGCCGGTAACACCAGCTGCAATTGTGAGGGCTCAGATGGGCCTAATCGCTATACTTTTCTATCCAGTCTATACCTAGCTCAAGATTCATGACACTCAAGATTGGCTATTATGCTTCTACTGAGGTATTTTCGCCGGCCCAGATCCTTGAATACTCGATGCTCGCGGAAAAAGTCGGGTTCGACGATATCTGGATTTCTGATCATTTTCATCCCTTCGTGCATACGGGATCAAGTGCTGGTTTCCCTTGGGTAATCCTGTCTGCGTTAGGAGAGAGGACTCGGAGAGTCCGTTTTGGAACAGGTGTCACGGCCCCAATTCTGCGCTACAATCCGGCCATTGTTGCTCAGGCCTTCGCGACTTTGGGAGTCATGTATCCGGATCGTGTCTTTCTAGGACTCGGCACAGGTGAGGCGGTGAATGAGATCCCAGTCGGCTGCGAGTGGCCCAGCTTCCGCAAGAGAGTCGAAATGCTCGAGGAATCAATCCAGGTCATCAAACTTCTATGGTCCGGTGAATTTGTGAACTTTAAGGGCAAGTACTACCGCCTAAAGAAGGCTAACTTGTACACGAAGCCCAAGCAGCCAATCCCTCTCTACCTTGCTTCTTGGGGTCCCACCGTCGGGGAACTCAGCGGAAAGTACGCCGATGGTCACATCACCCTTCCATCCGATCCAGAACATTACAGGAATGTCCTCTTGCCTGCCATCGCGAGAGGCGCTAAGGCAGCTGGGAGGGATCCCAGATCGATCGAGATGATCTTCGAGATAGGTGTCTCATATGATGAGGACTACGATAAGGCGGTTGAAGCTTGCAAGATCAGAGGCTACGCCGGGCTCCCAGCGCTCTTCAAGTACCCGATCTTCGATCCGCGGGAGATAGAAGACCTCGTGAAGCGTTTGAGCACGGAAGCTATCACGACGGCCGGATGGCAGATTGTGACGAACGCTGAGGATCTTATCAAGGGGCTGGAGAAGTACCTGAAGTTTGGCATCAATGAAGCACACCTGGAGAGCGTTAGCCCCGACGAGAAGAAGTTCCTCAAGCTCTTCGGAGACAAAGTAATTCCGTACTTACATTCTACCTATGTTGAACCGTAGGCTTCTGTTCTCCAGCATTCCCGGAACCCGTGCATGACCAACGAGAATACTAGACTCCATGCTTTGCGCTAAACAGTTTCGCGAAGATAAGGAAATCACTTGTCGCTACTCATCAAGAGGGAACAAGGGCCTCGGCGCTCTTCTGAACTCAAGCTGCTCCAAGTTGGATGGTGAAGCGCCGGGAGTGTCTAGGATGAAAATGGCCTTTGCAAACGGTTCGTAAGATGCTCTGAACCCAACTGGGGATTTCACGACTACGATCTTTGCATCCTTCGGTTCAAGTCCCATGAACCTAAACAACTCCGGATCATGCCCCAGATAGCGGTTCTCGGTGAGGAGAATCTGGATCTTGCCAACCCCTAGGACAGCCGCCTTTCCTATGTTGTCTTCCGCGTCCTTGACGTGCTCGCTCTTTGTGATCAACACACCGCCTCCCAGCTTTCTCACGACTCCATTCACCTTGACCGGTTGGTAGAATCGTTTCCCGAGCTTACCGCCAACTTCCATCGTCAGAGTCTCGTCCACATCCCCCTCGGTAATCCGTCTCACAGCCTCAGGATCTCTGATGGGAATGAGGGCTGTGCAGTCTACGCCTGCTTCAAGCAAGGCCTTCAGGACAACTGTGCTATCGCCTGGTGACCCGGCATTCGTGCTGTCAGCTGAATCGCAAAAGATAACCGGGCCGCCATCGATCTTGACCGTTTCCTCGATGGCTCGCGTAACTGGAGTTCGCTTCACAAGGAAGCTTCTTCTTGATCTCCAAGCTGACTCGGCAAGCGATTTAGCAAGCTGCTCGCCCTTCGTCTGATCATCGTCGGTGACTACCACGGAGGACCATCCCAGTTCGTCTATGTCCAGCCATGGCTGAGTGGCAAACAGCGAAGCACAGATGACACGTTCTTCCCTCTCGATCCCATCTACTATGTCCATAAGATCCTTGAGCGGCCCTTTCACGGTGTTGTGCGATTCAGCAGGGGTGATCATAGGAATCTTCCTCCAAGCGATCCTCGGCCTGACCTTGCCCCGAATGGCCGAGAAGAGGACCTTTCCAGCCTTGTGGCCTGCCTCGAAAAGGTCTGTGTGCGGAGATGTGTGGTACCCGACCAAAGCGGTTAGTGATTTCACTTTGAGGGCTGTCATGTTCGCGTGCAGGTCAAACGTTGCAACTACAGGGATTTCACCCAACTGCCGTCTGAGGGCATCAAGGAGTTCGCCTTCAGGATCATCAAGCTGATCTGTTACCATGGCCCCATGGAGCGCGAGCAGCACACCGTCAAAACTTCCAGCGTCCTTCACTCTCTTCAGCAGTTCGTCTTTGAGATAGTCGAATGTGGGTTGCTCGACCTTTCCACCGGCCCAAGCCCACGCTCGCAGAGTGGGAACAAGTTCGACATCTTTCTCGGACCTAGCGGCAGCGACGAACCCTCCCAACTCATTCTTCTGTCCGTATCGATCAAGCACTTCTCTGCCATAACACAAGCCCTGATCCTCGAAATCCTTCAGGGTTGTCGGAATCGGAGAGAAGGTATTCGATTCTTGTACAATCATACCGATGACTATTCGTTTCACTCTCCCCTCACCTTGGGCAGCAAAACGACGACTACCGTGCGACATATCTCTCGTCACTCCCAACACGAGTCAACCTCGCCCTTCCTTCTGAGGCGAGCCTCTGAAGATGGGCGCTCACCGTGCATAGCGCCTGAGCTGTTACGGAACCTCCTGTCATCTTCCTCTGAACATGCTCTGTTATCGTGGGTAGATCCAGAGGTTTGCCGGCTTCTTCGAGGCACTCTAGTACGGCCTTTTCGAGTCTCGCAATTGCGTTCACACTCTGATCAAGCAGATCAAGACCTTCTCGACGATTGAGTATCTGCTTAGTGTGTGGTGCGAAGGGGTGTCCAGGGACAAGATAATCGAAATCGACTTTCGCGAGCCTTTCCATCGATGCAAGGCAGGCGTTGACGTCCTCGTATAGTGGTAGTGAGGGGAATTGCTTCGACGTTACTCCTGATCCCTGAATCGCGTCGCTTGAAAATAGAACCTTGTCATTCCTTTCGTACGCGCACAACATTGTGGCGTCATGGCCTGGAGCAGCTATCATCTCAAGCTCTATTCCGTCCACAAGAACGATGTCTCCGTCGGACAGGAGTCGGTCTGGGCATGATGCCCGGCCTCGTTCGGTGTAGTACCCTTTCTTGGTCTCCTCAACCGCTTCCGGGGAAAAGTACCTGAAATATCGCGTAAAGAACGCGAGGAGTCCGGCATCTACCTGCTCGAGATACTTCGCTGCGTCTCTGTGACACATAATCTCAGTGCCGTAATTCTCCTCGAGCTGCGCGTTGCTTCCGATATGGTCCTGGTGGCCATGAAGGTTGATCGCTTTATGGATCTTCTTAGGGCTCATGCGCTTCATGAATGGCAGGATCGCGTCCTCAAACGTGGTTCCCGTTCCAGTATCGAGAATCACGACCTCTTTTGTTGCGACTAGCCCCAGACGAATTCCAATGTCGTAGTATGGAGCGTCTATCACGTGAACGGATTCTGGCAGGTTCATCTTTCGGTCAGTCCCGTCATAAGGGCCGCGTATCAGGTACTTAAGATGCGGCGAAATGTTCGCCTTGCTGATCCATGTCAGCATGACATCTTGATGATGGGCAGACTGACCATGATCACCCACGTATCCATCAAGTCTACGAGTGAAACCGAATCAGTTAAGAATCAAATTATGTTTCACTACTTTCACAATTCCTCGGCAATGCAATAGGCAGGATTGTTGATGACGAAATCCCTGGTTGCTGTGGTATGAGGCGAGGATGCTTGTGACCTTGTAAGGAACTCACTGAGATTAGCTGATGTACGCAACCTCATCAAGCCTGAACAGAAGATCCTAATCAAGCCGAATCTAGTTGGCGTCCCTTGGGATTCCCCCTATCTGAAGGCGTGTACTTGGACGTGCCCTGGATAGGTCCAGTCGGATATATGACTCGCGCCCACGTCGCGGACACAGATCCTCCAAACATGCGGAGACGGCGCGGAGACTCAAACCTTGAAAATACATATACACAGAATCGTCTGCTGTGTTGCATTGAACTAGAACCATTGTTCTATCCACTGTGATGTGTCAGGTCTCTGAAGTATACGTCTGCGGGACATAGACAGCCTATTCGTTGATGTGGACGCTCGTAGTTCCAGTAGTTCACGAATGCTTGATTATTCAACTCTAAACATTCTTATCACTGACACATCAGGGTGGATAGTTCAATTGAGCTAGAACCATCGAAAGTCTTTTATGCGCTCTGTCGGCCAGGGTTATCGGTGGTCAACACAATGACCGCTGAAGAAAAGAAAGAAACAGCTCAAGAAAAGAAGAAAAGCCAAGGTCGAAGAACATTCCTCAAGTACGCAGCCGGAGCAGTAGTAGTTGCAGCTGTTGGCGGCGCTGCATACTACGCAGGTATGTCCAGTGTACCGCCGCCGGTTTCTCGGACTGAAACAGTGACGATGAGTGAAACTGTGGCGTCAACCGTGGCGCCACCGGTGACGAGCCCAGCAGCCAAACAGTTCGAAGGAATGAAGCTCTCCTTTATTGGCCAGTCGGGGCCACCGGCGGATTCGGTCCAGGCATTCGCTTCTGTCCTCAAAGACAAGTACGGAATGGATATTACAGTCGAGAGTGTCCCGTGGGAGGTTTGGTGGTCAAAGCTAACTACAGAACTCATATCGGGGGCGGCGGCCTACGATTTCGTCTACGTTGACGGAGCGATGGTGCCACCTCTCGTCGAGCTCAATGCCCTCCAACCAATTGATGATCTTGTCGAAAGAGACAAGGCGGAAATCCCATCCCTCGATCAGTTCTCCAGTCTGATGGTGGACTACACCACCTACGGCGGAAAACGCTACAGCTGGCCCTACACAAGCAACTTCAACGAACTGTGGGTGAGAAAAGACCTAGTTGAGGATCCGAAAGAACAAGATAACTTTGAGAAGCAGTACGGGTATCCCCTCAGCGACTTCGTCAAGCAGCCGGACTGGCTGAAGTTCAATGATGTCATAAAGTTCTTCCACAGACCTCCAGACTTGTACGGATATACTCAGCCAATGGTATGGCCACAACTCACCATCCCGTCCTGGCATACTAGATGGTATGCATGTACCGGGAAACCCGAAGTGGATGAGAAATATGATCCCTGGTGGGACAGAATGGGCAAGTACGGGATCCTCAGCGTAGAGCTCCTAAAGTATCAGCTGAAATTCATGCCGCCCGGGGTCCTGAACATGGACAACCCAGATGCAGCTGCCGTCTTCTTACAAGGGAAGGCTGCAGTCATGACTGGGTGGGACAGCTTTTGCCTATTCCAACTGATGGACCCCAGCGTCAACAAAGTTTACGGTAAGGTGCTTCACCTACCACCACCAGGTGGGCCGAAGGGATGGGCCGTCTACACAAACATCGGACACAGCCTTGGGATAACGACGATCGTCAAGGACCCGCAGAGAAGGGAAGCTTGCTGGACCGCGATAAAGACCATAACAAACCCCGAGACAGAACCCTGGCGAGTCCTCGATCCACACGGAGGAGGTCAGCCGCCTGCAACCAAGAGGGGCTGGGAGCTACTGATGCAACAGCGCCCAGACGCGCCGATCCAACACATCTCAGAATACCTGACTCACTCCGCCTCGGTTGCCTACGGACCCTTCGTCGGTGATATGATAACCGCATTCCAGGGCATTATGGCACCTGCTTTCGCTGGACAAATGACGGCTGATGCCGCCCTGAAAGCGCTTGCCCAAGCCTACCGGAAAATGTACAAGCCCTACACCGACAAGGGAATGGTGAACACCCACGGTCTGAATGTTCCACCTTGGCCTGGAGAGGATTTCACGGACAAGCTTGCCAAACAGATTGGCATGTAGACCCCCCTCTCCACCTTTTTTTTGGGGTATCTTGCAAAAGGATCGGCAATCTTGGCAGTTTTGGAAAAGTATACGAAATGGCTATTCTTTGCACCGGGTTTTGTCGTCTTCCTAGTTGTGATAATCGCTCCACTCGTCTTCAGCTACGTCATCATGTTCTTCAGATGGAACCTGTTTGACCCCTTTCAGAAAAACCCTGTTTTCGTAGGCCTAGGTAACTTCGTAGAGTTATCCACCGATCTGCAGTTTTGGGGTGCGTGGTACAGGACTGTGCTGTTCGCCGCCGTAGTTGTTCCGACGGAGTTTGTGCTAGGATTTGTCTTGGCGTTGTCGCTAAAGCGAGATTTGAGAGGGGAGCGAGTGATCAAGACTCTGCTGCTGCTTCCCCTTGCAATGGCCCCCATCACCGTAGGCGCCCTGTGGAGAGTCATGTATAGCCCGATGTTCGGCGTGATCAACTATTTCTTAGGCTTCCTAGGCATTCCGCCGCAAGCTTGGGCGGCAAGCACGCAACAAGCCTTGATCTCCACTGCCATTGTGGATATTTGGCAGTGGACTCCGTTTGTCACCGTAGTCCTGCTTGCGGGTCTAGTCTCGATTCCAAGCGAGCCATTAGAAGCTGCGATTGTCGACGGCGCATCGTCGGCTCAGGTTTTTAGACACTTGGTCTTGCCTATGATGCGGAACGTCATCTTGATCATAGTCATCCTGAGAGTGATGGACGCGATAAAGGTCTATGATATACTGTACACTTTGACCTACGGTGGTCCTGGCAATGCAACGACTTTCATAACCTATCGGATAAGCTTGGACGCTTTCAAGAGCTGGCACATTGGATTGGCCTCAGCTGAGTCTTTCGTAAGTGCGATGATAGTAGCTGCGCTCACGCTCGTCTTCATCAGACTCATAAGCGAGAGGAGAGTTGCAGGATGAAGAAGATCAAGAGTTCTGACGTTGTAGCATACATTCTAGTTATTGTGGCGGTTGGAATAACCATTTTTCCCTTCTACTTACTGGTTACGACCTCTATCAAACCAGCTAGCGAGCAGTTTAGCAGTCCGCCTGTACTCATCCCGTCCAGTGTTACTTTGGGCGCCTATGTGAACGTTTTCGAGAAATGGAGCTTCCAATCTTATCTTGTCAACAGTATCGTCGTAACGATCTTCTCTGTAGCCTTCTCCTTGGCCCTAGGAGTGCCGATGGCTTACGCGCTGACGAGATTTAGATTTCCAAGAAACATGAACGATAGTCTGGCATTCTTTATTCTGAGCCTACGGATGATTCCGCCGATTGTCGGGATAATCCCAATATTCATAATTTTCAGATATGTGGAGTTGAACGATACCTTCCAAGGTCTCATACTCGCCTACACGGTTTTCAACCTGCCCTTCACCGTCTGGATAATGAGAGGATTCTTCATTGATCTGCCGAGGGATTTCGAGGAGGCCGGGATGATTGACGGTTGCTCCCATCTTAGAGCGTTCGCCCAAGTGGTGCTTCCCCTGTCCATACCAGGGATCGTGTCTACGGCTTCCCTCTGCATACTACAGTCTTGGAATGAGTTCATATTCGCCGTTTTCCTAACGTCCCTATACAGGAAGACTGTGCCGGTGCTGCTGTCAAGTTTCATCGGAGACCAGCAGTATCTCTGGGGCGAACTGACGGCGACGGCCTCTCTGGCGATCATTCCGGCGCTGATCCTACTCCTGCTGGTTCAGAGAGAGCTCGTAAAGGGCATGACCTTTGGAGCGATCAAGGGCTGAACTGTAGTAGCCCACATGGTATAGGAAAGGATGGACTTCCGTTGAGCTCACAGGGACAAAGTCAATCGAAAGCCGCATCTATGGTGAAAGCTGAAGAAGCTGATCAGAAGCTGACTAAAGCTGTTGAAAGCTCACAAAGCTCTTCATCTTCTGTAGAGCCTGCAGTGCCTACTGTAGTTCCTCCGCAAACGCCTCAAGCTTCTGAAGCTGAAGCTCCCAAAGCTGCTAAAGAAGCGAAAGCTGAAGCTTTACAGGCTAACGCTCAACCTTTGATACAGAAGATGGAAATGCGCCGCCGATCTACCAGTTCGCTTCCTCGCTTATCGCGAATGAAACGAAACTGTACTTCTTACATCGGTTCTTCATGTTCATTTTCATGCACTGGAAGACTAAGAGACGCGCGTTCACGGAATCATCTCTTGGGACCGTTGTGATCCGCCATCATGGCCCCGGAAGATCAGATGTCGAGTTTGGGCTGATCACTGAAAGTGGAGCTTGGAAGAGAATGTCGCGTCCGATCACATTCGCATGAAAGATGTAAGATAGAGGCCCTTCAGGAACCTGGAACGCGTAGGTCTTGGTGGGCATACCCGTCATTTGGGTAGGAAGAAAGCTGAGGCGGCCAAGAAGCGTGCGATCAGAGCGCGACAGAATCGCATTCGCTTGTCGAGCAAGGACGGCGCCCACAAGAAGAAAGAGGGGTTGTTAGGGGATTCTTCCCCTAACGAATTGGCGTCGTTTTTGTGATGCGATGAGAAAGGGGTAAGACGGCGGGCGAGCTCAAAGCATCGTATGAGCTCGCTCGTTTGTGGTCTAGATGTCCATAAGGATAGTGTCTACGCGACTGTGATGAGTTACGGTGGAGAAGTGATTGAGAAGAGGAAGCTGTCTAACGATGAGGTCGTCGGCTTCCTCGGCCAGTATCCGATCGACAGGGTTGCTATGGAGTCATCCACGTCCATCGTACCCGTCTATAGGGCGTTGAGAGGGAAAGGATACGAGATACTCGTCTCGCATCCAAAGAAGACTAGGCTGGTAGCTGAGTCACGTATCAAGACGGATAGGGTTGATAGCTGGGCTGTGACGGAGTTGGCTCGGCTTGACGCCTTGCCGTTATCGTACATGCCTCCAGACGATATCGCCGCGCGACGGGAGAAGGTTAGACGTAGAGCCTTCCTGGTGAGGATGCGCAGCAAGCTGAAGGTGAAGATCAGGGCTCAACTTGACATCAACGGAATCACTCCACCCTCCGAGTATGGCTTATTCACCTCTAAGGGAGTGGAGTGGCTTCGCTCGCTGCAACTAGAAGCGGTCGAGTCCTACCTGCCAGTCATCTCCACACTTGACATCCAAGTAGGGAGACTGTCCAAGGAACTGCGTACGATGGCTTCAGGAGATGAAGAGGTCAGGCTTCTCATGACGATTCCTGGCATAGGCTACTACTCGGCGCTACTGGTCAAGTCGGAGATAGGCAGCGTCGACAGGTTCCCTGACGGCGAGAAGCTGTGCAGCTACGCTGGACTAGTTCCATCGGTCTCGATCTCTGGTGGGCATAAGCGGTATGGCTCCATAACCAAGGAGGGCTCACGCTGGCTCCGCTGGATCATGGTTGAATGCGTCCATACGCATCTGAAGTATGATACGTCGATCACTCGAGCCTACCACGCGATAGCGGAGAGGAAGGGTGCACGCATCGCGAAGGTTGCTGCTGCGAGACGTCTACTGATGTGCTGCTACTCGGTTCTGCGGAATCGTGAGCCCTACCATGATCCCGCAGGCCATTATGAACCGTCATGATCAGGCAGAGATTGGATAGCTCCGACGTCACACACTGCGTCCTTGTACGCGTTTTTGTGATTGGAGCCGCCTGGTTGCGCATGCATATTGCTCTCACATGGGCGGATAGGGTGTGTGCGCATCGTTACGCTTAACTCACAATGGAGGTCTATGGATGTAACAAATTTCTCATAGGTGTGTGGGTCTAGTGGTGCGGGCGTCGGAATTTGAACCATCAAGGGAACTTGTTCTGTCTCCCCTGTGCCCTCCCATCAGGAAAATGATGTGAACCGTCTATGGGAGTGGAGGTGGAGAAATAATATGCCGCGAGGGGATCTTCTGGTCTCATAGGTGTCAAGACTTGAACGGGAACAGAGACGATTCCGCGAGAGATGGCGTGGCTACCTCAAAGCCCGATGAAATGTCGGGGGTTGTTCAAAAAGTGCGGGGGGTGGGATTCGCGCACCAGTTTACCAGTATGATTTACCCCATATGTGACCAAGATGACTCAACCTCAGTGGTTGGATTTGTCCAAAATTGAATTGGAAAAGCGCCCCTTCCTAGCCTATTGTGAGTCACCAAATCAAGTGCATGGGTGCGGTTAGGTGCGGCACCTAACGTGCACCTAACGTCTTGGTCATGGGATTCAAGACTGAATTGGGTGGGTGCAAGTTCCTCAACGCCTGCGTTCCTAATGGAGGTGCCAGCACCGTCACACCCACACACGCCGAGATTGATGGTTCAATTTCCATTGCTCGCAGTATAGGTACCACCACGAACGAACAACTTAATGGTTCAATTTTGATCGCATGAAAGGCCGCACCCCAATAATCAAACCGAAACGGAACACAACCATGCGAAAGCATACAAGCCAAGCATGGCGAGACATGATCACCCTATGGCTGAAAGACCAAACCACATTCCTGAAGCGGTACCATCAACGCAGCAAAGCAGAATCCGTCTACAGCGCCCTGAAGCGATGCTACGGAAACCATCTCGCAAGCCGCAAACCAGCAGCCCAAAGAAGAGAACTCCACCTCAGAACCCTCAGCTACAACATCGTAGCCAACCTCACAGCGATCAGAGAAGAAAACAGATAACTTTCCACAGCCGATCGTAGGTACCGGCATTCTAGGTACTCAGATCGTCATGCTCGCGGCGAATGCCGGCTACGAGGTCAAAGCGTACGACGAACGGGAGAGAGCATTCGATGAAGCATACAACAGGATCCAATCTCATCTACGGAGAAAGAACGTAACACCTCTCATACCATGGGAGAAGTGGGAGCTATGCAAGCAACGTGTGCAAAAATTGATGGCCCTTGAAGAGACCGTGCGAGACGCTGAGCTGGTCATGGAAGCTGTGCCTGAAAGTCTGGAACTCAAGAGCAAGGTCTTCAAAGAACTTGGCCGGAAGGCACCTCCCGAAGCAATCTTTGCGACGAACAGTTCCTCGATTCCAGTCTCAAGGATGGAAGCAAGCAGTGCAAGAGCCGAACGATGCCTGAAAATCCACTTCTATTTTCCACTCGAAGGGGTAAACATCGTCGACATCATGAGCGGAACCAAGACACTTCCCGATGTCATGAAAAAGGGAGCCGAATGGGTTCGCTTGATAGGTTGCATCCCACTGCCTGTCAAGAAAGAGATCCTTGGCTTCTGTTTCAACCGTGTGTGGAGAGCCATCAAGCGAGAGGCACTCTACTTGTGGGCAAACGGGTTTGTGGATTTTCGAGACACGGATCGGGCTTGGATGGTCTTCACAAAGATGAAGGAGGGTCCCTTTGCAGTCATGGACAAAGTCGGACTAGACGTCGTCTACGACATCTAAATGGTCTACTATCGGGATTCTAAGGATCCTAGAGACAGACCGCCAGATGCGCTGCTTGATATGGTAAAGAGAGGCGAACTCGGTGTGAAGTCGGGAAAGGGCTTCTATACATATCCAGATCCTGAGTACCTTCGGACCGATTTTTTTAGCCCATGCAAGAGTGACAGTGGATGATGGCGAGACTTCTCTACCTCACATTTTCCGACGCTCTCGGATCTTGTTGAAGCTTGAAAACTTGATATCTCCATCAACTTGCTTTGAGGACTAGGTCCTAGGATTGACGCCGCTGGATCGGATACTGGCAACCTTTGAAGGCAAGAAAGTCGATCGTATAGTCTGGCAACCACGCATCGATCATTGGTACGATGCGAACAAGAACCTGGGAACGCTCCCCCGCAAGTACCGAGGCAAGGAGCTACTCGAGATCTACGATGACCTCAGGGCCTCTCCGCGAACCTACCGCTTCTTCACCCCCACAATCAAGGTGATTCAAGGCAAGAACGTCGAAATGAAGGTCAGAGAAGACGAAGAGAAGATAGTGACCACCTACGTTACACCGACTGGTAAGCTTAGAGAAGTTCAGACCAGAACAGTTCACGGCGCGGCAACTTACCCCACGGAGTACCTAGTCAAAGGGGTAGAAGATTTTCGAACTCTGGAGTACATCCTGGAGAATCAGGAGTTCGAGTTCGATACGCAGCTGTATGATGAAGTCTCCCGAATGATTGGTGACAGGTCTGAACCCATCATAAACCTGCCGTGGGCCTCCATACAAAGGCTGACAGTTGACTGGATGGGGTTGAAGAATACGGTGCTCTCGCTTTGGAAGCATCCAAAAGAGACGAGCGACGTGGTCCAAGCAATTCAGGACAACGATAGTCGCAGAATCGATTTCATCAAGAAGACTCCATTCAAATTCGTGAACTTTGCCGACAACATCGACCAAGATCTGGTCTCGCCTCCCATGTTCGAGAAATACATGCTCCCATGGTACAAGGAGAAGACCCGCGACCTGCATGAAGTAGGCAAAATATGTATCTCACACTGGGACGGAAACATCAAGCGCCTTCTCTGCTACGTAAAAGACACGGGCATCGATTCCCTCGAATGCGTTCCTCCACTTCCTATGGGCAATGTCACATTGGAGGAGCTGCACGAAGCCATGGGAGAGATGGTGCTATTTGACGGATTGCCCGCAAATCACTTCTTGGACATGGTAAGCGAGCAAGAGCTTGAAGACTTCACGAAGCAAATTCTCAAACTGTTCTCTCCTAGGATTATTCTTGGAATCTCAGATCAGCTTCCGCCAAACGGAGACATAGAGAAAGTCCGAATGGTCAGCGAGATAGTGGAGCAGTTCAAGATGCGTCTGGTAGTGGGATTGTCTTCATTCGACGATTTTCACGGGAGGCGAACGGCAAACTGGAACGCTTCTACGGCGTCTACGAACAGAAACAACACCAATTCAAAACCATAGACGAATACGTCCACTGGCATAACGAGGTCAAACCACACCTCAGCCTCAACATCGAAACCCTAGAAACCCCAATCCAAGCCTTCCACAGGAAACAACCACCCAAAGAAGAGGAAACCGAAACAGCAGAGCAACTCGTGAAATGATTATGGGAAATCACAGCACCTGCTGAATCTCGACTGAAGCTTTGGACCACGAAAAGCTATTATCTTCATAATAGCATCTGAAGCGCCATTGAGGTCTAACGACGCTTGGCCAAAGTGACCCTCGAGAAGGTCCGGAAGGCATTTGGTAACGTAAAGGCCGTAGATGGCGTGAGCCTTGAAATCGCGGATAGGGAGTTCCTTACACTCCTAGGACCATCGGGATGTGGAAAAACGACTACCCTGCGCCTCGTAGCAGGGCTAGAGGAAGTCACCGAAGGCAACATATACATTGGGGACAGACTCGTCAATGATGTTGCTCCCAAAGATCGCAACATTTCAATGGTCTTTCAAAGCTACGCGCTGTATCCGCACATGAACGTCTTTGACAACATCGCATTTCCCTTAAAGATCCGACATGTGAACAAAGCCGAGATTCGGAAGCGTGTCAAAGAAGTTGCAGATCTGCTTGAGATCGGCGGTCTCCTCGACCGAAAACCGAAGGAACTCAGTGGTGGCCAGAGACAACGCGTCGCGCTCGGGAGGGCTATCGTGAGGAAACCTGATGTCTTTCTAATGGATGAGCCGTTGAGCAATCTTGATGCGAAGCTCAGAGTCTACATGAGAGCTGAGCTCAAACGGCTCCAGAAACGCCTCGATACGACACTGGTCTATGTCACACACGACCAAGTTGAGGCTATGACCATGTCAGACCGTATCGCAATAATGAACGAGGGCAGGCTGCAGCAAATCGGCAGCCCACTGAACATTTACTTCTGCCCGACGAACCTTTGGGTCGCCGGATTCATAGGCAGCCCCCCGATGAACTTCTTCGATTGCACGCTGACGGAGAAGGACAGCGGCGGAGTACTTGACGTGACCGAGTTTCAGGTTCCTCTGTCAAGAGAGACTTTCGCTGTCATCAAGAAGGACGCTACTACATCTGAGCTTGTTCTCGGCGTCAGGCCTGAGGACATGAAGGTCAGCAAACAAGTGGTCCCCAATGGAATCCAAGCGAAGGTATACGTCATCGAACCCATAGGCGATAGTGCTATCGTGGATGCGCGAATTGGTGGCACATTGATCAAGGCCAAGGCCGACCCCCTCTTCCAGGCTAAGCTTGACGACATGGTCTACTTGACCTTCGACACAGAGAAGATGCATGTCTTCGACAAGAAGACGGGAACCACAATCGTATAGCACACCTCACATCGAGGACATACATGGAGTCGGCGACAGTACCCGGCGCCCACTACTGTCATGATTATCGAGAGGATCGGTTAAGCTCCTACGGGCTCAACTTGAGATTCATTAGACCCCATAACACGGGTGAGGTGTGAGCGGCTTAGGTCACTCAGTTGAATTGCAGAATATTGCTGGGCAAGGGGCCACCGTGTTCCCCCGAATAATGATATTCCAGGCAAACAGAGCTCATCGCGTCTTCGTACAGGAGATCGGAACATGAGCAAGGAGATCGCTCAGAGACTTGTGCGGATCGTCGGTCGAGGAAACGTCCTATCGTCACCTGAGGATCTGTATGCGTATTCCGTGGATGCGTCCCTCCAGTACAGAGCGATACCTTCACTCGTCGTAAGGCCGGAGACAATAAGTGTGAACGGCGGGCGACTGATGGATTAGGAAACTGAGCTATCGGATTGTGCAACCCGCCTTCGAGCGTGCTCCATTCTGACCGCACTGATTCCTCAAGGAAACATGGACCGCTGAGGGTAGTCAAGAGGGGAAAAACGGTGAGAATTGAACTGCCTTACGGCAGACAAAAGAGGTCTTTTGAGATAGAAGAAAAAAGTCTGGTAGGCATCTTCTCTCCCAAAGATTCTGAGCCAGCCAAGGATGTGGTGACTGAGGTCATTCGTTCACTCGAGAACCGTGTCGGCACACACGGATTAAGGACCATCCTTCGACGGAATAGGAAAGTTGCCATAGCCGTCGACGACAACACGCGGGCAACCCCCGTGCGCCTCGTTCTCCCGGCGCTGATAAAGCACTTCAACCTCCGAAGGGAAGATGTTCAGGTGATCGTTGCCCTCGGAACCCATCGAAAAATGACGAAGGCGGAGATGGAAGAGAAGTACGGCAAAGATACTCTTCAGGAGTACGAGTTTGTCAATCACGCGTTCGATGAACACGAGCATCGGAAACATCATACCTCACTTTACCGCGGGGTGGTCAGCGGGCTCGAAGATACACCTTCCAGGCCTAGCGGGCGAGGAAACCGTGGGATGGATGCACTACATCTCAGCCATGGAACTTCCAAACGCCCTGGGGGTCGTTGAGAACTCGGGGCGCATGTTGATGGACAAGTTCGCCGAACAGGTCGGGCTGGACCTGATAATCGATACAGTCCTCAACAGAAGAGAGGAAATAGTCAGGATCTTTTCAGGCAACTTTGTAGAAGCGCATAGGAAAGGCGTAGAATTCGCCAAGAAGATGTACAACGTAGACGTTCCAGAACGCGCAGACATTACCCCGCCGACATTCCTTCCTCAGTAGAGTGCCGGAGCAGCATGTATTCGCTGTTAGCCCGGTCAGGTTGCAGAGCCCTGGCGACATAGCGACACCGCCCCCCAAATGAGTGGGCCATGATTGTGCCATCAGAGATTCAGCAATCTTTGGGAATACGAAGAGAAAGCGGTCCTGCTGTGTGTGCTACGACCACAAGAAAACAGGTGCAAAAAAACCTCAATTTCAGGATCGTCCTTAAATGAGTAAGAGTCATCATCATAGACTCGTGACAAAATCGAGCCAAGGCGACTGGTCTCCAAGACTGAGTTGAACTTGTTAGCGATTTGTTACCGTTGGGATCACCGCTGCGCGGGTGACTTAACGTGGCTACGCGCCACCTATTTCGGAATGCAAAATTCCATACACACCCTCCAGGATCACGACAACGAAACAGGATCACGACTCCACTTGCAAAGTTCTGATCAATGTGTGCTCTTAAAACGAGGAAGACCCCGTACGCGCCTCGAGCTTAAAGAAGAATCAGAGAAATCTCTTCATGCACATCGATACGTGTCCGAAATGTGGAGAGCCAGGATTCCTCGTTAGAACGTACCGACAGATACAGGGCAAAACCTACGGGCCGTACTTGGCTGTGCAACACTGAGCTGAGCTGTTCAATGTCCTCCTGGTTGTCTTGTCGAAGTCTTTCCCCAATATGACGGCGATTGTTGTCAGTTGTTGCACGTAGCCCGCTTGCCTTGCTATGCTTAGCCCTTCCGCCTTCAGTCTGTCAAGGAATTGCATCACGAGGGTCTTGTTGTGGTCTAAGACTCTTGGGTGGGCATTCAGGAACCTGCTGGCGCGTTCGAGTCGCCGCTTGTAGTTGTGGATGTCTGTTCCGTGTGGTTCACGCATCTGGGACGCCGTATGGTCTCTCCTGAGCTCTTTTAAAGCGAGAAACCGCGGAGACGCACAGGGGGTTGAACCAGAGGTTTGGCGCCGGGAGAGGGATTCGAACCCCCGAGGCCCAAAGGGCCACAGGCTCTCCAGTCACGCATTCGTGGCGGACTCAAGGCCTGCGCCTGTAGACCGCCCCTTATGGGGCGCTAATCCACTCGGCCTTCGGGATGCGAGACTTCCTCTCATATCCCGGCAGGTGTTCCCGGCACCATGAAACCTGTATCGAGATCGCGTCATCTAAAAGACTTTACCGACAAAGGCTGTC
>Ga0315280_10003829_pt1 | contig 22713 bp, 1 predicted proteins | sample YL17G06_40_MG_FD_203697 | JGI IMG/M metagenome (GOLD analysis project Ga0315280, IMG submission 203697) | Sediment microbial communities from Yellowstone Lake, YNP, Wyoming, USA - YL17G06_40 | ecosystem: Environmental > Aquatic > Freshwater > Lake > Sediment | place: USA: Wyoming | collected... | reverse complement strand
TAGGGGCTCAATTTATTGAGCCCGAAAAATCAGATGTAGCGCCCGATGATGCTCCTCTCCCCTTGGGGGAGAGGGTCGGGGTGAGGGGTAAATATCCAAATTTCCGATTATTTGTTGAGGCATCAAAATATGAGGGAGAAATAGACTTTTCAAAGGTAGATACTGAGAGGACAGGATACATAAAAGAGCTGAGCAATAAACTGACAAATGGGGAACTCTCAGAGCTTTTGAAGAAGAGTCTTGACTATAGATTAGGGAAGGTGACCTCGGGTGAATACTACTCTTATCTTCAGTCACTTTCTTCCCGGATGGGTAAGGGATTAAGGTCAGAAGATCCCAGGATACTGAGTGAGCTTGTGACATCAAAAGAGGGGAGGGAGGGGTATCCGAACCTCAATTTATACATCAAGTATAACAAGCTTTATGACGGGATAGACCAGAATAGACTGTTTACTGAGATTAGTGAATTAGAAGAAGAGATTAGACAGAAGTTATGCGAGAGGGAAGAGGAGAGGGAATTAGTAAAACTATCCAGGATGCTCGGCGTTTTGGAGAGTCTGGTGAGTCTTGAGATATCAAATGAAGACCTGGCATATTATTATAGGCATCGTGGTGAGATTACGCCCGGGATGTTTTCCAGGTTCATAAAGGGGCATAATGTAGGGGCTCAATTTATTGAGCCCGCTTCTACGGGTTTGATGAATCAAACCCCTACAGGGGATGTAGGGGAGGCCCGCCGTGGCCTCCCAAATTACGGGACGGCACAGCGGCCGTCCCCTACATTAGTAATGGCGAATCTATCAAGATTTGAGGAGTTTTACAGGATTGCTTTACAAAGAAATGAAGGTTTAGTAAATAACACCATCTCCCGGATGGAAAAAGAAGGGGTGAGAACTGGTATTCTCATTGCTGGTGGGTTCCATACTTCAGGGATTACAGAACTCTTGCGGAAGAGGAATATGTCTTATGTAGTAGTTACTCCTCGTCTGGGGGATGGGGGTTCGGATGATTCAAAACTTACTCCCAGAAAGAAGAGGACAGACCTTGAGAAAGCGATAGCGGGGATTATCGGGGCATTAAGGCCAGCCAGTCTATTGGGAGACCAATCATTCCAGACATATTCTGTGATTCAGCTTAATGGCAGGAGTTTAGTTCTCTATTCTCAATTTGCTCCAAGAGAGATAGAAAAGGCATTTGCTGATTTAAGGGAGAATTGGGAGAAGGAACTTAGGGACAAACCCGGGTTGAGGGGAGCGATAGAGAATGTTGACTTTTTGCCGGTAGTGCTAACAAGAGGGAAAGAAACATTTGCCTTAGGGGTTGCCACAGGGAGGAAAGGCAATTTACCATTTATTTTCCGATACGATACGAAAAAGAAAACCGTCTCTGAAGTTATCTTTGGCGAAGATAATTGCCGGAAATTTCTTTCCAGTTCCTTTGATAATATTGCTCAAGTCCGCCGGGAAGTTTCTGAAAAGCTACCCGAAATCTGGCCTTTCTTGGCTCCGAAGGATATCCTCGTGGCTGGCAATGAGGGTTCGGCAAAAGTGCTTTCGGTGGAGCGAACGCCAACCGAGTCGGCTGCAAGGGCTCGAATGCCAGATAGGAATGGTGGCTTAATTGCTGCTTTTGGGAATATTGCAGCAATATTCTTGAGGAATCTTGCTGGGCTTATTGGAAACCTCATAAGGAATAAGAAAGATGTGAGTAGAAAATTCACTGGGGACGAGAGTCGTTCGGCAATAAGGGGGAGGGTTTTTGAGTTTCTGGACAGTTTAGAATATGGAAACCTTACTTCCAGTCAAAAAGCGACCTTAAGGAAAAGAGACATAAGAGATGAAGGACAATTCAATAAAACGAAAAGTGATGTAAAAAAGCATTTGAGCATCATCTTCCTGGATACTGGGAGGAATCTATTCTGGGTAAGAGGGAGATACGCAGCAGCCCATTATGGAAGAAGGAAAGGGAATGTATATGTTTCAGTAGGATTTGCGACCAGGGCATCGCCAGACCAGATTTTTGAAGTAGTCTCCCACGAAGTCCTCCACATTTTAGGATTTACCCACCGACAAGCCTTCAATATTGCCAATGAAGATAATATTTCCTATCGTGCTAAAGAATTAATGGATTCATTAGCTAAAGAAGATAAAAAAGCATGGACTGAGCAAATTTATGAACTCTTAAAGGATGTACAGATTTATAGATATGTAACGGCAAGAGGGCAATTACCTTCGGGAAGTAGACCACAATCTGCTACGGACTTTATTGCGAGTCCTAAAGGCATTGAACGGCTCATAGAAGGATTTAAGGCGTATAGGCGAAATTTAGACTTAGCTTGGCATGAAATTTCCGAGAAAGATGTTGTTAAATATGTAAAAGCAAGAAATGTATGGGCCGAAATCGAAGATGATATTAGCGATTATCATCAAGCTCAATACGAGCTCCAAAGGATTGAAGCTTTTCTTACTCAGCCGTCTATAAAAGGATTAAAGGACATTGCTTCAGCTTTATCCTGGAGAGGCGATACCTATTACATAGTCACAGAAACACTGGAAAGAGACAAGAGGGATGGTCTACTTAAGTTAATAGAGGACGCTCGCGAATCCTTTAGAAGAAATCAGCCAGATGCTGTTTACAAAGACCTTCTTGAAAACTATTTTGTAAGTATAGCCGTGAGTTTAGGCGGAACAAAGATTGGTGCTGCTGCAGTAAATGGAAAAGGAAAATTTATTCAACAGGTTGATGAAATTCGCACTCCTTTAACATCTTCGGAAAACTTACTGAGAGCTATCTTTTCACAGATAGAGAAACTTGTTCAACGGGTAGGAATAGACCGAGTAGCTGTAATGGGTGTTTCTTCACCAGGACCTTTAGACCCGGAGACCGGCGTAGTTCTAAAACCTGATAACATTCCATTTGAAAATTATCCTCTCAAAGCCAATTTAGAGAAAACCGCAAAAGAGAGATTCGGACGACACATTGAGGCGAGAGTGGTTCACGATGGAGCAGCCTCTGCGCTCGGAGAGGTATGTCCTGTAGGGACGTTTCCAGGAGCAAAAGATGTATGTGCGATTATCTGGGGAACTGGAATAGGAAATGGGGTAATCCGTAATGGAAAAATTTACTGGGACGATCCTGAGTTGGGGTTAATGGTTGGAGAAATAGGCCATATGCTGGTACGGGGCATTGATGGTAGCTACACGTTCCGACCTGGGGAAAGATATCCGAAATTACGACCAAATGAACAGGATTTTGAACATAGATTAGGCGGTCGTTACCTAATTGAGAGATTCCGACAACAGATTGCTTCTGATGGGAGAGGAGAGGGATTACTCAGATTAGTCAATAGGGACTTGGATAAATTAGAAAATCCAGATATCAATGCCGCCGCACGGATGGGAAATGAATTTGCAAAAGAATTGATTCGCGAAGCAGGATTAGAGTTTGGACAAGCATTAGCTGGGTTTATTGAGTACTGGAGAAGACGCGGGGAAACTTTTATTAATAACATTGCTATTGGTGCAAGTGTTGCCAAATTAGGTAATGGATTAATGGATGGGGATGGTAAACCTCTTTTAATTGCTGCAATTCATACCGGCTTAAAAGAAGAACTTGTGTCAAGAGGAATCAGAGATTATGATGTTAACAATGTAAAGATTTCAAAGATTCTTGAGTACGAAAGAGAACTAATGGCATTCGTTCCTAAGTTTGAGGTAGAAGAACGAGAAAGTAAGGCAGTGGAGGTGATAACGAGCGAAGATGAAGATATCCGAAATACCAGAATGGAGGATTTGTTTGAAGGTCTTGACACTAAGCAATTATTAGCAGAAGCTCAAGCTTTAGAGAAACTACGCAAGACATCCGATAATCTGTATCATAAGGTACGGGCATGCGCGCTGCTCAGTATGTTATATGGTATTTATCTTTATAGGATAGATGCTCCGAATATTCCCGATGCAGGGAGTGTTGATTTTGCAGCAGTAGAACATATGGGGAATAGGGAGTTTGAAGAGGCGATAAATATCCTTTATCGGCAAGAACTTTCCAAGACACTCTTTACCTATTTAGCTGATATTTACGATAAATTATTGTTTGAATATTTACAGGAACAAGTAAGGGACTCCATTCGTGCTTTACCAGAGAATAAATGGATGTTTGAGGTTAATGACTTAGATAGTTATCAAAAAGCAATAGATACAAGAAAGATAAGACTTCCGAAACGTTTCTTAGAGAAAGATGAGAAATACGGCCGATACCCTGTTTTACATCTAGCAGCACCAACCAGGATTGAACTTACATCTAACGTTGCATCTGATATTTTCTTTTTGGCTATGGATAGACCAGAAAAGGCAAAGGTTATTAATATATCCGCAGATTTAGCTATCGAGGGCTCAGGTAAGGAACCTGCCCCGCCCATTAACGTTTACATGCGGGTAATCGATAAGCCAGTTATAAGGTTTCGCTCAATAGATTTAGAAGAGAAGGAAGAGGTAAAAACCCTGAAGGATTTGTTTGACTTCAGTACTTATTTAAGTGCGTTGAAAGCCGCGGTTGTGACTTCAGGGATAGTTCCTTATGGTTTTAAGGGCAGGGATAATATAGAGTTAAAAGATATATTAGCCCGTTTTGTGGGAGAAGGCAAAGGCCTTGAATTCGTAACTTATATTCATGCAGCGGGTGAACCGATACCTCGCGGGTCAGGGTTAGCAGTAAGCACAATGTTATTGGTAGCAGGTATTGACGCAGGAATGAAATTCTCCGCACAAATGAAATATGACGATGAACGTATTACAGAAGATGACAAGATTATAGGAAGCGGCCGTACTGTATTTGGTGAGCACATCGGAGGTTCAGGGGGTGGCTGGCAGGACTCAGGCGGACAATGGGGGGATGTGAAGCGTTGTGAAGCAGTAAAAGCTCAGCCAGGTGATCCTGAACACGAAGTAAGCAGAGGAAGATTATTGCCAACATATACACCTATGGGACTAAACTCAGATCTTCGAAAGAAGCTGGTTGATTCCATGGTTCTGGTGTTCGGCGGAGCTGCTCAGGACGTAGGACCGGTTTTGGAGAATGTCACCCGACAGTATTTATATAGGAATAGAGAAGCTTGGGAGGCCCGTTTAAGAACCGAAGAAATTTTCGAAAAACAAGCGAGAAATTTAAGGGAAGGTAATATTAGGGAACTTGGTAGGTTAGAAGACGAAGATTGGGATAACCGCATAACAATAGTTCCTTTAGCGGATAATGCCTATATAGATACGATTGTTAAACGACTTAGAAAAATATTTGGTGAAGATCTCTGGGGATCTGATTCTACAGGTTGCCGTGGAGGGGCAGGACATGTTTTCTTTGTTAATCCCCAAAGGAAAAAGGAGTTTATTCAGGAATTTAGGAGAGTGGCTAACGAGGTTAGGAATGAATTTAAAGCTGGCTTTCCTATTCCAGTTGAACCGACAGTATATACTTTCAGGATTAATACTGAAGGCATTAAGGCTCGTATACTTGGGGGTGAGGACGCAGTTATACCTGAGATAGATGAAAAGACTAAATTCATAAATACTTTGAGAAAAGCTCCTGCTCCGGATGAACTTAGAGCAAGGTTAATGGATCTATTGAAGAGGATAAACCCGGATGATTACAAGTCAAAAGAACAGCTTAAGAGAACTTTGATAAGTATGGCTGGGGAGGACATGGAACTGACTACATTGATCGGAGAGGAAGGCATTACAGTGGAATTGCCTGAAAGTGTTAAGGAAGCAGCTAAACTTAGCGAAGCATCCAATAGAGCAAAACTTCAAGTGTATCAGCGAGGAGAAATTAGTTTAAAAAAGAACCGCAAATATGTAGTTAGTATAGAGCCATTAAAACCGGATAATGAAAGGGTAATCAAAAGGCTAAAGGATGCTAAAAGAAAAGCGCTTGTGAAAAAGATAGGAGGCCAGGCTATAAGGGATGGAAAAGTTATTGAAGTAACCTTTGCAGCAGGAGTTGGAGCTCGATTTACAGGTGGTGAAGCTGCCAAGCCAGCCTATCCTATATTAAAGATTGGCGACCGCTGGTATTCATTTATGCATATTCAAGGAGCCGAGACAGTACAGACATCAAGGGAGCATGGTGGTGTTCGCATACCTCATATAAGTTACACAGGACACGCTACAGAAGATGCTGTAAGGCAATTGGCAGATAGAGAAAATAATTTTGGTTTAGGGGATGATTTATTCATTGCACGAAGTGTTAATACTAGCCAGCGTGCTTATCCTAGGAGAGATGATTTAGATTATATTAGGAGTAATGAGCCAAAAGGAGATGAGATACATGAGAAAAACAGAAACGATAAGTTAGCCGCTGACACAAAATGGGCAACCAAAGACCACCAAGAGGGCGGTTCATTTATACCTGGAGGACGCAATAAACTTAATCAATTTAATCCACCTGGCCATTACTATTGGTTACCGGATGTTATTTTAGATGGGACCTTGGGTAGAGCATTAAAAGCGAATCCAACTGCTGAAATTATTTTTGCGCATAATGTTGATAATCTATTAGCAACCATTGACGAGGAGACTTTAGGATTACATATAGAGAGCGGTAAGCCAATTTGTGGCGAGTTTTCACCGATTACTATTGAAAATGTTGGGGGTGGTGCGGTTATAGCTACATTTCCAGATGGAACAACCAGACTTGTAGCTCTTGAAGAGTTAGCATTCCCTAACATACCTGATTCATTTAGGATTTTATTGTACAATGTAGCTTCTTATTGGATTAATATCAAGCCGGTATTGAAAGAAATGGGTATTACCAGGGAACAGGTTATTAAAATTGCTGAAGGCGATGAAGTGGTGTCAAAAGAAGTTCAGCAAAAGTTAGCTGAATTCGAGAAGAAGCTTCCAACCTATGTAACTGTAAGACCTGTGACTGAAGATTTTGGCATGGGCAGGCGAGAGACATACCCTGTTGCCCAGTTTGAGAAATTCTTTGGAGACATATCCTGGCTGATTGACTTTGGCTTTATACTTTCTGGTCCTGACAGAAGCGTGCATATAAAAGAGATTGCCCACCGGGACCTAGCTTTGGCCCGAGGTCTAATGGACTACCTGCTTCCCCTGTTACCTAAAGAGATGACAGTGGAATATCGGCATGGCGGACCGGCTATTGTAGAGTTTATAGTAGGTCTTATTACAGGAAAGAACTACAAATATTTCCTGAAGCCCAATGGTTCAACTAACTGGCAACTTATTGGAGAAGAGCTACGAAAGGTAATTCGAGGTATTTTTAAGAAGGAAGAAAGCAGGGCAGTGGAGGTGATAACGAACACGGATGAGAGGGTAAGGAACACGACCGAGGAGGATTTATTTGGTGATTTAAGTACGAAGGAGCTATTGAGAGAGGCGAGAGCCCTGGAGGAGCTACGTAAGAGGGCAGATAATCTATATCATAAGGTAAGGGCGTGCACGCTATTGAATGTATTATACCGTTTTTATCTATATGGAAAGGAAGACATTCGGCCGGAAGGGAATGTTGATTTTAAGAAAGTAGTGGTGAATATAGGGAACAGGAAATATGAGAAGGCATTAAAGAATCTTTATAAACAGAGAAAGAGAGAAGGGGATTCCAGGACACTATTTACATATTTAGCGGCAGTATACAACGAGTTAATGTTTGAGTATTTAAGGCAACAGGTAGAGAAATCCATAGGGGCGTTACCGGAGAATGAGTGGATGTTTACGATAAAAAGGTTAAAGAAGTACAATTTAAGAGTTCCACAGACACTCTTGCAGAAGGATGGGAAGAATCGGTATCCAGTGTTACAGATGGCAGCTCCGGTAAGGATAGAGTTAACATCAAATGTAGCCTCGGATATATTCTTTTTAGCGATGGACAGGCCGGAGAGGGCGCGGGCAATAAATATATCGACAGACTTAGCAATCTGGGGTTCAGATAAAGAGCCAGGTCCGCCGATAAATATCTATATGCGAGTTATAGATAAGCCAGTAATAAGGCTTCGTTCAGTTGATTTAGGGGAAGAGAAGGATGTAGATTCTCTGGCGGAGCTATTTAATTTTCGGAACGATGAGCTAAGTGCATTGAAGGCAGCGATAGTAACATCAGGGTTAGTGCCGTTTGGATTTCAGGGGAAGGATATAAAGTTAGAGGATATATTAGAGAAGCTATTAGGGGAGAAGGGATTAGGTATAGAGTTTGTCACGCATATACACGCAGGGGGGCAGGCGATACCGCGAGGGTCAGGGTTAGCAGTAAGTACGATGCTTTTGGTAGCGGGTATAGATGCAGGGATGAAGTTTTCCGGGCAGAGAGGCACTTCAGAGGAGGAGATAGTAACTGTAACGGAGGAGGATAAATTAATAGGTAGTGGCCGGACAGTATTTGGGGAATGGTTAGGAGGCTCAGGAGGTGGCTGGCAGGATTCAGGAGGTCAGTGGCGAGGGATAAAGAGGTGTGAAGGGCAGATAGCCCAGCCAGGAGATGTTGAATATGGGAAGAGCAAAGGTAAATTATTACCGACATATACGCCAATGAGTGAGTTAAGAGAGTTGATGGATTCTATGGTACTGGTGCATGGAGGGGCGTGCCAGGATGTAGGGCCGGTATTACAGGATGTGACAGTGGCTTATTTATTAAGGAGTAAAGAAGCGTGGCAGGCGCGGTTACGGTCTGAGGAGATATCAGATGAGCAGATAGAGAATTTAAGGAGAGGAGATATTGAAGCGGTAGGGAAGTTGGAAGATGAGGATTGGCAGAAGCGAATAGAGATAGTACCTCTGGCAGATAATGGATATATACTGGAGGTAAACAGGCGACTTCGGAAAGAGTTTGGTAGAAATTTCTGGGGGTTTGATTCCACAGGGTGTCGAGGAGGAGCGGGAGGGGTCTATTTTGTAAATCCTGAAAGGAAAGAGGAGTTTATCAGGAGATGGTATGAGGTATCTAAGGAAGTTAAAGCAAAGTTAGAGAAAGGGTTTCCCATAGCGGTTGAGCCAACGGCATATGATTCCAGGATTAACACCAAAGGGATAGAGGCACGTATTCTAAGAGGGGAATATGCGGTTATTCCGGAGATAGAGAGGAAAGAAAAGGGTGCTGCTGAAGAGAAAGGATTGCCGGCAAATGTAGAGAGGGCGGTTACGTTCAGCAAAGAATCCAATGAGGCAAAACTTACGGCTTATCAGAGTGGTAAGATTAGTTTAGAGCAGAATCGAAGATATATAAGAGAGATGGAGCCATTACAGAGAGGTGAGTTGATAGAGAGGCCGGGAGACAATAGGAGTAAGACAGCGGTAAATGAGATAGGGAGTGAGTCTATAAAGAATGAAGAAGTTATAGAAGTGACATTTGCGGCAGGAGTGGGAGCGCGGTTTACAGGAGGGACAGCAGCTAAGCCAGCATATCCGATATTGAAGACTGGTGAACGGTTTTATTCATTTATTCATCTTCAGGTAGCCAAGACATTAAAGAAAGCACTGCAGTATAGAGTGGAGATACCCCATATATTGTATTCAGGTATTGCCACATTGGATGCGATAAGAGAAGAGGCAAAGAGGGAGAATAATTTTGGGTTAGGAGATGATTTATATATTGCAGAGAGCGTGCATACCAGTCAAAGAGCATATCCTAAAGAGAAGGATTTAAAGTATGTAAGAGATAATGAAGCGAAGAGGCCAAAGAGGCAGGAAGAGTTAAGGGACCAGCAATTACAAGAAGATATAAAGAGGTCAAAAGAGTATGGAGAAGGGAGTGCATATATTCCTGGAGAGAGGGATAGGCTGAGCCAGTTCAATCCTCCTGGACATTTCTACTGGCTGTGGGATGTTATTTTAGACGGGACATTGGGTAAAGTATTAAAGAATCACCCGAGAGCGAAATATATTTTTGCGCATAATGTGGATAATCTATTAGCAAGTATAGATGAAGAGACACTTGGATTGCATATACAGAACAGGTATGCGATGTCAGCAGAGGTTTCACCGATAACATATGAGAATGTAGGAGGGGGAGCAGCTAAGGTTAAGTTTGCAGATGGGAGAGAAGCAGAGGTATTGGTTGAGGAAGCAGCGGCTCCGAGCATAGAAGATGCATTTGGCATGAAATTTTACAATGTGGCTTCCTATTGGATAACGATTGATGAGGTATTGAAAAAGATAGGAATTACGAAGGAACAGGTGATAGGGATAGCTGAGAGAGATAGAAATGCATTAAGGGAAGTATCGAAGAAGCTGGTTGAGTTTGAAAAGAATCTACCGACATATGTAACTATAAAGCCGGTAACGGTAGATTTAGGGTTAGGGAGAAGGTATGAGATACCGATAGCGCAGTTTGAGAAGTTCTGGGGAGATATATCCTGGGTGATTCCGACTAGATTTATATTATCGGGTCCGGATAGAAGCGTGCATATAAAAGAGATGGCCCACAGGAATCTGGCTATTCGTGAAGGGATGATGGGACATCTACTTCCCCTGTTACCTGAAGAGATGACAGTGGAATATCGGCATGGCGGGCCGGCTATTGTAGAGTTTATAGCAGGACTTATTACAGGAAAGAAGTACAAATATTTCCTGAAGCCCAATGGTTCAACCAACTGGCAACTTATTGGGAAAGAAATATGGAGAGTAATCCGAGGTATTTCTGAAGAGGAGATTGAGAAAGCAAGAGCATCTTACAGATACATATGTATATCATTGGGTGGGACTAAACTGGCTGTATCAATAGTTGATGGAAACAATAAAATTCTGGATAGTTCTGTAGTTATGTGGAACGATGTATTTCTGGATTGGAAGGGCAAGAGAGAATCAACTCGTGAAGAAGATGCGGATGAGGTGACTGAGATTGTTGTAAGAGAAATCGCAAAGCTCGTTGGAATAGCAGGAAAACACAGTTTGGATGACAGGAGAAAAATTACAGTAGGTGCGAACTTAGGCGGACCTGTTAATAAGAGAAAAGGTATCCTTGGCTCAGATTTCAAAGCTCCCCACCTGCCGTTCTATCGGTATCCATTTAGAAAAAAGCTGGAACAAATGTTGAAGAATAGAGGAATAACTTCTAAAGTCAAAATCTGCAACGACGCTGAAGGTGCTTTAATTGGTGAGACTTACCATCCTGATGGCCTTTTGAGGGATGTTGAAGATGGTGGAATTGTTATTATTGGGACAGGTGTAAATTTTGCAGTTAAGAAAAAAGGTAAAGTTTATTATGGATATACTGGTAGAGAAATTTTGGAGGGTGGACATGTTTTATATCAGGTGAGAGGTAGAGATGGAAAGATAGATTATAAATGGGGTGGTAATGAAGCAAAGGGTAGACATCCTATAGAGCGAGGAGCGACACCTGAGCAAATAATCAAAAAAAGCAATGGCATTGGAAGGGAATATCTAAACGATCCAGATAAATTCTTAAGAGATCATCCAAATTATCCAATTATTGAGTGGGGAGAGGGTCTAAGAGATTTTGAAGATATGGTATCTGGTCCAGCCATAAATGAAAGAATGAAAAGAGTGGGAACGCTATACACAACAAAGTCGCTTACGTCAAGAGCTCAAAACGGTAACGAAGAAGCGATTCACTGGATTAAAGTGATAGGTACCGACGTTGGTAGAGGGCTTGCAGCATTTATAGACGCGTATAAATATGAAAAATTTGTTAAACATTTAGTTTTAGTTTCAGGAGTGAACGAGCATATTGGAAAAGGCGTTTACGAAAATGAAGAGGATAGAGCCAACGAGTTAGATATATATATGAAAACTGTACGAGAGACTGCTAAGCGCGAATTGATTGAATACTTTGGAATGGTTCCGCACAAAGCAGAAGAGATTACACAGGGTATTGTCCGTAGCGAGATTACTTATGAGAGAGAGTTAGTGTCCACACTACCGACAGATAGAGAAGTGCTTAAGGCTTATAGGGCTCAATTACGAGCGACTGCAAGGAAGGCCACTGATAGAATTGGTTTCGGAAATATTCCAGCAATATTTTTGAGAAATATTGCTGGGCTTATCGGAAACCTCATAAGAAATAGAAAGGATGTAAGTAGAGGATTTAAGGGAGATAAGAGTCGTTCGGCAATAAGGGGGAGGGTTTTTGAATTTCTGGATGGTCTAAAATATGGAGACCTCACTTCCAGTCAAAAAGCCGAATTAAAGAAGAAAGGCATAAAGAATGAAAGACAATTTAACCAGAAAAGGAGCGATTTGAAGAACCATTTAAGTATCATCTTCCTGGATACTGGGAGGAATCTATTCTGGGTAAGAGGGAGATATGCTGCAGCCCATTATGGAAGGAGAAAAAGGAATGTGTATGTTTCAGCAGGATTTGCCACCAAGGCATCACCAGACCAGATTTTTGAAGTAGTTTCCCACGAAGTCCTCCACATTTTAGGATTCTCCCACCGCCAAGCCCTCAATATTGCCCGCCAGCGTGAAATTGAATTCGGAGCTCAAGAATTGGTGGATAAGTTATCAAGAGAAGCAAAAGGTAGAACTTCACCATTACCTATAGTCGATTTTGTTACCGCTCGTGAGATTTTTGAAGAGACACTTAAAGAGCAAAATATTCAGTTACCAAAAGGCATCTCTTCTGGAGAAGCGCTTTCACTTCTTCATTTTGCTGATAAGAAAGGACATGTGCCAATAATAGCATTAGACCAGGGTACTCTGGTTGTTTGGGCTAATCCGGATGCAAATAAAGAAAACCCATCACAGGAAGATACAAATGCTGCGACTCGCTTACGCCTCACTATAGTTTACTGGTTGACAAAAGGGTTACGTGAACACGGTAAATCTGTTGGATTTTTGCTTGATAGGCCAGCACTTGAGGCACTTAATAATGAAGGACATGAAGATGCATATGTTAGTAACATGGTAGAAAATGGGTTGTTGCCAGAAGATTTCACAGAAGGGGTAAAGGACGTTGCTTTTGTTGCACAGATGGAAGAGACTAGAGGGAAACGGGGCATTGGTAAAGACGGAACATTCTATATAGCGAAAAGAAGAGGGGAAGGCTTTGAAGGAGAAGAAAAATTCACTGTAGAAGAAGCTATGAGGCTCGGGGCTCGTATGATAAAGTCGAATGTATTTTTGTATTGCGGCCCTAAACTTACCGAAGATGAGATGGCCTTCAACGAAGAGCAGTGGAGATTTATAGAAGAGTTAGCAACTGAATGCCGAGGAAATAATATTGGGTATGTTAGTGAAATTTTGTTTATGGTGCCTGTGGCTATGAAATCTAAAGAGAAAGAGTGTAAAGAAAGTAGGGAATATATGGAATCTCATGCAAAGGCAACTTTAGAAACCGCAAGACGAATGAAGAAAATAGAAGGGATAACATTACAGAAACTTGCGCATCCGTATCCTGGCGAAGCTGCAATGAAGTTGATTTCTGAAGAAGATAGACAAGCAAAACTTCAGGAATTAGCCGATATAATTGGCGAAAAATGGCTTATTTTAAGCGCTGATGAAGGCTGGGATACTTTTCATAGAAAGGTTTTGGAAGCAACAAGGTATGGTAGAAATGCAGGTATGTTGGTTGGAAGGTCTCCCATTAAGGGTATTACTACAAAGGTTCAAGATAAGGCAGGTAAGGAAGCTGACATAATAAAATCATATGAGGAAATGGAAAGAATCCTGCAGACGGAAGCGGTTGATAAATTACTTACCTTATTGGGATACATAGACAAGGCACCTACTTCTGTATGGCGTGGTTTAGGACTTTCTTCAAGGGAAACAAAACGAATGAATGCTGTTCGCAATCAGCTCCGTAAGAAATTAGTTTCATTAGGGAGAACAAGTCCGTCAGAGCAACCTCGTGGGGCAAGTCCGGAGTTTAAAGGAGGAAGTGGCGAAAGGGGACTAGATCCGTTCAGGGCTTTCTTGCAAAGAGTTAAACAAATGAGAGAGGAAGCACAGTCAGAAGTAAATCTGAATGCAGTTGTCCAATTCTCTGAATCCTTCAAAAATGTACTTACTACAATGGTAGAATGTGTATTTGTTCCTGTCCGTTCCGTCGGTTCTGTTCCTATTGTTGCGCAGTTTAGAAAAATGAATATGCGATGGGGAAAAATTGTTCTAGGTGAAGCGGCTGAATATGATGGGCATAATGTTACTTTTAATCAAGACATTTTGACAGGATTTTTGAGAGCTTTACAGGAAGCTGGGTCAAAAGACGAGAAAAAAGCATTGATAAGAGACTTCCTCTTGAAATTATCAAGAATTGCCATCCATGAGACGGCAGGAGTGCTTACAGAAATCGAAGACCCTGACGATATAAATGGCGAAGCAGTGGAAATGATTGCTGGAGATATTATTGGATACTGGCTACTTAGACAACGTCTTGAACCACACGGCTGGCATAACAAAGTTGCCGCAGACACGTTGGTTCAAGCTATTGGTAAACTTTCCCAACATCTTATATGGGCAAGAGGAATTTACGACGAGTCTCTTGGACAAGAAAAAGGTTCTGATATCAGGAAGCTAATAGGCGAGATAGACAAATGGGGTGCGGAGGAAGGTTATCTACGAATGGCTCTTGTAGCAAGGCTTGAGCAAATATCTAAGTTTAGAGGTAAGACAATAGATTTTAGAAAGGTAGCTTCACTTATAGAAAGAATAGGACTACTCAACGCATCCTTTAATAGAAGACCCGCCCCTGGTAAATTAGTTGGTCAATTAGAATTGGCTGTTTCAGCAATTGCAGAAGCAAGTGTTGAAGTACCTCCTGAGCATCGAGCCACAGCCCAACCTCGTGGTGCAAGTCCAGAGTTTGCAGGAGAAACACTTCTGGAGGCGTTTAGGAGAAGAGTAGATTCTTTGCCAGTTAGTGAACTTGGGGAGATTGGTTCCAAAGTGGAAATAGTGAGAGGACTTATACAGAGGATAAACGGAAGCAATGAATTGAAGGCGGCTTTAGGGCATATTTCCTACCCTACGGATTTGCAGAGATTTCAGGAAGTTCCTTCGTCGGGTCGTAAAAGAATGGTAGAAAAGTTGTTAAATGACCATAATGTTAGAAATCCGGATGAACAACGACTTCTGCTTATTGTATTAGGATTGGAGGATTATATATTTGATCTGGATCGTGTGAGAGAGGTTATAGGTTTTGGAAATACAGCATGGGCTGAGAGAAAGAAGGGGGACCAAACTGATGAGACCTACACAATTCTTGTGTGGAGGGGGGTAGAAACTGGAGAGAGAAAAGTTTATAGGGAATACGATACTGGTAATACCAAAGCTATGGAGGAGCTCCGGACGCTAATGGCTGAAGGAAAAGTTGGTTTTAATAGAACCAATCGGACATTTGAAAGACTCGAACCATCTTCTCCAGAAGCCGGACTGCACGTAAGAGAGCCGCTTGGGGGAGGTTTATCATCAATTCTCCCATTTATTGGTATTTTCTGGGCATTGGCTGAAACCATTAGCTGGGCTGGCGAGGTAGTGGGAAGAGAAGGTGGCGGTAGAGTTTCTCTGTCTCAGGTGGCATATATTGTTTTGGGAACGATTCTCATCGTAGTAGTAGGAAAATATGTTTTGAAGCCACTTATGAGAAATACAGTTCTCGAGGGCTTAGGCTTAAGCGAGGAGTGGAAAGACAAGAACTGGTATTGGATAAAAGAACTCACAATAGGGAATCTAATGGACATTAGGCGCCTAATGGCGGGTATTGACAACCCAGAAGTAAAAGAGATGCTTTTAGATATTATCTTTAGGTTGGTGTGTATATATGGACTGGATAAGAGACATAGTTCTATAATAAAAGCTTTAAACTTAGTCAAATTTTTTAACCTACTGGAAGGCAAAGATAAGCAATCTGTAATAAAATTCTCATTAGGGCTACCGGATTGGTCATTTGATCGGGATGAAGTGTTGGAAGTAGGATTTGATAGGACACTCGGATACGATGATGGGTTTATTGCCGTATATCCGAGTCTGGATAGTGAGCGTCCTCAATTCTTTTTTGATACTTATGCTTATGGACCAAAATCTACGATTCAGGTGTTTGGTAGTGCAATTGAGGCAGGAAGTCTTGCCTTTGATAGGACCACAAAGAGATTTGTAATTAGAGCGCCGCATGTTCAGGCACTTATTTCATGTTATCAACGACCACTCGTGGAATCTTTACGGATAAGGTTTGAAAGGAAAGGGGTAACTACTCTTAAGGATAGAATTGAAATAGCGAAATCAGTTGCCATGAAAATGGGAGCAAGTCCTGAGTTGAAAGAGGCTTTATCTCAAATTGAGAGTCATCCGGACGAGTATGACAGGCAAGCACCACAGGAATTGGAAAAACTCGCGGGTTCTCTCTGTGAAAATATAAGAAATCCCGAAGAAAGGACATTTATACGGATTGTATTAGGATTGGGAGAATCGGGTCAGGGTATGGGAGGAAGAAGGCAAAGAGCTTTAATAGACTTTTTGAAAAGTAATAGTCTTGAGCGTGATGAGAGGATAACCAATGTAGAGATACTTGGTGCGTTACTCGACGACGGAGAAGACGTAGTAAATGTTTATCCTGACGATGAAACCAAATCACCTGTTATCTCCTTCAACCTGAGGAAGAAAGACGATAGAGAAGACTTAAAGCAACAGATGCTGAATTCCCAAATATATTATGATGCTACAACAAGAAAGTTTTACATCGTCCTTGGAGAAAGAGACGACTTGGTACGAATACCGCCGAGGACATCTTTAGGTGGACGAGCCTGGATGATTTTTGCTCTGACTACTGCTTTTTCAGCATTGGCTTCAACAGGGTTTACTAAGACTAATGGACATGTTTCGCAAGCAGGGTTTTTTGAACGTGTTCTTCTTCTTACAGTGGGCGTAGGGATGACAGTTTTTATATTTATGCGATGGTATATTCGCAGACCAAGGAATGTTTTTGACTCTGCCAGAAGACTGGCATTATCCAAAGGTATTGATGAAGAAAAAGATATTTCATTATTAACCGGATTGATGGAAAAAGAAGGGGTAAATCCTGTTAAAAGGTTATTTAAAGGTTTATCTCAGGAAGAAAGTGAGTATATGATTAAGGGTGTATATAGATATGGATTTAAAGAGGTAAAAACAGCAAAAGAATATGTTGAACAGATAAAAAAGGCTTCTCCATTGGAAAAACACCCATACCAGTATCTTTCTATTTTTGTTAAAGATATTCACTGGAGAGGTGACGAATTCACATCTATGCTGAATAAAGTGGCAGATTATGATTCCAGATATCTTTTACGAGTGGCTAAGATGATTAAAACACAAGATTCTCCTAGTACGATTATAGAGATTTTGAGTTTGGAGAATGTTCGAGGCGCTTGGATATCCGTAGTAATTGAGGCATTGGAAGAACATGGACCGCAAGCTATCTATAATGCTTTGATTAGGGACGGAGGGCATCCCAGTGCGTTTGTAGTAAAAAGAGGGGAGAAAAAGGAGAGGATTAAGCCCCAAGAACCTTCTGTTCTGGATGTAGGAGCCATATTCATCATTCTCGGTGAAGAGGGTGAATATAATCAATATGGTGTAAAGCTTACTGATAGAAACAGAAAACTCCTTGAAGAACTTCAACAAGCAGGTATTTTAGTTACAGGAGAAAAACCCAAGACCCTACGCATTAAAGCTCCGTTTCTTACTAATCTTGATTTTGTTTTACTCTTGATGGAGAAAGAAGCTAAAAAAATTAGAGATAGCGGGGTATGGGTTTACAGTGGTGTAAAGCCTGATTCTACTAAACGGTGGGTAGAATTTATAAATCTCCAATTAGAAATGGAAGAAGGAAAAGTTGTCTTTAATCCTTATTCGGAAAGATTTATTGAGGCCCCGCCATCAAGAACGACATCGGTAAGACAAGGTCCGCTTAGTAAGGGATTAACGTCAGTTTTACCTTTCGTTGCTGCTTTTTGGGCATTGGCTTCACTTGGGTTTGCGGAAGGTTCAAGAGATATTGATAAGGTAGTTGGTACTGAGGTTGGTTTGTGGATAGCCTTTATAAGCGCTGGAGTTGTGGTAGGTGGTGTTGGCGCTCTGGCTATGTATCATCGGGGTTCTCTGGCAAGGGGTGTTCTTGGGGAAATAGGGAAAGTCAGTTTGCCTGGGGTTTTAGGTCTCAGGATTATGCGGGAAGTTCCGAAGGCTTTAGGGAGATTGAGAAGGTTTATTGGAGCTATTCCTCCTGAAGGGAAGATGGGTGAACTCAGGATGAGCTGGCTCGGTTCCCAGCAAGAGTTACTCGAAAAGGATATTTTGAGGATAAGGGAACTTGCCGAACAGTTAGGAGAAGGGAGGGTGGTACCGGAGTTATGGGCGAGGAGAGGTATTTGGGGTAGACCTGAGGTTAGTCGTTGGTTAGGATGGACATCACTTCCAGAGGAGATGCTGGGAGAGGCAAGAAGAATTAGAGAGTTTGCGGAAAGGGTAAGGAAAGATTATAGGAATGTTGTGGTGATTGGAGAAGGGCCGGGGCTATATGCAGAAGTGGGAGCTAATTTAGGGAAGAAAGGGTATCCTCGGATATATGTTTTAGACAGAAGACATCCAGAGGCAATAAGGGAGATAGGGAGAAAGATAAATTTAGAGAAGACATTATTTATAGTTTCTTCTTCCGGTGAGGCATATGAGCATTTCTACGGAGTTTTAACAGAATTTTATAGAGAGAAAGGAATTTCTGGTGAGAGACTCGTATCAGAAGTGGGCAAGCACTTTGTAGCAATAACCGGGGCTGAGACACCATTTGCTCTTGAAGCGAGGAATAGGGAATTCCGTGAGACATTTATTGTTCCTGAAGGAATAAGTGGCGCTTATGGGATATTCAGTAATGAAGGGTTGGTACCATTAGCATTGGCAGGGGTGGATATAGAGAGATTTTTGGAGAGTGGTAGGGAAGGGATGGTGGCAAGTAGAGAGGAGAATCCCGAGGAGAACTTAGGGGCTCAACTGGCATTATTCCAAGAGGCGATGAGGAGATTAGGAAGGAACCAGATAGTTCTGGTATTACCGAAGGGACTGGAAGGATTTGGGAACTGGTGGCAAGAGTTGGTTTCGAGACTGGGTAGAGAAGGTAAGGAAATTATTCCCATAGTGGAAGAGGAGTTAGCCAGTCCTGAGAGTTATGGAAAGAAAACAGCATTTATTCATTTGAATGTAGGGGCGACATTTATGACGCCCGAGAATGCGGGTTCGATGAATCGAACCCCTACATTAAGCATGTTGAGAGAGGCAGGATATCCTGTATTTGAGATAAGTCTACCTGGTAAGGAAGGTATTGGTGGACTATTCTATGTTACAGAATTTGCCAGTGCCATAAGTGGCCATCTTATGGGGATTACTCCGCGTAGGTTAGGTATAGAATTATCGCCGGTCCGACAGGACTCCGAATCCCGATGGTTCCATCGGGACTTCGGAGCTAAAGCCGTCGGCTCCCGATATATTGTTAAGGAAGAAGGGATGGAATTATCCTTAACTGGAGGAGAGATTAGCAGTGGTGAACTTGAAAGGGTATTGAATCTAACAGGGAGGAGAGATATAGCGGGGGTATATGGAGCAGTATTATGGCTTGGTAAGGTTAGAGGTAAGGAATACGCGGGGCTTCTGCCACATCTATATGGTGGTGGGGAAGTATGGCGAGATTGGAGGAGAATGGTAAGAGGAAGACTTGGAATGGGAAGTGTTGTGGGGAGAAGTTCAGGATTGGAGAAGCTATACTTAGAAGGGCCCGAAGGGATATTGACTCTGGTGTCTGAGAGGGGAATGGAAGAAGCAATAGAGACAGAGAGGGCATTATCTGAAGCAGGGAGGATGTGTGTCAGGATAGATGTGGAGAAGATGGATAGGGAGAGAGAGAAGGAATTAGGGAGGATGTTTGCTGAGGCAGGGAGAGTTATAGAGGGATTAGAGAATCTGCCTTCAGGTGTAGGGGCTCAATTCATTGAGCCCGTTCCTGCAGGTTCGATAAATCGAACCCCTACAGAATTAAAAGGAGAGCCATTGTCAGAGTATCCAGTTAAGCCAGAGGTATTTGCGGGTAAGGTTACAAAGGTAGTGGCAGTTGACATAGATGCTCTCTTCAATATAGAGACTGTTAGAGAGGGAACTCCTTCAAGGATGAATATTGAGTTTAAGGTTAAGCCGAGGAGTAGGGGAGTGTTCAACTTGATGGGGAGGATAGCCAGTGTAGCGAAGGAAGAGGGGAATCTGGGTAGGCTTAAGTTTGCCTTTGTCTCCAGTAGAAGAGATGTAACTGGAGAAGTTATGGAGCAGATGCTGCGGGACTATATGAGTGCATATGGTTTATCTGCAGAGGTAGTAGCCAGTGTGGTAGATGGGGACTTGATAATTGATGAGAGAGCACTCAGAGAAGCTGGAGGTATAGTAGGGATAAAGAGTGCGAAGATAAGCACGCGGGCAGTATTTTCCATCATCAATGAGAGGCTGTTGTTTAGTGGGAGGGCAGATGGGAATGGGACGGAGATAAAGATAGTGACAGACAGGGAAGAGAGATGGGAGAAGGATGGCACGAAAGAGATGATGGAGAGGATACTGTGGGTGGTAGTGAGTGCGGAGAAAGAGGGGGAGGTAATATCAACAGCGGAAGGATTGGTAGTAGCGATAGAGGGGAAGGTATCGGAGTGGCTGATAGATTTCATAAAGTCAAGATATCCTGAGGAGGAAGCGAAGAGGTTAATACCGCGGATAACGAGGGAAGGGAAGATAATTCTTCCGGCGACACCGGTAGATAAGAAGTATCTTGAAGGGTTGAAGGGTGAAGAGAGGATATATAAAGTTCAGGCATAAAAAAGGGGACAGGCTACTTTTTTGTGGCTGTAGGTGTCATGCCGAACTCGTGTAATGTCATGCCGAACTTGTTTCGGCATCTCTAAGTGGATGTCATGAGATGCTGAAATGAATTCAGCATGACAGAATGGGTGTAAATCCTGAAACAAGTTCAGGATGACAGACTGACCGATGGGTGTCATGCCGAACTTGTTTCGGCATCTCTAAGTGGATGTCATGAGATGCTGAAATGAATTCAGCATGACAGAATGGGTGTAAATCCTGAAACAAGTTCAGGATGACAGTCGTTGACGAGAAATTTTGAAATATTCCATATTCCGAAAGGGCAAACTCCGAGCAATCGGGGGGCGCAAAGCCTCGGGGTTACTTAGATAGACAAGCATTGCAGTTGAACCGGCCGGGCTGCCGATAACGAGCAGGAAGACCCGTTATGGGTAGTCCGGCTTTTTTTTATAATTTGTAGCGGCAGAGCGATATTGATTTTATGAAGGGGAGCTAGCATGAAATTGCGTAAAATCTTGATTATTGATGACGAATTTCCTGTAGGCTATTTGATTAAGATTAACCTGGAAGCAGAAGGATACAAGGTAATTATTGCCTTGAGTGGGGAGGAAGGGTTAGAGAAAGCCAGGGCAAACTCTCCTGACCTAATTACTTTAGATGTGCTTATGCCTGATATGGATGGATTTCAGGTGCTGGGAACTCTCAAGACAGATGAGAGGCTAAATTCAATTCCCGTTATAATGATATCGGTAGTTAATGAGATCCGGAAGAAGAGAGGATTGAAAATGGGGGCGACTGATTACTTATTGAAACCGATAGATTTTGATAATCTCTTAAATAGGATAAGAAGTTTTGAAATAGCCGAGAGTTGATAGAAAAAAGGGGACAGTCCCCTTTTCGCTTAATAGATAATGGCACCATAAATGGTGCTCGACAAAGAGAGAAAAGATGGTAGCCTGGTGGTATAGTAAGGGAAATAGAATATTCCTTAGAATCTTAGCGCTTAGTGTAGGGATTATATTTTTCTCTACTCAAGTAGTGGGAGCATCTTTGCCAGATAGGAGTTTCTGGGCAGAGAGGAGTGAAGCCAGGCAGAAATTACTTGCTTCCCAGAAGAAGACCCACCAGAAAGATAATCGGAGTAGCGAAGCAGAGCTTCGCGCCAGGAAACTTGAACAGAAAGATGTAGCAGTTGAAGTATCCTCACTAATCACACCTCAGAATCTATTTACGATTCCCTCCGAATACGGCACAGTAAAAGAAGTCCACACAGAAAAAGGGGACAGGCTGGTTATTCACATTCAGGATGCCCATTCGAGTCCTTCAGCCCAGCTAAACAGCGCAAATATTTTGAAGTATCTCCAGAATGGAGTAGCGGGAGGTTCTACTTTACCTCTTCTTATCTGTGTGGAAGGTTCCTCTGGTCTTGTGGACGCTACACTTCTCTCCAGTTTTCCTGAGGAGAAGGTGAAGGAGGAGGTAGCCAGAGAGTTTCTTAAGGAAGGGAGGATTACCGGGGAGGAATACTTTACCGTAGTTAAAGGGGAGAAAACGCCGGCTGTAACCATTTATGGAGTGGAAGAGAGAGGGAAATATGAGAAGAACTTAAGGTTATTTGATGAGGGTTTGAGTAAAGGGGAGGAATTGAGGGATTACCTGAAGGGAGTCAAGGAGGGGGTTAATCGACTTAAAGCCCGGCTGTATAATAAGAAGTTAAAGGAGTTAGAATCTAAGATAGAAACCTACCAGAAGAAGGAAATCCCACTCACTCAATACTGCCAATATCTCTACAGTCTTCTGGCGGGTTCGATGAATCGAACCCCTACAAAATCGGTTGTAGGGGCTCAATTTATTGAGCCCGAAAAATCAGATGTAGCGCCCGATGATGCTCCTCTCCCCTTGGGGGAGAGGGTCGGGGTGAGGGGTA
>Ga0315280_10003828_pt1 | contig 22719 bp, 19 predicted proteins | sample YL17G06_40_MG_FD_203697 | JGI IMG/M metagenome (GOLD analysis project Ga0315280, IMG submission 203697) | Sediment microbial communities from Yellowstone Lake, YNP, Wyoming, USA - YL17G06_40 | ecosystem: Environmental > Aquatic > Freshwater > Lake > Sediment | place: USA: Wyoming | collected... | reverse complement strand
CCCGCCCGATCCATGGGAAAATAACTGCCTCATGATACCAAGCGAAGCGCCTCCGGCTCACGGACCTGGGAGGGCCACCTAATGTTAATCCAGGTTCGGCAACCTGGCACGAGCATAATTTTTTCACACCTTCGGGGAGGGAAAGGGTGGGGGGTACAGTCGGCATTCCGCATTCGGCACTCCGCAATTAGCTGGGGTTTATTCTTCCAACAACTCCGTGTTCCAGTAGGAGACATCCACCATAAAATCCAGGAAGGGAACCCATTCTTTGCGCATGACCCCCCTCAGGGAAAGGTTGAGGGGCGGCGTCCAGGCAGGCTTTTGGGGCCGAGCGATAAGCTTCATCCTGGCATGGCCGGGGGTCTTCCCACCCTTTTGCCGGTTGCATTGGTGGCAGCTACAGACCACGTTCTCCCAGGTGGAGGTTCCCCCTTGGGAGCGGGGGATGATGTGGTCGAGGTTGAGGTCGCTGCGGGGGAATTTTCGCCCGCAATACTGGCAGGTATTTTTATCTCGGGCAAAGATATTGTAACGGCTGAAGCGCACATGCCGTTTGGGCATTCGGTCATAAGTGATGAGCAGGATGACTCGAGGAACCTTGATTACCCGGTCCACCAAACCAATGGTTTCATCGTTTCGTTCGGCGGTGATCTGACTCCAACTCTCGTAGTCAAAGGTCTCGTATTGACCGTTCACGGCCTTGGCAATGCCCGCATAGAGCAGACAGAAGGCCCGGCGGACTGTGGTGATGTGCACGGGCAAAAACGACTTATTCAAAACCAGAACATTGGAATTGGTCATCGCCAACCTCTAAAAAGGGTCGAGGATTCGAGGGTTCAAGGATTTAAGGGTTTATTTTCTAAAGATTTAACAAGTCCCTTCAGCATTCTTTCAATATCACCAATTTTCCTTTGGAGTAATTCTAAATCTTCCGCTTTAATATAACCTAAATCGCCCGATAACAGAATTTGGGTTTCCAACTCACAGTTAGAGCTATAAGCAATATATAGCGCTTGGATGTATTCCCCTGTCGTTTTCCTCCCGTATCCTTCTGCTATGTTAGATGGGATGGAGACAGCCGCTCTTCTTATTTAGGATGTCAGTCCATACCTTTCTTCTGTCGGAAACTTTTTTGTAATCTTATATGTCTCCAAACAAAGCTGATATGCCTTCTGCCAAACTATTAATTCTTTGTAATTTTTAAGCACTTCACTTGACCCCTTGAATCCTGGACCCCTGGAACCCATTCATTTGAATGCCCGGCGCACCCCATCAAGAAGCGCTCTCTCCTCTCCTTTGGCCACTGTCCTCAGGTCTAAGAGAACTTCTTCCTCCTTGATCCGGCCGATCACGGATGGATCACTTTTTCTCAACCTCTCCTCCAAAGCAGCCGCGGAGGCTTTCAGGGGGCGAAGGGCGATGACCCGTGTGGGCAGCGCCTGCAAAGGCAACGCCCCCCCTCCCACCTGAGAACTCTCCTCCCTCAGACTCACCTCGCAGACCGGAGAGAGGTCCTTCATTAACTTGCGCTGCAGGCGCTTGGCCCGGCGGTCCAGCTCTTCCGCCGGATAGGTGAGCATGCGCAGCACAGGGAGGCTCCTGATGGCCTGGGCTCTGTTCAGGTAGATGCGCAGCGTAGATTCTATCCCCGCCAAAGTGAGCTTATCGATTCTCAAAGCTCGATGCAAAGGGTTTCTCTTGAGAGGGTCGAGATATATTTTCTTCCCCAGGATGATCCCGGCCTGAGGCCCCCCGAACAATTTATCCCCGCTGAAGGTGACAACATCCGCACCGGCTTCCAGGGCTTCCTGAACCGTTGGCTCTTTTTCCATCCCGTATTCTGAAAGGTCAAGGAGGCACCCGCTTCCTAAGTCCTCCATCACCGGCAGGCCTTTGGCCCGGCCCAGAGCCGATAGATCTTTCAGGCTAACTTCCGCCGTAAACCCCAAGATGCGGAAGTTGCTCGTATGGACCTTGAGCAGCAGTGCGGTCTGCTCACCGATGGCCTGCTCGTAATCCCAGAGATGGGTGCGGTTGGTCGTTCCCACTTCAACCAGCCGGGCTCCGCTTTTCCGCATCACATCCGGAATGCGAAAGGAACCCCCGATCTCCACCAACTGGCCACGGGAGACAATCACTTCCCTCCCCTCGGCCAAGCTGTTCAGGGCCAGGAGGACGGCGGCAGCGTTGTTATTGACCACCAGAGCAGATTCAGCCCCGGAGATCCGGCAGAAGAGGTCTTCCACATGCTCATATCGTGAGCCGCGCTCCCCCGTGCCTAAGTCAAGCTCCAGGTTGGAGTAATGCCTGGCAATCTCCTCGACGTTCTTTAGCACTTCCGGAGAAAGCGGCGCCCTCCCCAGATTGGTGTGCAGGACCACCCCCGTGGCATTGATCACGGGACGGAGAGAAGGACGTGCGGCTGCGGCCAACTCTTCCTCCACGGCTGCGAGCAAATGCTCTTGGGCGATCTCTACGGCCGCTGCCCCTCGTCCATCTGCGCTCCCCAGAATGGCCTGGCGCTTTTTTCTTAGGACAACGCGGATGGACCCGACGACCAATTCCTTAGGTTGAATTTTTAAATGGGCTTGGATTTGGGGATGGCGGAGAAGTTCATCGACCGCGGGAAGGGCTCTCAGGAATCTTTGTCTATCCTCAGGCTCCATACCCTAACTTACCATGCGGCGGTTAGAACCGGGTATATTTCCCCCGGGTCCGTGACTTTGCGAATATTGGAGCGCATAGCCGGGTCGGAAACGGCGATTCTGGCCACTTCTTCCAGGCCTTCCTTGGGAATACTGACCTGCGAAAGCCTCTGCGGCAGGCCTAACTGGCTGGTAAAATTCTCTACGGCCCGGACAGCCATCTCTCCAACCTCCGCATCGCTCTTTCCCCGGGGGTCCAGGCCGAAGGCCTCGCACACGTGCCGGTACCGAGGAGCGCTGACCATCATGTTGAACCGCATTCCATGAGGAAGGAGAATGGCATTTGCCAGACCGTGATGAAGACCATGCATTCCACCCAGGGCATGGGCCATACCATGCACACATCCCACCAGAGCATTCTGAAAGGCCATCCCGGCCATGGTGGAGGCGATGGCTTGCATCCCCCGCGCCTCCACATCGTCCCCCTTCTCCACGCATCGAGGGAGGTACTGCACGATCAGCCTGAGGGCATGTTGAGCCAGACCATCCGCGATGGGTTCGTACCCCCTGGCGTGGAAACTCTCAATGGCATGGGACATGGCATCCATACCCGTAGCCGCGGTCAGCGCCGGGGGAAGGCCGACAGAAAGCAGGGGGTCGAGGATCGCCACCGGGGGAATGAGGTGCAGATCCGACATCAAATTTTTCATTTTTTTCTCGTGGTCTTTGACCGTGGCGAACATGGATACTTCGCTGGCCGTTCCCGAAGTCGTCGGGATGGCGATATGAGGCACGAGGGGTTCCCCGACTTTGAAAAAGCCCAGGAATTCCCGCAAGTCGCTCTTACGCTTCTTAGCTAAGACGCCGATGCCTTTCGCCGTATCCATGGTGGAACCGCCGCCGATGGAGATGAGTCCATCCGCGCTGCACGATCGGAAAGCCTCTGCCCCCCGATTCACCACTTCTATGGACGAATCCGCAATTGCCTCCCCATACAGTCCCGCTCCCCTCGCCCCCAGCGCACTCAAAAGGGACTTGACCATTGGGCTCTCTTTCAGAGTCGAGTCCGTGACCACCAAGGCCTTGTGCATGCCCAGACCGTCCATTTCCTTCACCGCATCTTTGAGCGCTCCTTCGCTAAAAACGATCTTCGTCGGGATGTAAAAATTGAAAGCCAAACGATCTTTGTAGCCCATGCTCACTCCTTCTTCTCTCGCTCCAGAATCTCGACCATCTCCTTTTCCTCTGCGCTGACACCATGGTTATGCTATTTTTATATAATCATAGTCAATGAATTCCCTCTTTGTCAAGGGTGTGTTCGACTTGCCACTCCCCAGTTTTTTATCTATTCCTTATCTGGGCCCGGCCGCAAGGAAGCTTCGCTAATCACCATCAGGCAGTAATCTTTCCATCGGATCGGGCAGGACTTTTCGATTAGCGAATAGGTTTCTCTTTTTCTCCGCCCATTCAGCTTTCGGTCCCCGCCCTCCCACCCGGGCCACTGCAAGGGGGAACCCCAAAATTGATCACTAGTGGAGCGATTCCAAAATACAATTACAAACCATAAACGGTAGCCGCAGGCTTTAGCCTGCAAAAATGGCGCAACGTGAAGGTTGCGGCTACAAACGTTGTTGATACGTTAATTTGGAATCCCTCTACTAGTCACTGTGTTCGATCGTAGGAAAAAAATTGACTTTTTTAACCGGAAAGTATATTTTTTTAGGCTGATTTGAAAAAGCACGCTTAAAGGAGGGCAAGGGAGACTTCGATGAACAAATTGACGGAGGCAGAGATCGCCTGGCTGATGAACATTCTCACCCCCCGCGATTGTAAGTCTTGCATTTGGCGGGAGGGGGAGGAGGAAAAATTCCGCTGTTTCCCGAGCGGAGACTCTCCTTGTAAGGTTTTTGCAGACAAAGTATTTCAAGGACTGGAGAGGGCCGAATTGATTTAAGAGGCCGGTCATGGAAAATAAAGGCATCGCCGATATCTTCACAGAGATCGCCGACATCCTGGACATCCTGGGAGAGAACCCCTTTCGGGTGAGGTCTTACCGCAACGCCGCCCGGACCATCGAGGATATGAGCCAGAATGTGGAGGCCATGGTCAAAACCGGTAAGAACCTGGAGGAGATCCCTGGAATCGGGAAATCTATCAGCGAGAAGACCCAGGAAATTGTAACCACGGGCAGGTGCCATTTCCTCGAAGAGCTGCAGGCAAAGATTCCCAAAGGACTGACTGAACTTTTAAAATTAGAGGGCCTGGGACCGAAGAAGGTCAAATTGCTTTACGGAGAATTGGCCGTGGATTCGGTGGATCGGCTGGAGAAAGCGGCGCAGGCTGGCCGGTTGCGGGCTCTAGCGGGGATGGGCCTGAAAACAGAAGAAAAGATTCTAAAGTCCATCGAGCAATATCGATCAGGAATAGGCCGCTTCAAGCTCTCCCTGGGGTTCATTTATGCTCAGGCTCTTCTCGAATACCTGGGCGCTGTCCCTGGCGTAAAGCGCCTGGACCCGGCCGGGAGCTTCCGCAGGAGGCGGGAGACGATCGGGGACTTAGACATTCTGGCCATCGGCAGCAAGAATTGCAAGGTGATGGACCGGTTTACAGAATACGGGGACGTGGCTGAGGTGATTTCAAAGGGGGAGACCAAATCCAGCGTCCGGTTGAAGTGCGGACTGCGGGTGGATGTGCGGGTCCTCGACGAAGAGAGTTACGGCGCGGCCCTGCATTATTTTACCGGATCAAAAGCCCACAACATCGCCATCCGCGATCGAGCCAAGGAGAGGGGGCTGAAAGTCAGCGAATATGGTGTGTTCCGGGCAAAAGATGAGAAGCGGCTGAGCGGTGGAAAAGAGGAGGATGTCTTCAAGGCCGCGGGACTTCCCTGCATCCCCCCCGAGCTGCGCGAAGACCGGGGGGAAATTCAGGCCGCGGAAAAAGGAAAACTTCCCAGGTTGATCGAGCTTGGCGAGATCCGCGGTGATTTGCAGATGCATACCTCTGCCACCGACGGAAAGAATTCCATCGCCGAGATGGCCCAGAAGGCCAAGGAGATGGGCTACGCCTACATCGCCATCACCGACCATTCCAAAGCTGTGCGCGTGGCTGGGGGTCTGGATGAAAAGGGACTGGCCAAGCAACTCAAAGAAATTGAGAAGGTCAACGGCCAGGTTCCAGGAGTGCACGTCCTGAAAGGAGTGGAAGCGGACATTTTGCCGGACGGGAGCCTGGACCTGAAGGACGACATCCTCAAAGAATGCCAGGTGGTCATCGCTTCCGTCCACTCTCGTTTCAACATGGAAGAAGGAGAGATGACCCGCCGGATCATCAAAGCCATGAAGAACCCGAACGTCAATATCCTTGCCCATCCCACCGGGCGGCTGATCTTGGAGCGGGAGCCTTATAAAGTGAATCTAAAGGAGGTCTTCCAGGCGGCCATCGACCGGGGGGTGGTCTTGGAGATCAATGCCTATCCAGACCGCCTGGACTTGAGGGACGTGGACGCCCGCATGGCCAAGGAAATGGGCGCGAAATTAGTGATCTCCACGGACGCCCACAGCGCCAGGCAACTTGAGCTGATGAGGTTCGGCGTGTTCACCGCCCGGCGCGGGTGGATAGAGAGCAAAGACGTCATTAACACACTCCCTCTGGAGGAACTCTTAAAAATTCTTCGTTGAAAAAAGTTCCCGCAACCCCCCTTTTTCAGAGATCCCTCATCAAAAAATGATCGCCAGTTGCTTTTTCTCTATGATCCCACAAGATTCCCAGCCATTCCCTGGCCCAGGCGGGAGGGCGCTTGCCTCCCCTCTGATCTTCCTCCCGCCTGCGCCAGGATAAAAGTGAGAGATCAAAAGGGACGACGGTCAGTCTCCAGAGGTCTCTGAAAAATTACATTTCGAGTCTTTGCGAGGAGCAAAGCGCCGCGGCAATCTCAAGAATTCTTTGAAAAAAAGATTGCTTCACTTCGTTCGCCATGACAAATCGGGTGTTTTTCAGAGACCTCCTACAAAAGGCTGTTCCGTAAATAAGCCTTGACAAGAAGGGTCAAAGGGTTAAAATGAGCGAAAATTTGTTCATGCAAAAGATTTTCCCAGAGGAGGTTTAAGAGAGTGGCGCAGATAAGCAGCACGACCGTTACGGTCCCAATGGTGGGCAAGATTGTGGATACGCGGGTGCAGTATTTCTTGAGAAGTTAGGGGGAAGATTCTAAGGGTTTAAAAAGGGCAAGGGAAGAAGAGGTGTTCTTAGGAACTGTCTATGAAAGTTCGGGGCCCAGGCTTCTGCCTTCATTTTTTTCAGCAATGCGAATCTTCCCATGCCGAAACACTCACTGGGGGAGACCGAATTGGAAGCTATAGAGGCACTGGTCTATGTAATGGGCATCTATGCCCTCACTCTCGGCGTTACTCTGATTGTCTGCCTGGTTATTGTGGCTATTCGTTGGGCTATCGCAGATCGCTCCCAGCCCGCAACCACAGGGAGTAAACAAGGGGGGAAGAAATAGGAGGGAAGAGCGTGATCAATCAACTCGCAAAAATCTTTGAAGGAATTTCCACATTCGGCCAGATGGACACACAGACAGTGGTGATTCGTCTCGCGCTCATCGCCTTGGGTCTTCTCCTCATCTATCTCAGCGCCAAAGACGTCCTGGACCCGCTGATCCTGATGCCCATGGGTTTGGCCATGATCTCGGTGAACGGGGCTGTCCTGACGATTGATGGCGCGCTGGCCAATCTCTTCTTAGACCCAATGATGGTGAAGCCTGACGAAGTGGTCAACAGTATGCAGATCTTCTTCCTGCAGCCGATATACAACCTGACGTTTTCCAACGGACTGATCGCCTGCCTGGTATTCATGGGCATCGGCGTGATGACAGATCTGGACTTTCTAATCGCCAGGCCATTGATGAGTCTGATCATAGCGTGGGCTGCAGAGTTGGGATCGATTCTCACCTTCCCGCTGGCCGTGGCCTTTGGCTTCACTTATAAAGAAGCTGCGGCTATTGCTATCGTCGGTGGCGCCGATGGCCCGATGGTGATGTTCACGTCGTTGGTGTTAGCGAAGCACCTCTTTGTTCCTATCGCGGTAGTAGCCTACGTCTATCTGAGTGTCACGTATGCTATTTACCCTTATATGATCAAGTTGCTGGTGCCCAAGTGGATGCAGGGCATCCTAATGGATGTGCGCTCCATCCCCAAAGTGTCCTCGCGGCAGAAACTGACGTTTGCAGTCCTGGCGGGCGCAGTGTTATCGCTGCTCTTTCCGGTGGCTGCGCCGCTGTTTGCTTCGTTCTTCATCGGCGTGATCGTTAAAGAGGCCAACATCCCGCGCTATCGGAAGTTTCTTGATGAGGTAGTCCTCAATGGCTCAAGTTTCTTCCTGGGCTTCGTGCTGGGAGCCTTGCTCAGCGTCAACGTAGTCACCGACCCGAGGATCTTCCTCATCATGATCCTGGGAATGGTTGCGCTGCTTATATCCGGTATCGGCGGCCTTATCGCCGGCGTGGTCGCTTGTTGGCTGAGCGGGGGCAAAATTAATCCCCTCATCGGCATAGCGGGCGTTTCCTGCGTGCCGACGACAGCGAAAGTGGCGCAGAAGTGCGCCTTCGATGTCAACAAGAAGAATATTATCCTGCCCTTCGCCATGGGGCCCTGCGTGGCCGGCGTGATAACAACAGCCATAATCACGGGGATCTATGTGGGCCTGCTGCGCTGAGTTTGGGATTATTTGGGGGACCTTTTCAAAAAATCCAGGTATTGCTGGGCCAGCCGGGCGTTCTCGCTTTGGGGGGCGAGGCGCACGACTTCTTCAAAGGACTTCCGGGCTTCGCCGCGATTCCCCGAGTTATAAAGGAGCAGGCCGAGCTGAAAATGAGCATCCAGGAAGTTGGGGGTCTGGGAAATGGCCGAACGGAAGGCGGCGATGGCTTCCTCCGTCTGTTTGGCATCTTTATAAGCCAGCCCCATATTGTAGAAAGCAGTGCTAAAAAAAGGATTTATGGCCACAGCTTTTTTGTAATGTTCGATAGCCTTTTGAAGTTCCCCTTTTTTATAATAAGCCCAGCCAAGGTTATTCAGCGGCAAGAAAGGCGTCTGGTAGAGAAGGTCTTTTAAGGTTATTTCGAATTCTTTTATGGCCTCATCCCATTTGCCCATCTCCAAGTAAGTCGCCCCCATGGCATTATGCACTTCCGTGAACTTCGGCTGGAGGCTCAGGGCTCTCTTGTAATGCTCCAGCGCCTCCTGAAAGCGCCCCTTGGCATTGAAAGCCCAGCCCAGGGCATTATGGATGAAAGGATCTTCGGGGTTGAGCTTTTCGGCTTGCAGCAGTTCCCTCAAGGCGGAAGTGGGGTCCCCCTGCTGCAGGTAGTTATACCCGAGACGGTAATGGATGCTGGCTTTTTCCCGCGCCCGCTTGTCCGTGGCACAACCACAGAAGAAAATCAGGCCAGCCGCTAAGATCATGATCGCCTTGAATTTATTCATGTCCGTTCACTCCTTAGTTTGAGCTTGTTAAATCAACCTCGCTGGCTTGGCAATCTCTTGCCACCCTCCGCAGGAGATGGCCGAAAATGGCCTGCAGGCATTCTTCGACCGAGGACTCGGTGTCCAGGGGGAGATGGAGGTCTGGCCCCATCCCTTCCACCTTCTCAAAATCTTCTTGCTGATCATGGTAGAGTTCCCACCGTCCGTCGGAAAATCCGTCTTCATTGGAAGCCCGGCGGGTCAGCCGCCTCCGGACTTCCTCCTCAGAGCAGCGGCATTCGATAAGAAGAAATTCCGCCTGGACTCGACGGGCCAGTTCCCAAACTTCTAAGCGCTCCGCCTGCTTCTTGAATGAGGCATCGATGAGCACAGAATTTCCAGCTTTCAGAATGGCCCCGGCCCGCTGGAAGAGGGCGCTGTAGGTTCTGCGGGAGAACTCCGGGGCGTAAATTCCCCGATGGAATTTTTCGTAGCGGTGCTCCCGGGAGGAGAGATGAGCTATCTCTTTGCGGATGATGTCTGAGGCCAGCCACTCCCATCCGAGGGCCTCGGAGAGAGCGCGGGCGATGGTCGATTTCCCCGTACCGATCAAACCACAGGTGATGAAGAGCGCCGGGCGGTTCAGCCTCATGGCGCAGGAGTGGGCCAGGTGGAAATAGCGCTTGGCTTCTTCTAAGGCCGAAGTCTTTTCAGGTGCAGAGATGGCCGGGTCATCCAGGAGAAAACTGACCACCTTACCGCGGACGTAGGCCCGGTAAGATTTGTAGAAATCCAGGAGCAAAAAGAGCGGCCAGTCTCGGGAGATGGCTAAGTAGCTGGAAGCCAGCTCGGCTGAGAGCAAAGGAAAATTGTGAAAGTCGAGGTCCATCAACAGAAAAGCGATGTCCGCGGCTACGTCCGAGTAGCGGAATCGCCGGTTGAACTCAATGCAATCGAAGATGAGGATCTCCTCCGTCAGACAGATATGCTGCAGATGGAGGTCGCCGTGACAGTCCCGGATCCTTCCAGCAGCAATACGTTTCTGGAAGAGAGGAAGATGCCTTTCCATGAAGCGGCGGGTATTCTCTTGGGTCCCTTTGTAGGCCTCGGGCGAAATCGATAGGCCGACGTACTTCTCGGTCTGGGAAAAATTTTCCTCCACATTTTGCCGAATGACATCCATCTCCCCGTAAGAGGCGATCTCCCCGCTCGTGGCGGCGTTGGCGTGGAAGTGGGCAATCTTTTCAGCGATTTTCTGGAGGATGGAAGAGGGAATGGTTCCCTGGGCCAGCAACCGGTCCATCATTCGCTCCCGGGGGAGTTGTTTCATCAAAACAGCATATTCCACGACCTCCCCCGCTCCCCCTATGGATATGCATCCCCGGTGGGAACGAATCTCCACCACGCCCAGGTAGACTTCTGGACAGAGCCTGCGGTTCAGCTCCACTTCTTGCTGACAGTAGAACTTTCGCTTCTCCAGGGTGGTGAAGTCGAGGAAGCCGAAATCCACCGGCTTTTTAACCTTGTAGACATATGTCCCCGTGAGGAAGATAGCCGAGACATGCGTCTGAACCACCTCCGCTTTCTCAGGGTGGTCGGGGTAGATTTCGGGGTTTTGCAGCGCAATGATGATCGCGGATAGTTCCACAGTTGATCTTTGGAGTTGATTTTTTTGAAAATATAATAGCTTTTCCGACAACCTGTCAAGGAGAAAAGGTGACCTTGCCAAGCGAAGTGCCTCCCCGCCTAATGCTTGGTTGCAAAAATTGGCGTCATATTCATTTCCCTCTCAGTTTTCCCGTGGTCCGGGAATCCGGGACGATGCGCGCCGGCAGCATCGGCGGGGAAAACCTGGCCAAAAGATTCAGCTTTGTCTCCATCAAAGGAAGCGGGGAGCTCTTGCCCGCCCCCTCCATGAAAGAAGCAATGCCTCATGATGCCCAGCGAAGCGTCCCGGGTTCCCGGGCCCATGAGCCCTTCGATTATTACGCCAAATTTTGCAAGTTGGCACTATGGATGGAAGTGATTGCCAGGCCCGGATGAAAGGGCGTGTCCCTTGGCTGAATGAGGCGGTGATCTTTCCATTGGATCGGGCGGGACTCCTCGATACTTGCCTGCGTCTTTCCCTTTCCCCGCCTTCCTTCACGGAATCAAAGTGATAGGCTCAGGAGGAATCATTTCCCGCCAATTCAGCCTGCATTCCCCGCCCTTCCATCCGGGCCAAAATAAAGGGAAAATTCAAAAATGAAGGGAGGTAAGGAAAAGCGCTTGACTGGGCCGGGAGTTCTTTTATAATGAATCATATCCCTCAGCTTCATTTTTGGGCTGAGCTTTTGGGAAAGGAAATGTATTCGTGACCTCTCTAACAATCTTGGTTTTAGCCGCGGGCAAGGGCAGGCGAATGAAGTCGGACCTGGTAAAAGTGCTCCATCCCTTATCCGGGACACCGATGCTCTCTTTCACCATGGAATTGGCGCGGAGCCTCCGCCCAAATCGATTGCTCGTGGTGGTAGGGTGCCAGCGGGACCTTGTAAAGCAGCAGTTCAGCGCAGCCGATGTCATTTTCGTCGACCAGGAAGAACAGTTGGGCACAGGACACGCGGTCTCGGCCGCCAGCCAAGCCCTTAAAGGTTTCCAGGGGGCGGTGCTGATCCTTTGCGCCGATGTCCCGTTACTCACTGAAGGAACGGTGAAGAAATTTTTGCAGTCCCACGAGGAGAGCCAGGCAACCCTTTCCGTCCTGACCACCAAGTTGGAAAACCCCCGCGGTTACGGCCGGGCCTTTCGGGGAGGGAACGGGCAGCTCTTGCGCATCGTTGAGGACAAAGATTTGCAGGCTGGAGAGGAGACCATCCGGGAGATCAACACCGGGATCTATTGCGTTGAGGCCGGGTTCCTCTTCTCTGCTTTGTCCTCCTTGAGCGACCAGAATGCCCAGAGAGAGTATTACCTCACGGAGATTGTGGAAAAAGCCAGCTCCCAGGGGAAGAAGGCAATGGCTTACGTCGCCGAAGATCCCTTCGAGGTCATGGGCATCAACACCCGCCTGGATTTGGCCAAAGCCAATCAGTACCTGCGGCAAAAGATCGCCGAGCGACACATGCTGCAGGGAGTAACCCTGATGGACCCCCAGACTACCTACATCGACCGCCAAGTGGAGATTGGTAAAGATACAATGATCTACCCGAACTGCTATCTTTTGGGAAAGACATCCCTGGGGGAGAGTTGCGTGGTCGAGCCCGGGTGCAAGCTCACGAATACCCGCGTGGGGAATTTTGTAACCATCAAAGCCTCTTCGGTAATTTCAGAGAGCGTGATTGAAGACCGGGTCGAGGTGGGCCCCTTCGCCCATCTCCGGCCGCAGACCATCCTTCGTCAGGGGTCAAGGATCGGAAACTTCGTGGAGGTGAAGAAGTCTGTGATCGGCACAGGCACGAAGGCCAATCACCTGAGTTACATCGGGGATGCCACCCTGGGGAAGCAAGTCAACGTGGGTGCGGGCACGATCACCTGCAACTACGATGGCCATAAGAAACACCCGACCATCATCGAGGACGGGGTATTTGTGGGCAGCAACACGGAGTTGGTCGCCCCCATCAAGATCGGTCGCAATGCCGTCATCGGAGCGGGTTCGACGATCACCAAGGAAGTGCCGCCGGAGACCTTGGCAGTCAGCCGGGCCAAGCAGGTGCATTATAAGAAACGGGCTCCGCGTAAGGATTGAGAGATCATGTGTGGGATCATCGGTTACATCGGTCACCGGGAGATCAAAGAAGTCTTGCTTGAAGGCCTGCGGCGGTTGGAGTACCGGGGATACGACTCCGCCGGGGTCGCCGTCTTCCATGAAGGAAAGGTGGTCATCCGGCGCTGTCAGGGCAAGCTCAAGGAGCTGGAGCGGAAAACAGCGGGGGAACGCTTCAGCGGACATGTGGGCATCGGCCACACGCGATGGGCCACCCATGGGAAACCCTCCGAAACCAACGCCCATCCTCACAAAGCCGGGGGGGTGGTCGTGGTGCACAACGGGATCATCGAGAACTACCTCCCGCTCAAAGGAATCCTCACCCGCGAAGGGCACACCTTCAAGTCTGAGACGGACACAGAAATCCTCTGTCATCTGATCCAAAGCCATATTTTCAAAGGAACGACTTTTGAGGAGGCTGTGCGCCAGGCCTTGCTCCAGGTCCGGGGGTCTTACGCCATCGCCGCGCTCTACGAAGGGGAAAAGGGTAAGCTAATCGCGGCCCGAAAGGAAAGCCCGTTGATCTTGGGTCTGGGAGAGGGAGAGTCCTTCCTGGCCTCGGACATTCCGGCCATCCTGCCCTACACCCGGAAGATGATTTTTCTGGAAGACGGTGAGATGGCCGTGATCCAGGACGGGAAAATACAGATCAGCACTCTCTGGGGGAAGGTGGTGAAACGGAAACCCAAAGAGATTTTATGGGATCCAGTAACCGCTGAGAAGGGCGGGTTTAAACATTTTATGCTCAAAGAGATCCATGAGCAGCCGCGGGCGATTACCGATACCGTTAGGGGCCGGATCTCTTTGGAGGAAGGCAAGGTTTTGCTGGAGGGTTCGGGCCTAAGCTCCGAAGCCCTGAAAAAGATTCACAAGGTATTCATCATCGCTTGCGGGACCTCCTCCCACGCCGCCCTGGTCGGGAAGTTCATGATCGAAGAACTGGCCCGAATTCCTGCAGAAGTGGACTTGGGGTCTGAGTTTCGCTACCGAGACCCCTTGGTGGGGGCCCAGGATCTGTTGGTGGCCATCTCTCAATCCGGGGAGACCGCGGACACCCTGGCCGCTTTCAAGGAAGGAAAGCGGAAAGGTGCCCGCACCTTGGCCATCTGCAACGTGGTGGACAGCAGCCTGGCCCGGGAGTCAGATGGTGTATTCTATACCCATGCCGGCCCGGAGATTGGTGTTGCCTCGACCAAAGCTTTCACTACCCAACTCGTGGGGCTCTTTCTGCTGGCCCTGCACTTGGCCAGGGCCAGAGAGACAATCGGGGAGAAGGAGGTCAAAGGCTTGTTAGAAGATTTGGTGAAGATTCCTGGCCAGCTCCAGGAGGTTTTAAATTTGAATCCCCAGATCGAGACGATCTCGAAATGTTACGTGAACTGCAATAACTTTCTTTACCTGGGGCGGGGGGTAAATTACCCGATCGCCTTAGAAGGAGCGTTGAAGTTGAAGGAGATTTCTTATATTCATGCAGAGGGTTATCCAGCGGGAGAGATGAAGCATGGCCCGATTGCCCTGATCGATGAAAAGTTCCCTGTGGTTGTGTTAGCGACGAAGAGTAAGACCTACGCGAAGATTCTTGGCAATGTCGAGGAAGTGAAAGCCCGGGGAGGGCAAGTGATCGCCCTGGCGAATCCTGCGAACAAAGAGGTCGCCTCCCAAGCCAACGAAGTTCTGTTTATCCCCGAGACCAACCATTTGCTCGCTCCCATCCTTCTCACCATTCCCCTGCAGCTTCTGGCATACAATATCGCCGTTCTCCGGGGGACAGATGTGGACCAGCCGAGGAATTTGGCCAAGAGCGTAACCGTGGAATAAGTTGGCTCCCGCGCGGAGGAAGGAAAAGAATTTTCCCGGTGAAAAAAACTTTGAGTTCCCTCCGAAGGGATGCGAAAAAGATTTTCCTCCAGGCCGTAAGCGCTGTAGACCCCAAAAAGATTCTTTCCGCCAGCATTTCCCTTCGAGGGAACGTGATGTACGTTGGGGAAAAGGCATTTCCCCTCGCCCGTTTCAGGCGGATTATTGTGGCCGGAACAGGGAAGGCCTCTGCGGCTATGGCTGCCAACTTGGAAAGAATTCTGGGGTCATGGATCACTGCCGGCTGGGTAAACGTAAAGTATGGTCATGGCCGGAAGTTGAAGCGCATCCGCATCCAGGAAGCGGGCCACCCGCTGCCCGACGAGATGGGCCTCGTCGGCGCCAAAGAGATCATCGGACGATTGAGCGACCTCAACGAAGGCGACCTGGTCATCTTTCTGATCTCCGGCGGAGGCTCGGCCTTGCTTCCCTCTCCCCGCCCCGGGATCACCCTCAAGGAAAAACAAGAAGTCACGGACTTGCTGCTTAGCTGCGGGGCCACGATCCAGGAGATCAACACCCTGAGGAAGCACCTTTCCCTTCTCAAGGGGGGAGGGCTGGCCAGATTGGTTTATCCGGCCACCCTGATCGCCCTGATCCTCTCGGATGTAATCGGGGACCCTCTGGATGCCATCGCTTCCGGGCCAACGGTCCCAGACCCCACCACCTTCGACGATTGCGCCAGGATCCTGAACCGGTATGAGCTTTGGGAAAAGGTTCCGTCTTCTGTAGCCCTGCACATTCGCGAGGGTTTAGGGGGAAAAAGGGAAGAAACGCTCAAAGAAGGGAACCCGGCCTTTGAGAAGGTCTACAACCTCATCGTGGGAAATAATCTTTTAGCCATGAAAGCGGCTCAGAAAAAGGCAAAAACCCTGGGATACCGCACGTTAATGCTTTCCTCTCTGGTCGAGGGAGAGACCCGAGAGGTAGCCAAGGTTCACGCGGCCATTGCCAAAGAAGTGCTTCTTTCGGGAAACCCCATTCCTCCGCCGGCCTGCATTCTTTCCGGGGGAGAGACGACTGTGACCTTAAAGGGAAGAGGCAAAGGGGGGAGGAACCAGGAGTTTGCCTTGGCCGCGGCCCTGGAGATCGTCGGCCGGGAGGAGATCGTCATTCTGAGCGCGGGTACCGATGGCACAGATGGGCCGACAGATGCCGCCGGGGCCTTCGCCGATGGGCAAACCTTTACCCGGGGAAAGGCGATGGGCTTAGACCCCTGGGTTTCCCTAAAAGAGAATAATTCCTATCCCTTCTTCGAAAAGCTGGGGGATCTCCTGATCACCGGCCCAACCGGCACGAACGTCATGGACCTGCGCATCATGCTGATTGGAAAACCGAAGGGTGGCAATCGTTCACCGCAGAGCACGCAGAGAAAAATTTAAATTTTGCCCGCTCAGGCGGGATTTGCGGGTGCCGAACCCGGCATGGGGAATGAGCAGGCATTAGAATTCAGAAATTCTATCCTTTCTCAGCGCTCTCTGCGGTAAATGGGTACGAAGGCTGCAAAATCAAAAAGGCAAAAAAATGATGGGTGTGAAAGTTGGCTGTTGCGGGTTTCCCAAAGCCAGGAGCAATTATTATGAGCATTTTAAGGCTGTGGAAGTGCAGCAGACATTCTATCAGCCACCGACTTCTAAGACCGTAGAACGATGGCGGGCCGAGGCACCCCCGGACTTTGAGTTCACCTTAAAAGCCTGGCAGTTAATCACCCATGAATCAAAGAGCCCGACCTACCGGCGCTTGACCCTTTCCTGGCCCCAAAGAAGGTTAGGCCATTGCGGGTCTTTCCGGCCTACGGAGGAAGTGCAATGGGCCTGGGGGCGGACGCGAGAGGTGGCCTTGGCCCTGAAGGCCAAAGTAGTGGTTTTCCAAACCCCGGCCAGCTTCCAGCCCTGCCGGGAAAATAAAGAGAATTTGAGAAAGTTCTTCAAGGAAGCAGATCGAGGAAATTTTCTTTTGGTTTGGGAGCCACGAGGACTCTGGAGCGGTGATGAGGTTCAGGAGCTCTGTCGGGAGTTGGATTTGACCCATGGCGTTGACCCATTTAAGGCCGAGCCACAATTCGGAGAAGTTCGGTATTTCCGGATCCATGGAATCACGGGGTATCGTTATCGCTTCAGCGTGAAGGATTTGCCGGACCTTAAGGAAAAGTGCCGGGGAAAGTGCTACTGTTTATTCAATAACGTGAGCATGTGGATAGACGCCTTGGCCTTCCAGGCGTTGATCGGGGAGAGAGCAAGGTCTCCGGCAAATTCCATTTAGCCAGAAACCCTTCAGGAAAACATCTGCGGGGTTATGTCAGGCCGATTCGAATCAGGAGAATCGTGATATTATCCTTTCCCCCGCGGAGGTTGGCCAGATTTATCAGATCGCTACAGGCGCGATGTAAATCCCCTGAAGCTCCGTTGACCGCCCCGAGCATTTCCTCATCTCTCACCAGATCAGAAAGTCCATCCGTGCAAAGGATTAAGGAATCTCCCGGCTGAATCTCCAGATCCTTCACATCCACATCGACCGTGGGCTGGATGCCCAGGGCACGGGTGACGATATTTTTATAGGAGGAGGAGGATAAAGCCTCCTTGGCGATCAACCCCTGTTTATACTGCTGCCAAACCAATGAATGGTCCTCGGTGACCTGCTCGATGGCCTGGCCATGCAGCTTATAGAGGCGACTATCCCCGACGTTGGCCACGATGGGAGATGAGGGGGAAAAGTAGACCCCCACGATAGTGGTGCCCATCCCCTGGTATTCTCTCTTCTCCTGGGAAAATTTATAAATCCTTTGGTTGGCCAAACGAATGCTATTGACCAGTTCGTTAGCTGGAGAGAAGAGGACGGCCGTGCGATCTTCGGACAGGGAGGGGTCTTTTCCTTTACCAGCCCGGGCGATGGACTCCCGCAGCGAATCCACGGCCATCCGGCTGGCGACCTCCCCGGAGGCGTGGCCTCCCATTCCATCGGCAACGGCAAAGATTCCCCGGGCAGGGTCGGCGAGGAAAGCATCTTCATTATTTTTGCGCACCCGCCCCACGTCCGATGCCACTGCAAAACGAATTTTCATGGACCCACCATTTTTCAAAACTTTCCCCTATGGGGACTCTGGACTATCCCGGTGAACCCATGGCTTATTGGGTGAAGACGAAGGTGCAGTTCCCGATTTCAACCTCATCCTTGTTCTTGAGGATGTGGCCATTTTCTTTGATACTGACTCCGTTCACCTTCGTGCTGGATAAGAATCCCCCCAGGTGGGAGATGTAGAAACGGTCCCCATGGCGGGTGATCTTGGCATGGGGGGAGGAAACGAACCATCCGGCGACAGGAATATCATCCTGGGAGCCCTTGCCCAAAGAGGTCTCCTCCTTGGTGATCTTGAAATCTTTCCCTTTGGCCGGACCTTTCGTGACTGAAAGAATGGGCTCAGGGAAAACCTTTTGCTCAGGGATGGCTTCCGCTTCGGGACTGGCCTTGCGCCGGGCGGCATCGAAGATCATCGTGCCCTCGATATCCTCCCGGGGGAGGATCCTGGGGGCGGTTTTAGGGGGGCTGGCCAGGCCCTTGACGAAGATCTCAAATTTGGCCAAGCCGATGACATCCCCATCGGAGAGCTCGTGGTCATTGACATCAATCTGCACGCCGTTGAGGAAGGTGCCGTTGGAGCTGTGGAGGTCTCGCAGGACATAGCCTGTACCCTCTTTAAACTCAATCTGGGCGTGCTTGCGAGAGATGGCAATGTTATCGATGACGATGTTATTCTCCTTGGATCGACCAATGTTGATCATGCCTTTTTCAAAGGCGAACTCCTCGACCTGCGTTTCTTTCAGCTTCAGAGTCAGTTTGATCATCGCTCGCTCCTTCAGCCTATTTCCTGCCGATAAGATAATAATACAGCAAGCCAACTCCCCCAGCGGAGAGCGTGGCCACACCGCCCCAGAGTAGTAATTTTCTCTGACGATCGTTCAGAGGGGAGGGGTTGTCATCAACCGGAACATATTCCACTTGCTTTCCGTCAATGAAAAAAATCAGACGAATGGGTTCGGTGTAGACCCATTCGTAGACCCGCTGGCGTTCAGGAGCGACCGTCCGGTAGAAGCGGATATATTGGGGAGAGCCCAATCGTTCGTACACGGAGGCTTCATCCGCAGCGAGCCTCGAAGGATCAACTTTTTCTACTTTCCATCGGTTAGAGACCTCGGCCTTCCTACTCTCGCGAAGGTAGGAGGGCTTGTAGCCGCATCCCAGAGATACGATCAAAAGGGCCCCCGATGTGAAATAGGCCAAGAACGTTTTGATTCTAAGAAAGGAAGTCACTCCCCTCCACTCCTAATCACATGGGCTCGAAGACCCAGAAAAGATGGATATGAATAACACGTCATGGGGGAAAGTGTAAAGAAAAATTCTCCCGCAGGAAAGCCCCCATTTCCCCCTCGCTTGCGGAAGAAGCTGCCTCCTTTCCATCCAACACCTCCGCCCTGGCGATGATGCCCAAGCGCTGCAAGGCAAATTTGAGGCCTATTGTCGGGTTACTCCGTAGCGCCTGGCTGAGTTCCCGCAGCTTTTGGCTTTGTTTCCAGAGAATGAGGTTTTGCGCCGGGTCTTCTGACAAGTTCAGAGAAGCGGCAACAATCTCCTTCCATTCTGATGGAAGAAGGTTCGCCCCCCAGGAAACCACCCCGGAGGAACTGGGTTGGTTGAGAAAGCTCTTTTCATCCCCATCATAGAAGCGAAAGTCTCGCCGCGCCCGGACGGCTCTTTGGTAGTTCATCGTCCGTTTGAGGTCACCGGCCTGAATCAGGCCCACGATCCGCTCGTTCTCAGACAGGCGTTTGAGCATGGCCGTGCGGATATTTGTCCTTTTGAGGGAACGATTGAGCCGGCGGATGAGATGAGGGTTATTGTAAAGTAGAATGGGAAAGAGGGAGCATTTTGCCCATTCTTCGTAAAGGTCGGGAAGCTTACGGTTGCTATGGTACCAGAGAGGAATGTCCACTAAGAAGAGGGGCTCATCCTCGGGCCGCCGGGCGCGATGTTCCTCCAGAGCCTGGACGTTGGAGAGAGTCTCTTCTGTAGTATTTGCCGTGGGACAGAGCAGCAGCGGCTTTCTCCCGGAGACCGCCTCCATGGAGCCCTTAAGAAGATCAAGGCGCATCCGGTTGGAGAGGAATAGCCCTTCCCCGACATGGCCTTCACCGATCAGTAGCCCATCGCCAAAAGGTAAAACATGCTCGACCAGCCGCTGCCACGAAGGCCAATCAATCATTCCCTTTTCATCGAAGGGCGTTACCAGAGCGATGATCAACCCTTTTGGAGGATAGCCAGCCATTTTTCAAAGGACCCGCAGGTTCCCCCGATTCAGCACATCCCGGAGGGTGACCACACCTTTCAGTCGCTTTTCGCTGTCCAAGACCGGAAGGGCAACGAGGTTATTCTCCATCATGGCCCGCAAGGCCTCTGCCGCAGATGACCCCTCATCGATGGCCGACAGGTTGGAGGTCATCAAGCTTTCGATGAATCGAGCAAGGAAGTGGGGCGAGCCGATGTCCCCCCGCCGCAGGTCGCGGTCGGAGACCACACCGGCCAGACTTCCGTCCGGATGGAGGACCAGAACGAAATCTGTTTGCTGGCGGTTGATCTCCGAGAGAAATTCGCCCACCGTGGCTTGTTTAGAGATAGCCGGGAAATCCGTGGCCGGGCGCATGATGTCCTTCACCTGGAGGTTGAGGCGCTCGCCCAGGCTTCCGCCGGGATGGAGCAGGGCGAAATCCTTCTCCCCGAATTTTCTCTGGCGCATCAGAGCAACGGCGATGGCGTCGCCCATGACCAGGCAGGCTGTGGTGCTGGAGGTAGGAGCCAAACCCATCGGGCAGGCCTCCCGCTCCACCCCCACGTCCAAAACGAGTTCACTGTTCTTGGCCAGGGTGGAGTTCAGACTTCCCGTAAGGGCGACGATCCTGGCGCCAATCTTTTTCAGGCTGGGCAGCAGGTTGAGGATCTCGGCGGTCTCGCCGCTGTTGGAGATGGCGATGAGCACATCCTGGGCGGTGACCATACCCAGGTCTCCGTGGAGGCCTTCCACAGGATGAAGAAAAAGCGCCGGCGTACCCGTGCTCGTGAGCGTGGCCACGATCTTTCGCCCCACCAATCCCGATTTGCCGATACCCGTGACCACCACCCGCCCCTTGCAGGCCAAAAGGACCTCCACGGCCCGGACAAAATTTTCATCCAGCCGTTCGAAAAGGCCCTGAATGGCTTCGGCCTCGATGCGGATGACTTCCCGAGCTTGACGGAGGATTTCTTTCAAAAGGATCTCCCTAAATAAAAGGGTTCGCGGGTCCGAGGATCCGAGGGTTAAAATGATTGCGGATTTTTAATTCCGCATTCTTCAATCCGTAATGGAAGTCCCCCTGGAACCCTTTTAATAATACTCCAGCAAAATTTCCCTGTCTATTTTAAAAATGAGCTCTCTGAAAAAGGCTTTGACGGGAGAATCATATTCTGGGTATATTTTCTCGTGCTTGGTTGCAAAAATTGGCGTCATATTCATGGCTGGGGATTTGGACCAACTTTTGCTCATTTCCCTATCAGTTTTCCCGTGGCCCGGGAACCCGGGACGGGGAGCGCCGGCAGCATCGGCGGGAAAAACCTGGCCAAAAGATTCAGCTTTGTCTCCGTCAGAGGAGGCGGGGAGCTCTTGCCCGCCCCCTCCATGAAAGAAGCAATGCCTCATGATGTCCAGCGAAGCGTCCCGGGTTCCCGGACCCACGAGCCCATCGATTGTTACGCCAAATTTTGCAAATTGGTATTAGGTATATTCAATACACAGCGCCGGATACTCGGGGAGAAAGAGAATGGGGGATAAGATCAATCGCCTCAAGAGATTTCTTCAAGAAATCTGGCAGGGCCTAACCTATTTTGAGATCGAGCAGACCGCCCAACGGGAAAAGCTTATCCGACGAAACCTATTCATGCTGCTCACTTTCGGAGACCTTCTGGGAATTCCCATCTTACCCCCTTATTATGCCCTGCGGGTTTTGCCCTACATCCTCCCAACCGTTGATTCCTGGAAAAAGAGAATGTTGCGAGAACGGGACCTAACAGAGTTGAAGTCGCCTTGAGGTCAATTCAAAAGGGACGGTGGCTTCATCAGGTTTTTGCTGGTTTCTCCTTCAATTCTTCAAGGACTTTCCTGAGGGCACCGGCCATGTCTTTTCCGCTCTGGTAGCGGTCATGGGGGGCTTTGGCCAAGGCCTTGCCGAGAATTTCGTCGCAGGCCAGGGGAACGACAGGGTTCTGCCGGGAAGGGGGAATGGGGACCCCCTGGGTGATTTGGTAAATCAAGGCTGAAAGGGTCTCTCCTTTAAAAGGCTTGCTTCCAGTGAGGAGTTCAAAGAGGACGCAGCCCAGGGAGAAGAGGTCGGATCGCCCGTCAATCGCCTGGCCATTGATTTGCTCTGGCGACATATACGAAGGAGTCCCCAGGATGGACCCGGTCTGGGTAAGCGTGGACGTGGGAAGTTTGGCAATGCCAAAATCCATCACCTTCACCTGACTCCCGGGCGTGCGCATAATGTTGGCGGCTTTGACATCGCGATGGACGATGCCGCGCTGATGGGCAAAATCCAGCGCCTCAGCTGCCTCGATGATGATGGCCAGGACTTCCTCCACTGGCAGAAGGTGCTCTTGGGAAGTGTATCTGGAAAGGCTTTCCCCCTCCACGTATTCCATGGCCATGTAAGAAAGTCCTCCATCCTCGCCCACGTCGAAAACGGTGACGATGTTTGGATGGGTAAGCTTCCCGGCTGCCCGGGCCTCTTTGAAAAAACGCTCTCGCAGGTTCTGGACCTCCTGGTCTTCGTAAAGCCGGTCGAAGCGGATGGTCTTAATAGCCACCAGCCGGTCAATGATCGGATCCCGGGCCTTATAGACCACTCCCATGGCTCCATGGCCCAGCTCGCCCAAGATCTCATACCGGCCGATTTTCAGGGGGGAACCACCAACCTCCAGGCGTACC
>Ga0315280_10003827_pt1 | contig 22720 bp, 23 predicted proteins | sample YL17G06_40_MG_FD_203697 | JGI IMG/M metagenome (GOLD analysis project Ga0315280, IMG submission 203697) | Sediment microbial communities from Yellowstone Lake, YNP, Wyoming, USA - YL17G06_40 | ecosystem: Environmental > Aquatic > Freshwater > Lake > Sediment | place: USA: Wyoming | collected... | reverse complement strand
ATGTGCGATTTGTTCGGTGACTGGAAAGTCACCGATCTTTCCTCCACGTTCTGAATAGGCTTCTGATAGATGAGGCGGCACCGGGTAGTGAATCTCCGTGTTAATTTCCGCTTGGCGCAGATAGCGCTGGAGGTCATCGCGTCGCCGATGCCGGATTACGAACAGATGCCAGCTCGGTTTGGCCCATATTGGGACAAAGGGAAAGGCGAAACCTTCCAGATCAGCCATTTCCCTTTGATAGAGCCTGGCAACCGCGTCTCGTCGCAGATTCCATTCGTCTAGGAATTTCAGTTTAACTCGGAGAAAAGCAGCTTGGAGGGGGTCTAGGCGCGAATTGAACCCCTTGACTTGATGGAAGTACCGTCCCGTACCAACCCGTGATCCATAGTTCCTGAGCGCTCTCACCATCTCTGCCAATTCGTCGTCGTTCGTCAGTACTGCACCTGCGTCTCCAAATGCACCCAAGTTCTTGGTAGGGTAGAAGCTGAATCCTGCTGCGTCTCCAATTGAGCCCGTCCGGTGGCCCTTGTATCGTGCACCATCAGCTTGGGCAGCGTCTTCAATGACCTTGATGTCATGTTCGTGCGCAAGAGTCACGATGGGATCCATGTCAGCGGGTTGGCCGTATAGGTGCACCGGAATGATGGCTTTCGTGTTCCGCGTGAGTGCTTCTGGGATACGTGCCGGATTTATGTTGCAGGTGTGAGGATCCGCCTCCACTGGAATTGGATCCGCCCCGACACAGGACACTGCCAGCCAGGTGGCAATGTAAGTGTGCGCGGGGACAATCACCTCGTCGCCGGGTCCGATGCCATATGCTCTGAGGATCAAGTGCAAAGCGTCTAAGCCGTTGCCCACGCCGACGCAGTATTTGACCCCGCAGGAGGCCGCGAACTCGCGCTCGAATGCTTCCACCTCCTCACCCAGGATGTACAAACCCGATTCCATCACCCGCCGGTAAGCAGCGTCCAGTTCCGTCCGTAGTTCCTGAGAGGGCGCTTTCAAATCAAGAAAAGGAACACTCATGTTCCCAACTTCCGAACAGCGTCTATGAATAGATTCTCTTCTATCTTAAGGCCGTTCGCTTGCTGTTAGCGGAGCGCTAGGAACCCGAGGCTGTCGATGGACAATCTGTATAGAGAATCAATCGTGAATTTCGAGAATGACTGTGCAACAGAGTTTTCTTCTCGCAACTGTGGCATCATGCGGTTTGAGGAAATAATGTAAATGTACCGCTTGCCTCTCAACAAACCGGGCGTCGTGGGCAAGGAGCTTCAGTACGTAGCTGACTGCGTCTCTCAGGGAAAGATCGGTGGCGATGGTCCCTACACCAAGAAATGTGAGCTCCTGTTAGAACAGACTTTGGGTGTACCCAGAGCACTGCTGACTACATCCTGCACCCACGCCTTAGAGATGGCGGCACTACTGCTCGACATACAGCCTGGCGATGAGGTGATCGTTCCGTCATTCACATTCTCCTCTACGGTTAACCCCTTCGTACTGCGAGGGGCGCGTCCGGTCTTTAGTGACATCCGCTCCGATACGCTCAACCTGGACGACACAAAGCTGGAGTCACTGGTTACCCGACGCACCAAGGCGATCGTGCCAATGCATTACGCCGGCGTCGGATGCGAGATGGACTCTATCCTAGAAATCGCAGAACGCCATGGCGTCGCTGTTGTGGAAGACAACGCCCTTGGTCTGTTTGGCAGGTACAAGGGCAGATATTTGGGAACGTTTGGCTGTTTGGCGGTGCAGAGCTTCAATGAGATCAAGAATTTCACCTGCGGTGAAGGTGGAGCGTTGCTGGTTAACGATCCGCGGTACATCGAGCGTGCCGAGGTCATCCGTGAGAAGGGTACCAATCGTAGCAGCTTTCTCCGAGGTCAAGTTGACAAGTACACGTGGGTGGACCTTGGATCCAGTTATGTTCTCTCTGATATCCTCGCAGCATTCTTGTATGCTCAACTAGAAGCCCATGAGACAATCCAAGCTAAGCGAGTCCGGATTTGGGAATATTACTTTGAAAACCTTCGAAGTTGGTGTGCAGAGTGCGATGCAAAGCTTCCGTTTGTTCCAGTCTACTGTGAACCGTCTTACAACTTGTTCTATTTGCTGATGGCATCGCTGCAGGAGCGCCAAGCTTTGATGGAGCACACAAAGTCTCATGGTGTTCTCACTGCTTTCCACTTCTTGCCCCTGCACCTTTCGCGTATGGGACGGCAGTTCGGTGGAAGACCAGGTGATTGTCCAGTCACCGAGCTAGTCAGTGACCGCTTGGTTCGATTGCCTTTCTACAATGATTTGAGCGAAACTGATCAGGCGTTTGTGGTCGCCGCGTTGGCTTCCGGCCTGTTGAAAGAACGAATAGCTGAGGAAAGAATCTAAATGAGTCTCCGACAAAGGTTACTGGCCAAGAACTACTCTGCTGGCACAGAGATCGTTTCAGACTGATGAGACTCAGGCAACCACGCACGATTCTGGCCCTAGTGGTCGTCTCTCCGCAAGGATGTATGTCGGTTCGGCACATCCCAGCATGTCCAGGGGGTCAATCTCTTTGGATTTCCCTATCAATCAAATCCAGAACATCCCTGTCAATACTAATATCAAACTTTCTTGCAAACAGTTTATCAGATCGCATTATATCATTGAAATCCTCCTTTCTGAGAATCGCAGGATGACCGTGTCCAAGCCATCGTGGATGCCCGCGTCGAAGCCATCGTATGTACCACCTATGGTCGTTGACCACGTCGCACTTCAGTGCGGAATTCATGATGATTGTATGGAAAAACATCTCCGCCGGCATCCAGCAGTATCTGTAAAAGCTTATGATCTTGGGATGATTCGACACATAGTCTTGTACGTACTCTACGAATCTCCTTGGAAGACAACAGTGGTAGCCGCCCCCATATGGCTGCAGGCCGTAGGGCAGAGTCCGGTTCAATCGAGGAATACGAATCCCACATCGTTCATCTCCTGTAGCGATGTGATAATAGCGGATTCTGTCCAGACCGGCGTTCTCTCCTTCCCAATGGGAGCTTGGTAGTCTGAAGTATTCCATGTATGCAACACTTCTCCTTGCTAGTTCATCCTTGATTTTGCTCACAGGTTTGATTGGATAGCATTGTCCGCTCAAGAATACAAAGTAATCATAATCAAAATGACGGCAGTAATTCATCGCGTCTAGAACCCCCTCGACCACTTTGAAACTGCATCTTGGAGTCTTATACTTAGAAGCAAAAAGCACGTTACCATTCCGATATTTCCGAAGGAGACCTTCCCATCGTTCATCCGACGGGCACCTTCCATATTTCCGAAGGACGCCCTCCCTTCGTTTATCTCTGTGAACATAGAAATAATCAGATGGAGAATAGATTCTTTCAATCAACCTGGAGACTTGCTCGGGATTTTTATAGACCAACATACAATAGGCGATTCTCAAGACGCTACACCTGACCAGTAGAGAAGATTGGCCGTATTTATTTCCGCTTTGGCTGGCCTGAAGGCCCTGCATCAGACACCTTGTAGACGAATTTGTAATCTTGTTTCGCAGCAAGCAAGGTCTTCGTGCCCTTGTGGCTGGCTCCAATAAAATTCAACGCGGGAGCAATTGCCTGGGTCGCGAATAGTTCGATGGATTAGCCATGCGACGCTCATACAGACTGTTTCGCCAAAAGTGGGGGATGAGGTTTGGCTTTCATTTTGGGTTTGAAGTAGTGTATGTCCATTTGGCCAATCTTCCTTCAACAGGCTGTTTCGTCGCGGCAGAGCCGCTCTTCGACGAGTTTCAGTTCCGGCGGTTCATCACAATGCCTAGATACTTCGACGGCCAAAGTGGTATTTGTTACGCGCTATACAATAAGGGCAGCATTCTTGGACGCGCGAGTGGACAAGAGGAAATCGATAATCAACGGTATTCGGGGATCCAAGCGCGTGTCTGTAATCATTCTTACAAGGAACTCCGCCCAAACGATCGGTGGATGTATTGAGTCAGTTGTTCGCGAAGAACCGCGAGAGATCATAGCTGTCGATGCTCAATCTACTGATTCAACCGTCAGGATTCTCAGACGCTATGGGGTCAAGACAGTCACTGACCGTGTTAGGTCGCTCGGGTTCGCGCGGCAGCTTGGGGTCAATGCTGCCAGAGGGGACTTCGTGATGTTTGTCGATAGCGATATACGGTTGGGAGCTGGGTGCATCGAAACGATGCTTTACGAGCTCGAGAAAAACGGTTGGGCAGGTATACACGCAAGGCTCCTAAGTGCTGAGAATGTCAGCTACTGGCAGAGAGCTCAAGATCAGTCTTTTCTGAGCTACTACGACATCGGTCCCATACGGCGAATAGATACCATTGCGGCTATGTTCAGGAGAGATGTTTTGCTAAGATGCCCTTTTGATCCGTACTTTAGTGAGTCAGCCGAGGATGTCGATCTCTCGCGACGCTTGATCGATGCTAACTATGAACTAGGTGTGTCGAGCGCTGTTGCATATCACTTGCACCGGCGGGAATTCTCCGCATTTGTTCGACAGCGTTACCGAAACGGGCTTGGCATCGCGCGAATTAGTCTGAAATACAATGATACTCGCGCACTGATCGAACCATCGGTAGGATCTTTTCTTCTGACAATCCGAGATATGTTGAAAGGAAGGATCGGACTCGTTCCATTCAGGCTAGTTACCGGCCTCGCTATTTTTGTTGGGATCTTCATGGGCTATTCGAGACTTAGACCTTCCCTTCCCCGACCGAAGCCACGCTAGAAAGATCCCAGCGGAGGTACGATCATCGCAGTATTCGGTTGAATGAGACGTCTTGGTTCAAAAGGTTCACTTTGCCTTTGTGAGTGTCTGAATTTCCGCTGTGATGCTTGTCCATTCGTGTTCTCAAAATGCACTTGCCAAGATTCGACATAACGGAGCCCTGATAGCAAAGATCAGAGCGCATCGCCGTGGTTCAAGGCAGGTGCTCCGGATCTTGTTAGAAGATGAACTTATTGGACCACCATAGCGCTGCGTTCTCGCATCCCTGTTCAAGGGAGATTTCATATTTGAAACCGATTGATTGTCCCACTTCGACGCGCCGAAGATCAGCGTTGCTTTGGTACATTTCAAGTTCGGATGAAGACGGATATAACGGGCGGTAGGATTCTTCCGAGCTCGACATGTGTGGACGAATCGCGCTATCGGCAATGGTTTCATACAAGCGCAGACCGATTTTCTCTGCTTTGGGGAGCTTGAGGATCGATTCTCTAAATGGAATTTGGGAAACCCATTTCATTGTAGAGTAGGCCCCCGTTCGGAAAAATGCAGCGGCTCCATGTAAGCCATCAGCTCCCCACTTCACCATCCTATGTGACAGACTCATCTCACGCCTCATGATATGAACGGGAATACGTTGAATTACGGCTTCCACTCCCAAGGCCTTAGCGTGAGCTGCATAATAGGACTCCCATGTGATCTGTTCAGGGTTGCTCGCATAAATCACCTTGGGGCTGTCAGATGCAACAATCGCCCTCTCGATGAGCCTTGACAAGTCAAGTGGATGCACAGCATAACAATAACCTTGTACGTCGGGAAGGAGTAGACGATTATTTAGCACCCTTTCAAAGGCCATTCTTGACCAAAACGTGCGCGCGCCGTAGACAATTCCAGGTCGTATGATTACGATATTCGATCTGCCAATCCTCAGGAAGGCTTTTTCAGTCTCGATTTTGGCGCGCGCATACCAATCGCTTTTGTTGGCATAGGCAAAAGGACAGCCCAACCGATCGTTAGTCAGTCTGGACGGAAGAACTGCAATGCTGCTTAGGTGAACGATCTTTCTTATGCGGTTTCGCTCGGCACAACGTAGTAGATGATTGCAGAATCTGACGTTTTTCTCCACTCTTTCTCTTGCTGTTGCGTAGGTTCTGGTATCTAGGGCGCAGTTTACGACAATGTCGCAATGTCCTAGCGCTCTGTCGAGCGAGCTTTCATTTTCCGGGTCGATCCTAGCCACTTCTGTCTCCTCACGAGAGAGCAGCGGGCCAGGAGAACTCCTTACGACCCCAAGGGTTTCATGTCCTCTCCGCTTCAAGAACTCGATGACGTAGTATCCTACTTCTCCGGCTGCCCCCACAACGGCTATTTTCATGTGACCCATTTCCACAGCTGACTTTCCCATGCTGCTAGAAGCTTCTTCCTAGTGAGATAGCAGGATTCTATGAAAGCCGTGGTTTTCACTGCATCTAAAAGACTTGAAAGCCGCTCAGTTCCTCCATACATCCGAGAGGCAAATTCATTCCATTGGTCAATGAAGTACGATAATTCAGGGCGTTTTCTATCAAGGAGGAACTCACGTGAGAGAGTGAATGGCTTTGAAGTAGGTCAAGTTTATCGGGTTCGGAAAGTAGACGTATCAAATGCCCTTGGTTTTCATCCACTTTCACGTTCCATCGGTTGAATCTCAGCAGAATAAAGAAGCCCAGATTGTGCGTCCTGCTTAGTTGGATTCTTATCGGAATCTGGCGCTGGTGCAGAGTTCCGGATGCAAGAACGAACCCATTCGCTTCGACCCCGCCCTCGAAATCATCAAAGTAGGAGACTAGGCTTACGTCGCCAAACCAGGAAAACAATCTATCTATTACATGACATCCAATATCCATTAGGACACCGCCGCCACTAAGCTGCCTATTGAAAAATGATGGCGGCAAGTCTCCACTTCTCAGGGAATGACCTGCAAATGCCAGGCATTCTCGCAGCTCACCGAGGGTGCTGTTTTTGAGAAGAAACTGCACGACGTTCGAAGCAGGATGAAACCGCCTGAAGTAACCGACCTGTAGCACGAGGGAATTTTGATGAGCCAGTTCGAATAGTTCCTCCGCTTGCTTTCTTGTGCAGCAAAGCGGTTTCTCACACAAAATGTTGATTCCATTCTCCAGCAACCACTTTGATTGCTCATAGTGCAGCACTGGCGGAGTTGCCAGAATTGCAGCATTTGTCTCTTCTGGGATCTCGGAAAGGGTCTCTGAGATGCTGATCTTTGGAAACTCTGACGTTGCAAGTAACCTGGCTTCCTCACTCTCATCAACCGCGTGAACCACCTTCAGGCCCAATCTTTTGATGCAAGGAATGTGACGCTTTCTGCAAATGTTACCTACGCCAACTAAAGCGATTCTGATTGGAACGTGAGATTCCTCTGTCATGTCTACGTCATTCCTCGAGTTTGACTGGCCTGTGTCTTCTGAGCGGGTCTCGGAGACCCAACCCAAAGCCAAGTTGATCAAAGAATGTTCTGCTCATAATCGTAGTGTTGTCCACTCCATGCGGACATGAAACTGACCTTCAATTCTTGCAGGTGTTCAATTATAGGTGGCATCTTGATTGCTTCCGGTCGTGTGCCTGCAAGTAGTAACAGATCTGTCATCTTGTCTCCTCTCGAATCAAGTCAGCATCTGACTCCAAGACTACGTGGACTAGCAATGGGTACAATGTTGCTGCAATCTAGACCCACTCTTCGAAGTGATTCCCTAGAAATGACGAGAGTCGTTGGTTGTGGGGAAGAAAGAAGGAATTGAGACGGGATCGCGTGACCTCACTGAGGTCCGAATATTTTCCTTCATTGTGGATCGGGAACGAGGTTGGACCTGCTCTAGGGAGCCTCAGAAAATCCAACACTTGAAAGAAAACCCGGCCAGGGTTCGAATAGAACTCCTCACTTTTGAGGATAAGAAACCTCTCGCGAGGAATGGTCTGCATCCACCTTTTCAACTGATCTACATAGATGCCTCTTGAGAGGTATGAATAGTGGTTGTGTGCGTATGCCATATCGGGGGTGGGGGAACCCCAGCTCTGGCTCTCCATCAGTGCATATTCCCGATTTATTGCCTTCTCAAACGACAATGTTTCATAGCCAAGTTTGACCTCATGATGGTACTGTGAATATGCCCTATCTACTGGATTTCTCAGTAAGACTAGGAATTTTGCGTTAGGCAATGTTTCTGCCACTCTTTTCGGCACATCGGGGTGGAAGAGATAGTAGGGCGATGACTCTCCTGTGAGAAAGGTGTTGCCATGAATCCCCACGGGAAAGTGTGCCAGATACCAAGTCAATCCTTTGGAGTAATTGAAATCGAAGTAATGAACTTCCTTTCGCAGCGCTCCCTTGACTCTCGGATGCTGTACGAGGTAGTTGTAGAGTGATGTAGTCCCACCTCTCTGTGTTCCAATAATAAGAAAGTGTGGAAGGATACAACAGCCGAGTCTAGCGGCAATCATCCGGTGTGGACGAAAATAGGGCGAAACAGATTGCAGTTTGGACCCTGGTCCATGTATACATTCGTTGTACAATCTGAGTTTACGCAATATGTTCCGCTGCAACCAACTATCCTTCCTGCTCAGTTCCCTTGGTCAGAGTCGTTGCGCTCGAACTAGACTCCATCTGAGCGTGCTTAAGAGCGTCCCTGATTGTTATGACCTCAGAAACGGCTGCGGCAGCTTTTACTATTTGACGGAACTCTCCAATTGAAATATCGTATGACGTCGATGTCCTCTCTCTGGTCAGGTTGTGGAAACAAAGGATTAGCCACAGGGATTTCTTCAACTTCTTGTGGATCCACTTCGCCACCATTCTCGAATTGAGGCTTGTTCTCCCTCCTCCAACACCGGTCGGAACGTTCAGACTTCGATCGAAGAGGAGTTTGCGCACAGTCCGCTTGACAATCGTAGGGGCGTAAACCGAGTATAGGTGCCACGGGAGCGCGAATGCTGTTTCAAGAGAACCTATTGCGTTGAGCCTCATTCTGTTTGAAGGAACGATTTGGTTCAATGTCAATGGAGGATAGCAGGACAAGGTTCGAGCGTACAGATAGTGTCTAGTAGCAATTGACACGATTCTGCCGTCAACGCCGGACGCACCGTAGGGGTAGGCGAGAGTGGTCACTCTGCGTCCAGTCAGATGCTCCAAGTGTTCCTTGCTTAACCTGAGTTCATCATTGGCTTGATGCGAAGATAGATCTGGAAGCCTAGGATGGGTTTTCGTATGCGAACCAATCTCCCATCCTGCAGAACACAATTCGCGCAGCATCCGCTGGTTCATTAGCTGATGTCCGAGAAATTGCCTTCCTACGAGGTCGGAGACGGCAAATACGGTCCCGCTAACGCCAAATCTCTCCATTTCAGGATATGCCAGTGAATAAACGCTAGCCAACCCATCGTCAAATGTTATTGAAAGTCTACCTGCTACCATTTGCTCGTACCCGCATATCTACATCGCGTTGATCATACAGTCAATCATGATGCATTTTCATCCACGATCAGATTATCAGATGCTATGCGTCAGACAGTCTTGCCTCTTACACTCATGCGGATTGCACATGCACCGATCTCCTATTAGTTCGAGTGAATTTGTTGATCGCAGTTGTCGGCCACTGCCACCCAGTTAAAGCAAGTGCAGGATACACTAGTTCGAAGAGAAGATGAGACCGGAGATCAAGCCTGAGTCCCCATTTGGCGCGAAACAGCCTGTAGGAGCGCCTTCGCGCTAAGCCATCATACCTTATCAGTTCGTAGTCTCGGCTCTGACCTACCCAAGATCTGTCGTGGATAAGTCTGCTCTGGGGAACAATGGCCTGTTTCCATTTGCTCCGAAGAAAGATCTGCAGGGACTTGTCGATGTCATCGAATCCCCCTCTATAGCGGTCATCCCATTCGAAGTCTTTCAGCATCTCGGATTTCAAGAGCATCGCCCCACCGTCAAGATCTTCTACCTCTATCAAGTCGGAATCCACGTTGAGTGTCGGAGCGCGTCTATAAACAACCCCGTCCTCGATCATTAGGTGTCTACCTCCCAGACTGATAACGTAACCATTTAGGTCACACTGAGGCATGCTAACCGCGCCGATCATGTCATGTCCTTTTAGAACATTCAGAGCTTGCAAAATGGCGCCTTCAGTCAAATACATGTCGTCATCAAGCATCATGGCAAACGTCGAAGAGACAAGCTTGGCCAGAAATCGTCGACCTCCGCCGCAGCCAAGGTTGGTGCGCGAAACAATCGTTTCAACCTGATTGTCATGCAGATCTGTCAGCGTTTCGGCAAGTTGACAATCTGGTTCGCCTATGACTAACAGTTTTACGGAGTATTCAATGGGGCAATACTTGCGAATTGACAGGAGGGTCTTCGTCAACCATCTCGTCTTGTTCATCGTAACGATGCAGAATGTAATGTCCGAGCTGCTCCGCCTCCCCATCAGGTTTCACTTACCTAATACACTAGGACTGGTTGTCTTGATTCCGCGAAATTCAAGCGTCGACTCAAGGACATTTCCACATTTTTTCAATTCCTGAGTGATGAGGCGCTTCTTCAATATGGTGTCTGACACTTGACATATTGTCAGATCAGTGGGTTGAGTGGTTCTGGAATCCCAGTTGGGCTGCATGGTTGAAATTCATCTTTCAGGATGATCCCGACCCTAGCGAGGCTCGGACTAGGCAAAATAGGCAGGTGCTTCTCCTTCGAAGTAGCTTGGTATAGGTATGTCTACTGCCCTCAGGACAATGGCCGCTACGTCCCATGGTCTTATTGGTCCAGACACTGGCATCAGGGGAGACGATTGTGGTCTGTAGTGAACAAAAATGCCTTCAGTCCTATGAGTGCCAGTCCATTTGGAATGAGCATCTCCGTTCTTGCTGTGGGAGACTCCCCAACCAATATGAGGTTGTAAGAACAAATCTGGAGCCCTGTACGAGTAAGGCCCATTAAGCGCTTCGTCTCGATCCACGACTCTTTCGAATATCGGCTCATGGAACTTATCTCTGATTTGAGGGAGTTCATTGAGCAGGTAGTATCGCAGATCTTTCCTCTGCAGGTAGATCCCTGACGAAGTTCTTGCGAATGCAGCGGATTCTGCAACATCCAATTCTCGCAAACTCTGGTTGGTCTGTGGGAGAGTTCGTGTAATGATTTCTTGCAGAGAAACGGGAAGCCCCGTAAATATGGGAGGTCGCGGTCCCCAAGATCGTGTTATTTTTGATTTTGTCAGGCCGATCCTAGAAAGGAATGCAGAAAGGAGATGCTTCCTGTACTTTGCAAGTCCACGTTGCTCAAGCCACTCGTTCACGTGAAAAGTCCGATTCAGTGGTCCAAATCCATGATCGGAGACCACGATAAGGTCCGCGGAAGCTTCGTTTGCCATTTTGACGTAATCACCTAGCATTCTGTCCAGGAACTGATAATGCCTTGTGATCTCCGGATCATTCCACCAGAAATGTTGCATTCTGTCAGTCGTCGTGAAAAAGACTGCGAGCACGTCCCAATCGAACTTAGATGCGGCGTATTTGCTCACCCGAAACACTTTGGATGACAGCTTCTCCAGCAAGGCAATTGCTGCTTCGCGGTCATTCGCAGCTATTTCCGGGAAGTCTAGAGGAATATCGCATTCGTAGCCTCCTGCTGCTGCGTTTATTTCACGTTGGAGCGCCTTCGGATAAATCCAGTTCGAAGACCCTGGTGGTGTCAAGAAGCCAGTAGTCATTATTCCGTTGATTGTTTCGGGAGGGAAATTTACCGGGTCATTGATCACAATGCACTTTCGGCCAGATTGTGATAGAATTTGCCAAATTGTTCTACACTTGCGATAGCGAGACAGGCATGCAACGAACCCGTTTCTTTCGCGAAGGACAAAATCAACAATGCCATGTTTTCCTGGGTTCACGCCTGTGAAGATGCTTGTCCACGCGGGCGGAGATTCGGGAGGGACGGTAGAGTTGAGAGTACGCACGACACTACTGGACACCAGTCTTCGGAGATTAGGTGTGGAGCGACTAGATACAAGTGGCGCAATTATGCTCCAGCTCGCACCATCAATCCCTATTAAGATAAGTTTCTTGCTCAAATCAGTAAACCTGTTAGCGGACCTTTCGAGCTTGAATTTGTCGACTGTGATCTAGTGGGCGTGGTGTCCAATTGAGCCATGGTGTTCGGCGCAAAGTCAGTATGCAGAACGTTATGTGACAACTTGATTCTCGCGAGCAACTCCCGGTAAACATGTTGGGGAACTCCTTTGATTAGTGTAACAGCGGCAAGTGACATGCGTGGTTGTTTGCTTGCTTATCTAAGCTGTGCAAACGGCTAAGCGTAAATCACATCTCCACCGTTAGAGCAAATCCGGTTCTTGATGGTTAGCGCCGCAGATATATCTTGAATCGGCCATTGCCTGCCATATGGGTCTCTGGTTGTCCCGATTCCGTAAAGAGTGTTTACTACGCTCAAGTAAACATACGGGTGCGGCAAATCGCAGTATAACGGAAGTAACGGGCCCAGTCTGGGAAACTCCCCGTATGAATCTAGCACGTGTTCTCTCGCCATTAAGTCAGCACACACCGGCGCATCATCCTGAATATAGAATCTTAGCCAACGCGCCGCAGCGATGTCTTGGGAGACCGTGTACCTGTCGAAGTATCCAAGCTTCACTCCTGGATCGGGGGAGTTCAGCATTCTCTGCCAATCCAAGACGCCCGAGGTCGGCCTGTCTGCAGTTACCGCCCAAACCCAGCCAGAGTTGAACAGGAAATATGAAGACAAGACTATGACTGCTAGAAGCCAACGTGTAGAATGACGTGGAGGAAAGCGGATTGCGCGAGGACGTAGTAACGATAATAGTCTTTGAATTCCTGAATCAAGTCGTTGAACACCATAGATGAAGCAGGGCGCAGCGAAAATTAGTGCAATATGATAAAACCGTGACAAGTTTAGCCCCCCACCGAAGTAAGGCAGGAGCGCCGCCGCGATCAGCAAACCCAGTGCTACGGCAATGGGTGTCAACATCATTTTCTCGACTCTGGTCCTCTTTCTGAAGGCGAAAACAAAGAAACCCAAGACAATACAAAATATGACCAGATAGTTCGAGAGTCTATAGATGCTGTGCAGGAGCCCGGGTGTTGATGCACTTAACCCCAAAGCCTGCAAAACTAGCGGAGGTCGACTGGCCGGGTTGAAGAAGTCATTTATCAGACCATTGGCCGTGAAGGAGACGAATTGAGCAAGATCGGCAAGGGCCTCTCCACCCGCAACAAAGCCGTACCAGCACAGAACCATTACGAAAGATAGAAGGACGGTTCCAGTATTGCCTAGGGCCTCAGCCCTGCGTGAAAAACGAGAGACAACAATTGAACAGATTAGGACAAGCAGGTAGATGTACGCTAGTGAATAATGGGCTGTTACCAGTCCGACTGTCAACAAGATTGTTAGAACGCTACCGGAACGTGAGTTGGTGATTTTCATGGAGAGCATAGCCAATAGCAGTAGGACAAGGAGAAGCTCCGCGACCTCCTGTTTTCCTATGCTTGTAATTTCCTCGTAGAATCCTGGGTATGACATGAAAAGGAAGACGGAGAGAAAAGCGGCTTGAGGATCTAAGAACTTCCTATAGATCTTGTAAAGAACTATCGGGACTATTGAGAAGATTACTGGATAGATGATTTCGAAGATTCTAACGCCGTCGACCGAAGAGATGATACTCAGGATTGCTGGCAGGATACCTATGCTTAGGACTGAATTGTATCTAAGCAGCTCACCTTGACCAATTTCTGGATGCCAAGCGCCGCTTCCTAGCACCTGCTGAAATATGTAGAACTCCTGGTGGATATCCCATCCTGAAAGATTCTCCGAGGCTAGTGTTGCGGACAATAGCAAGGACAAGGTTAGGCTGCCAATGACCACCATGAAAAATCGATCTACCAGGGCTGTTTCGAACCTTAATGCGACTACGAAGATAGCTAGGCCCAATAGAAGGAATGCAGTCAGGAGTACGCCTCTGGCCGCGTAATATGACGCGCCTACGCTTATCCAAGGCAGGAAAATGAAAGCAATTAGGAGAAGAACAGACTGGGACGACATGCGGGAGTATCGGTCCGACATAAAGCCGACCACCTTTGCCATTCTTCACTTGTGTACCATTAATATCGCATTGTAATTGAGAGTCACTTTGACCTGACTGCCTTTCAGAGCTTCTAGGATTAGTTCTGCTTCGCTGGTATTCATTGTAAGTGGCTTCTCGATTAGCAAGTTTATTCCGTGGCGGATGGCTTCAATTGCCATACGTGATATATAATATATAATAACCATTCGTAGAGTGAGCCAGACCAGCACATATGCGATCAACATCCAATGTTTGAATTGCACTTTCAATACATGACGAGTTCCAAGACTTCAATTATGACGAGCAGCCGTTAGGATGATCATAGGAGCCTACCAGAACCTCTCCCTAACTCTCGGAGGTCGGCCTAGCCAGAAGGAGAGCCTTTCTGCCATTCACTCTACACGTATCTAGGCTGACCGAAATACCACTCGAGCACGAAGAGATGTCCAAATGCGGGAGGACTTTCATGCATATGCATCTGTCATTCTTGTTAGGAGCGTGAGGTAAGACGATACATACGATTCGACAGTGAAGTGTTCTAGATAGACTCGTCGTGCTTTCTGCCTCAGCTGTTTGTTGTTGCTTAGGCAGTAGCCAATCGCTCGAGAAAGGTCTCCCTCGCGCTCCCACGAGAAAACAAGTTGGTTGTCCAAGCGTGATACAATCTCTGGGAGCCCGCCTAGGTTCGATGCCACGACGGGAGTGCCAACAGACAGAGTCTCCAGCGCAACAAGAGGCGCGTTTTCGGGCCAAATAGACGGAATTGCGAGGCACACAGAATCTCTCAATAGCGCATAAAATAAGGCACGATCCACCCATCCCAGTAGGTAGACCCTGTCTGAAAGGCCGAGCTGCTCAATTATCTCGCGTATCTTCTGCCGCAGCGTACCGTCACCGACAATGACCAGCTTAAGTTTTGACTGCTTTGCTAATTCTTTGTAAGCCTTTAGAAGTTCCAGTACTCCTTTGTGTTTTTCGAGCATTCCTGCAAACATCATGAACTCGGAATATCCTGAAGACGAGATCCGTGGGGGCGGGCTTGGCACGCAATTAGGGATCGTGACTGCTTTGATGGGGACCCTAGCAGTTATCTTCTCTCTCAGATAATCGCTCGGAGCGATCATCATGTCAATTTGGTTGATGGTATCCTCAAAGCTCGATCCATATCTCCATAATTGCGGGGGCCGTCTGAAATAAAGTCCGCAGACAGTGCATGAAGGTTTGTCACAGACTTTGCGGCCATTCTTAAGCAAGTTACTCTGTGGACATACAATCCAATAGTCGTGAGCTGTGTAGAAGTTGGAGTATTCTCCGATTTTTCGCAAGATCTCGTATCCGAGCAGAGAAATGTTGTGATGATGGACAATATCGGGGGCCGCATCCCTAACGAGGTCGTGAAATTTCTTGATGACTGGTCTTGAGGTTCCAAGAATGTAGGCCTCATAAGCGCTGCGAGAGAAACGAGTTTCGATCGTGTGAATGCTGACGCCGCGTGTGTCGGATCGAACTTTAGTTTCCTTCCTTTTCGCTCTGTAGGCATCGAGGCTGTGTAGGACATGTACCTCGTGACCTCTATTCACAAGTTCTTCAGCCAGGTATCTGACCTGATTAGCGTCGCCCCCTAAGTGGTATGGTGGATAGAAGGACGCTGTGAAAATGAACTTCAGAGTCTCGAAGAGGGGTTCACCCGGAAACTTGGTCCCAAATCTTGTCTGATAATCTCAGTCACTAAGCAACACGTTTGAATTGGGAAAAGTGATTGTCTAGGTAATCGTTCAGTGCGTCTCGCCAAGTACGCATTGTATCCATCCCCCTGAGTTCGAGCATATAGTTGTGCAGCATCTCAGATCTAGCGCGTGGTGCTGGCAGCACAAAGGCTTCGGAAGTAACCGCATCCAGACTCACGTCTTTTCTGTTAAGGTGGTTGAGGATTTGCCTTGCAACATCGTACCTTGTACAGCTTCTCTTGTTCGCCATATGATACAGTCCGTAAAAGTCGGTGTTGATCAAATCTGCGAGACAGTGTTTTCGTCAATGTCGCTTAACGCTCCTAGGTTCAGCGTGTCCATTTTCTTCATCATGTTCAGGTGGTCTGAGACAATGGCTTCGCATCCAGCAAGATCACCCAGAGAAGAAGAGAGTTGTTGTCGTATGCGGTATTCAACGTGCTTTCTAAATAGGTGAGAATTGGCAGAACTAGCAATGGCAGGACTGATAGTACATGTCTTGGCGAAATAACCACAACGTGACGAGCTGCGAAAGCTCAAAGCTGTTCGTATGGGTCTCAACAGTCTTGTCTGCGATGACCCCAATGTCAAGTGTTCGTGGGAGCCACTTCTTTTTCTAAGGTCTTCGCTGATGCATGGCGTGAAGCATGGGGGCATAGTCTTCAATGCCTTTCACCGGAGGCATCTCCGGATATTGACCTAGGAATTCTCTTGAAAACGGTCTGTCAAAAGCAAATATGGGGTTCCCAAGAGTCAAGGCTGCGACAATTGTCTTTTGGCTAGGTCTTGTTTGTAGGTGACCTATAGTATTTCATCAAGCCAAACAGACCTTCTTCAAGATGGATTCTCGCCGAGAAACCTAGCACCGTAGAGGCCTTCGCTAGACTAGGTATGAACCTTTGAGTCTCATTTGTTCGCATTTCAGCGCGCAGAATGCGAGAACGACTGTTTGTAACAATGAGAATCTTTCGCACCAACTCCTCAACAGTTATCGAGTCCTTTGCCCCTATGTTGAAAGTCTCGCCGACAAAATTGCCGTTCAATGTCAGTGCTATGGCGCGCGCAACGTCTTGAGCGTGGACTAGGTTGACCATTTGTGTGCCACCATATACAGTGATGTCCTGATTCGACAAGGCACGTTTCATGATTACGTTAGTTGCGTATTGGTCTCCGCCTGGTCCGTACAGATTGGTGAACCGCAGAATTGTATATCGAAGGCGTCTGAGGCGATAGAACCAAGGTAGTGCTTGCTCACCCATGAGTTTAGTTAACCCATACAGATTGTTTGGGTTTAGGGGATCACTCTCTTTCGTCGATTGGCCTGTGGTCTCGCCGTATACCTCTCTCGATGACGCGAAGATCAGAAGCGACCCAGCTCGTGAAGCCAAATCAGCAATATTCACCGTACCACTCACATTGACCGAAATAGCCTTTCGCGGATCTTCTTCACACTTCTTGACCCCCGTTATTGCTGCCAGATGGACTATCGCTTCGGGCCTGTATGCGAGAATGAAGTCTGATGCTGTAGCATCAGAAATATCACATGAGAGCTGGTACACTCCTTGCGGCTGGCTCTGACTCAAGATCTCGTCCAAAACGGCTAATTCGCAGGTCTCCAGCAATTCTCTGCAAAGGACTTTACCAAGGAAACCATTCCCTCCCGTCACGACAACGCGCAATCTAATCAACTACCTTGAATCGGTTACACTGTGCTTCATTGGAGGAGTAACACTACGCGTTATGGAACTCTCCAATACGCAATGATACCATAATGACCACTTGCTTGGACCACCGTGAGCTTTGTCTAGTATGGGGCTGGCTCCGGGCTCTACCGCGCTCAAGCACCCGTCGGCCTTCTCCCATCTTCATGACAGATCTGTTTTTCCCTTGCATAGATCAACAGGAGTCTCGACAATCTCTAGATCGAGGCAAAGCTATTGACTAAATCAAGATATTTGCTCATGAAGACTCCCGGCGAATAGTACTTTTCATAAACTTGTTTCACCAGGTCGGTTGAATACGGTTCGAAGCTATCTAATATCTCCACGAGCCCAGCGTTCGATTCATAGAGCAAGCGTGGGTTGAGTTTCTCGACAATTTCTGGCACACCGCCCTTCTTCGAGCCTATTACAGGAGTTCCGACGGAGAGGGCTTGCAGAGCGATTAGCGGGCAATTCTCAGGCCATACTGATGGTATTATGAGAGCAGTCGAGTCTTTGAGCAATCTGTAAATCGAGTCAAGTTCCATCCACTTGAAAAGTAGAATTCTGTCTTTGAGACCGCTTTCTTGCATTTGACGACGTATCGTGCTATCAAGACTGCCACTCCCGATGATGATCAGGTTCGCATCTTTCCGTTTCGCAATCTCTTTGAAGACTTCAATCAGTTGTGGCGCACCTTTGTGCTTCTCAAGCAATCCGACAAATAGAAAGAAGTTTGAAAATCCAGAGGATTGAATCTGGGAAGGCGGATAAGGAACGAAGTTCGGAATCACGACTTGTCTGACCGACAATCTCCGGGCGAACGTTTCTTTTGCATACTCGCTCGAAGCAATGAAAATATCAATCCCTTTGATTGCATCGTCGAATCTCGATTGGCGCCTCCACAGCTGTGGAGGCCTTTTGAAATATAGGCCGCAAATCGTGCACGAAGGTTTTTCGCAGATTTCTTTTCCGTTCTTGAATAAATTGCTTTGTGGACATATGAGCCAGTAGTCGTGAGCGGAGTAGAGGTTGGAGTATCTTCCCTGCCTTTCCAAGATCTTGTATCCGAGCAGGGATATGTTGTGATGATGGACAACATCGGGGGCAACATCACGGACGAGATCGCGAAACTTCTTGAGAACCCGCCTTGAATTTCCGAAAACGTACGCTTCATAGGCGCTCAGTCCAAAACGAGTCTCGATGGGGTGAGTGATGACCCCGTGCGAGTCGGACCGAGCCGGAGTTCCCTTTCTTTTTGCCCTGTATGCATCGAGGCTGTGAAGGACATGTACTTCGTGACCTCTATTCACAAGTTCTTCAGCCAGAAATCTGACGTGATTAGCGTCGCCCCCTAAGTGGTATGGGGGATAGAAGGACACTGTGAAAATGAACTTCAGAGTCTCTATGAGGGCATCCTCCTTGAAGCTTCAAGTCGCAACTGACTTATTCGCAACTAAGGGGCATGTGGCTCGGAGCTGATCATACGCACAAAAGCGAACGCCAGCTGCTGGCTTACCAGTGTTACAACCATATGACTGTGTTATCGGAGTACTTCCAAATACTAGGAATTCGAACATCACATGGCACGCTTTGCGTAAGCAAAATGCTTCTCCAAGTAGTCATTCAGTGCAGCCCGCCAGTCTCGCATGGAGTCCACACCGCTAAGCTCCAACATGTAATTACGCAACATCTCCGATCTCGCCCTCGGTGCTGGCAAGACAAAGGCTTCAGATGTGACTGCGTTCAGAACAACGTCGTCCCTGCCTAGAGAATCAAGAACATGTCTTGCAACATCGTATCTCGTACACGTTCCCTTGTTCGCCATATGATAAAGTCCGTAAAAGTCTGTCTTGATCAAATCCGCGAGGCAACGAGAAAAGTCCAATGAGTACGTAATGCTACCGACCTTGTCATTGACCGCTTTCAGCTCTTTCGCTCCTGCATCAATCTGTTTCATGATTTTGCCTACAAACTTTTTGTCTTTGGCCACCCCTCCTCCGATCATCCATGCCGCTCTTACTATGAAGTATCTAGAAAGGAGACGGGCGACAAGTCGTTCTCCTTCCAGCTTTGCTTTGCCATAGATGTTCACTGGATTTGGTTCATCGAACTCAACATAGGGCTCAGCCTTTTCTCCGTCAAAGACACCCGCGGTACTGACATAGACCATTGGGATGTCCTCTTTCTGACATGTCAGTGCAACATTCCAAGTACCTACGGTATTGGTACGGTAAGCATGATCGGGGTCGATTTGGCATCGATCCACATCCGTTTCTGCTGCAAGATGAATAACCAAGCCAGGATGCTCGTTACTCACAACGCTCCTGACTTCCATAATATCTCTCACGTCCAAGTGAATTATCCCGGTTTCACAGTTCATGTCAGTCCGACAAACATCGTATCCAGCATTCTTCAGTACGTAGCAAAAATCGGTGCCCACAACGCCAGCAGCTCCCGTCACAAGTATCTTCATTTTCACCAAGCGATCCCCTACAGCTCACCGTATATGTCTAGTCAAGATTGCGCAAATCATTACTGCTTTCTAATTAATGAAGAATATAACTTCTCGGTTCGTTCCGCAACGATGTCCCAGGAATAATGCCTTGCAACTCTGTCTAGTGCTCTCTCTCTGTAGTTCTCAACGGTCGCGGGGTTTGAAATAAGCCAGGAAAGCTTATCGCGCAAATCACGAACGTCCATGCTCCTAAACGTCACACCGGCATCTCCAACAGTCTCAAGGTTTTCCGCGATATCGCTAATTAGGACGCAGTTCCCAAACCCCATCGCCGAAAGAAGAGCAGGCGAGGTGCCCTCCAATTCCGATGCGCTCACGTAAAGGTAGGCCCCCTTGAACAGATTCTCCACATCTGACCCGTAGACGTAACCCAGAAACTTCACATTTTCATCGGCCATCTTTCTCAAAGATGATTCATATTCGGAGCTGTAGGGGTTCCCTCCAACTATCGCCAATGTCAGTTCCGAATTTGTACGAAGTTCATTAAATGCCCGAATCAGATAGTGAACACCTTTCTCGCGTGCCAATATGCCAACGAACAAGAGGTATTTGTTTTCTTCAAGACCGAATTTTCGTAGCGTGTCGGCGTCTGCGCCTCGCCGTGAAATCTTTGCCCCGTAGGGGATGTATTCAGGAGTCTTGTCGTAAGTTCTTTGATACCACTCTCCCACGCGAATCGAGTCTACGATTGTTGCGTGTGGAACGTAAAGAGGAACCCAAGCTGAAGAACGAAGCGCTAATTGAACCCAACGAGGATAACTTGAGCGATCCCAAGCAAAGCCGTCCAATGACATTACGATCTTCTTCTCTCTTGAGAGCGCTCTCGGAAGAATAGTAAATACAGAACTATCAGTCCCATAGTAATGGAGTATTTCGAAGTCTTTTGAGATTGCATCGACAGTTGAGAGAAGTGATCGAGTGGGATAATCGAGAAACTTGCTAGAGCTACCATCTACGTAGGTCAGACTTACACCTCTGTATGAAGTCAGCCTAGGAGTGGATGAAGACCTCGAGGCGCAATAGACAGTGACCTCATGTCCCTTACGCACTAACCTCGTACTGACCTCTTCGACGCATGTCTCAAATCCACGATAGTGAGCAGGGATGCCAAGTGTGTTCAAATATGCGATCTTCATGATTTCTATCAGCGATATTTGATCATTCAACCATAACAAAGAACAGAGATTGATGAGCCGTCCAACTGCTCAGAATCATTGAAGGAAGCGCTAATGACATGCTCGATGAAGCTCTTTGACGTGCATGCTTGTGAATAGACTGCGAGTTTGCTGACTTCTATGATGCCTGTGCAACAAGCATTCTCACCAGCCGTCTCCACAGAGTCGCGTGGAGAATTGTTCATGTGACGATCCCAAAAAGACTCAGAGTGATGATTTTAGCTTCTTGAACGTGTCCTCAGCGTGCTCTTTTGATGAGACCCCCACAGCCACACCCGGAAGCCTCGGTAGATTTCGTAAGTAGTCAAGCGAGTGTTCCACTGTCAAGTATCCTCCAGCCATTATGCTCATCGCAATCAGATTTGATTCCGGAAGAGACGATAGGCAGGTTTCACATGACTGCCTTGAGGGACTCATTTGGTATCCGATACTATTGAAAGGAGTCATGATGACGAGGTCTTCCATGGTAAGTCCTGCTTTTCTGAAGAGTTCGACAAATTTCACAAGATTGTAGGTCACAAACCCTGGACGAGCGTGATACTTTTCCCTTATGTGCTGTGCAAACGCATCCAACAATTGAACATCTCGTAACCCCAGGCAGAGGTCCGTAATCACTTCGTGCAACAGCACACTCCGGAGGGTCGCATTCTCGGGTTTCTCACTGAGGTAACCCGCGAGTTCCATGTCCACGTATGCCTTCAAGATCCCGAGCGGGTCCAGTCGAAGCGCAGACAAACCACTCTTGAAGAGGGCTTTCGCTTTGTCCGACAATGATAGCTTAGACAAAGTTTCCTCGACTAGGCCTCTCATTCCCTTCTCATTTGCGAGCCTCACATACCCTTGAGCATATGGAAGTACTGGGTACAGACCAAATCCGTTCTCGATCTTTACTGAATCTCGCAGGGCCCTCACAATCTGTAGATTTAGGGGATGTGTCGAGAACGTGTACCCTGTCGCTCCGCATGAGACAGCGGTCTCAATTATCTCGACGACTGATTTCACATCGAGCTTCTCTACTCTTTCTCTTGCCCTTTCCTGCGACAGGTGACTTACTCCGATGAAACTATTGTCTCCGATTAGCAGAGTTTTCAGCGTGATTTGCGTCCTCCTTGTTCAGTGCTCTCGAGAATTCTGTCAATCAATGCGTTGACTTTTGCAGCTTGAACGAAATTCGTTTGTGGTGTGGTTCGAGTTCGAATGGCATTGAGAAAAGCAACGTCCTCTAAAGTGTATTCCGGGTCGGTAAGCAGAAAAGGCACTGGCGTATGAAAGGACTGTCTATGATACATCTGGCCTCCCCCATTCCCACCTGTTTGTTTTCCGGGAGCAAACTTAACGAAATCATCGGTTACAGTCAACATCCCATTCCTACCATGAATCTCAAGTAAGAATTCGGGCAGTCGGTAGTTGCTCACGCTCCAGCAGGCATCTACGTGTCCTTGTAAACCAGATTCGAATGACAAGATTGCATGAACGTAGTCTTCAACCTCACGTGAGTACACCTGCTTCTTGACCGCCATGACAGAGGTTGGTTCTCCGAAAAACCATATCAGAAAGTCCAACAAGTGTGGCGCCGAATCGAGCAGTACCCCGCCAGAACCTTTCTTTGATCGCCACGCACTTCCCTCGCGAAGCACATCAGAAGAAAGACAGTACGCTCTGAAAAAGATCGGTGCCTCAATGGTCTCTTTCAGGAGTTCCCGTG
>Ga0315280_10003826_pt1 | contig 22720 bp, 18 predicted proteins | sample YL17G06_40_MG_FD_203697 | JGI IMG/M metagenome (GOLD analysis project Ga0315280, IMG submission 203697) | Sediment microbial communities from Yellowstone Lake, YNP, Wyoming, USA - YL17G06_40 | ecosystem: Environmental > Aquatic > Freshwater > Lake > Sediment | place: USA: Wyoming | collected... | reverse complement strand
AACCGCGGGCTCAAGCCCGCGGCTGATGCACCGGTCCCCATCCCCTCTCCTTCCCTCTGGGAGCCGGATGAGCCGTACCTGTACAGATTGCGGGTGACCGTGCGGAAGGGCGAGGAGGTGCTCGACACCACCGTCACCAGGTTCGGCATGAGGACGGTGTCCGTAGGAACGCTCCCCGGCAGCGATACGCGCTGCGTCCTGCTCAACGGCCGGCCCATCTACCTACGCGGGGCGCTTGCCCAGAACTTCAACCCCTTCGGCCTCTACGCGTACCCCTCGGTGGCGATGATGCGTGAGGAACTCATCGAGGCGAAGTCGGCGGGCTTCAACATGATCCGCGTGCACATCAAGATAGAGGATCCCGTGTGGCTCGACCTGGCGGACGAGTTGGGCGTCCTGGTCATGTACGACATGCCCTGCTTTGGCCGCCTGACCCCGCTGTCCAAGGCCCGCTACGAGGCGATGCTCCGCGGCGCCATCGAACGCGACTCTGGTCACCCCTCCATCTTCGCGTGGGTGCTGTTCAACGAGACGTGGGGGCTCGGCCACGACGCCTACAAGCAGGACCGCGCGGCCCAGGAGTGGGTACGGGAGATGGTCCACCTCGCGCGCTCGCTCGACCCGACGCGCCTCGTCGAGGACAACTCGCCCTGCCTCTATGACCACGTCGAGACCGACATCAACTCCTGGCACTTCTACATCAACGACCAGGAGAAGGCCGAGCGGCACATCGCCGAGGTCGTGCAGAAGGCCTACCCCGGGTCGCCGTTCAACTGCGCCCCCGGCTGGACACAGAATGACGCGCCGCTGCTGAACAGTGAGTACGGCGGCATCGACGCCGGCATGGGCGACCGGGACGTGTCGTGGTGCTTCCACTTCCTCACCAACGCCCTAAGGCGTCACGAGAAGGTGTGCGGGTATGTCTACACCGAGCTTCAGGACATCGAGTGGGAGCGCAACGGCATCCTCAACTACGACCGCACCCCGAAGGAGTTCGGCTACCAGCCGCACCTCATCAACGGGCCGGACCTGGTAGTGCTGGGCAGCGCCCTTGGCACGACCGCCGAGCCTGGGCAGCGCGTCGTGGTGCCCGCGTTTGCCAGCCTTTTCTCGCGAGACGAGCTCCCCGCTGCCCGGCTTGGGTGGCAAGTCGACCTGACCGACAGGCTGGGGCGAACAAGGCAGGCGGTGACGGAGGGCCTGCGCGAGATCGAGGCTCCTTCGTATCGCGTCACCCACCTCGGCGGGATCGAGTTTGTGCTCCCGGAGGAGCCCGGCCTCGCGCGGCTGGTGGCGTGGCTCGAGTCGGCGGACGGGCTCATCCTGTCCCGGAACTGGCTCTGGCGCGAGGTACCGTCCAATGGCGACCCGCCTGGAGTTGTGCCGCTCACCGATGCGGAGTGGATCGGGTTCGAGGGCGTCGCGGCCGAGGGTGACCTGTGGACCGGCGGCGAGGGCGCGGGTGAGGTGCGGTACCGCCTTCGTGTGCCACCGGATGTCGGCACGATCAAGCAGCTTACGCTTCTCGCGGAGCTCTCGGCCTGGCGGCCCGGTTACAAGCAGACCGACGCCGACACGCGGCCCACCGACGTGAGCGTGCTCTTCGCCGGCCGCCCGGCGGTAGTCATCACGCTGCCGGACAGCCCGTGCGATGCGCGCGGCGCCCTGAGCGGTATCCGCCGCGTTCCGTGCAAGTACGGGTACAAGATCGAGGTGCCGGTGAAGGGGAGAGCCCTCGCCAACGCACTCGCCTCAGGGGAGTCGCTGCAGGTCACCTTCCGCGTCCAGGCGGACGCGTCCAACGTCGGCGGGCTGATGGTGTTCTCCGCCCAAGCCGGCCGCTATCCGTTCGCTCCGTCCGCTGTCCTCGGCGAAGTGGCGGTGTGACCGAGGCCCGGGTCCCCACCAAACTGGTACATGGTAGACTAGTCTCAGACCAGTCTGATCGGTAGGTGACAGCCATGACCACGGTAGGCACTTACGAGCTGAAGACGCACCTGTCGGCACTGCTGAAGCGCGCCGAAGCCGGCGAGCGCTTCACCATCACCCACCACGGCCATCCGGTGGCGGTGCTTGGCCCCATCGACGGTCAGCCCAAGCGCGACCTGAGCGAGGTCGTCGAGCGGATCAAGGCGTTCCGAGCCGCGCACTCGCTCGATGGCATCACCATACGTGAGTTGATCGATGAGGGGAGACGGTATTGAGTGTCGTCGTGGTCGACTGCTCGGTGACCGTGGCCTGGTTGTTCAAGGATGAACACGACGTACTCGCGATGTGCACCCTCCAGGCTGTTGTTGAGGGCGAGGGGGCCGCGCCGCCGCTGTGGTCGTGCGAGGTGGCCAACGCTATCCTCGTGGCGGAACGTCGCGGGAGGCTGACCCCGGACGATCGCGACGAGGCGATTCGGAACGTGACGGCGGTCCCGGTGAGGGTCATGGGGCCTCCGCTGACGGGGTCGGTGCATGATCTGGTCGGCTTCGCTCGTGACTACCGTCTCACTGCCTACGATGCCGAGTACCTCCGGCTGGCGTTGGTGATGGGGCTCCCGCTGGCAACCCTCGACTCGGAGCTCCGCCGCGCCGCCGAAGAGGCCGGCGTCCCGCTGTTCGCGTGAGGTGCTTGCGGAGGAACGGAGGCCGACTTTGCACGCCATGCTTGCTCCCCTCGGTCTGCTCGGAGCGTTGCTTGTCGGAGGGCCCACTGCAACGTGGGACGATGTCCTCGGCCACCTCGGGCTAACCGCGGACACCGCCCAGCTTCCGCTCGACCGGTGGCGCGGTGGCGAGGGCCATCCGCTCGCCGTGTTCGACCGGATGTGGGACGACTGGCGCCTCATTGAGCCGACGGCAACGAGTTTCAGCGACGCGCTGCTCTCCTCGGAAGGGCGCTTCGGACCCCTCCTCTCCGCCGCGGGCGAGCGGATTGGCACGGTCGGCCCGAGGCAGGACACCGCCGTCACGCCCGTGGCCGAGGCGCCCGCTGATGCGCTTGCCGATGCCATCGCCGCCGTCTACGAGGCGGCGGGACAGCCGTTGGCGGAGGAACGCCTTGCTGCCATCCGCGAAGACGCCCTCAGCGTCCCGGCGGGTGTTGCGCAGGCGGCGAGCGCGATACTCCGGGCCGTTCCCCAGGCTGTTGAGCAGCGCAACAAGGTCCTTGGCCCATTCGAGCAGCAAGTCACGCTGGCCGGTGCCCTCCAGGCGGCGCGCGACCTCGCCGTCAGCCTCATGGTCACAGACAGCCTGCTCGCCTTCATGGACCAGATCGACCTGCCCGCCCTAGTGTCCGGAGGGCTGCCACTGGCGGAGGCGCTCGACCGGACGCGCGACCTGTCCGATGACGACGTCGCGGAGCAGTTCCGCTTTGCTGCCGACACGCCGCTGGGGAGGATCGAGCTCAACGGTGGAGGGGACGACACCTACGGCCCGGGCTCCTACCTGCTGATCATCGACACGAGTGGGAACGACCGCTACGCCGGAGGCGCCGCGACCTCCGGCGCCTCCGGCCCGGTCTCGGTGCTGGTGGACCTGGCTGGGGACGACCACTACGAGTGCACTGACGCCCCGGCCTTCGGCGCCGGCGTGATGGGCTACGCGTTGCTCCTCGACGCCTCCGGCAACGATGTGTACCACTGCGAGGACATCGGACTCGGCGCCGGCGCATTCGGGGTTGGGATACTGGTGGACCGGCGAGGTGGCGACCGGTACGACGCTCACCTCGTGGGCGAGGGGGCGGCGGCCTACGGCGTGGGCGTGCTTTGCGACCTGGCGGGCGCGGACCGGTACTACTGCCTGTCCCAGTCCCAGGGCTACGCCGGCACGCAGGGCTGCGGTGCGCTCGTAGACGCGACAGGAGATGACACCTACGAGGCCGATGACACGAACATCGTCAACCCGTCCCCGCAGACGGCCGAGCACAACGTGAGCATGGCCCAGGGAGCGGCGTTCGGACGCCGTGCGCACCCGGGCGACGGGTACTCGCTCGCCGGAGGCATCGGCATCCTGGCGGATGGCGAGGGCAACGACAGCTACCGCTGCGGCGTGTTCGGCCAGGGAGTGGGCTACTGGTACGGCGCCGGGCTCTTGGTGGACTCGAGGGGGAACGACTCATACCAAGGAGTCTGGTACGTCCAAGGGAGCTCCGCACACTACGCGATCGGCGCGCTCTGTGACCTCAGCGGCGACGACAGCTACAAGGCGACCGCAACCCAGAGCGAGGGCCAAGGCCACGACTACAGCCTCGGGTGGCTCCACGACGTGAGTGGCAACGACAGGTACGACTGCGCGTCCGGCGGACTCGGCGTCGGGATGTGGAACGGCATCGGCATCATGTGGGACGAGGCCGGCGACGACACATACGAGGCGGGCGGCGGCTGCCTCGCCTCCGTAGGCGACTCACGGCCCGAGCATCCCTGCCTGGGTGTGTTCCTAGACACTGGTGGCAGCGACGTCTTCCCCGAAGGCGCACCCGCGAAGCCGCACACGGTGTGGGTTCTCCCGCCCGTCGGTGGACACCCGTTGGCGCGCGCGGTGGGCGTCAGCGAGTAGTGTCCGGCGTCAGTTCTGCTCCTCGAGGATGTGCTGGGCAGCCACCGGCTCCGCCACCCGCTCCTCGGAGTCGATCCGGCCGTCGCGGAAGTGCACGATCCGTTTGGCGTGGTGGGAGACATCCGGCTCGTGCGTCACGATCACTATCGTGGTGTCCTGCCGGTTCAGATCCTGCAGGATCGCCATGATCTCCTCGCCTTGCACGGTGGCAAGGTTGCCGGTGGGCTCGTCCCCCATGATGATATCCGGGTCGCACACCAGCGCCCTGGCGATCGCGACGCGCTGCTGCTGGCCCCCCGAGAGCTCGGTCGGCCTGTGGAGCATCCGGTTGCCCAGCCCCACCGCAACGAGGGCCCGCTCGGCGTGCTCGCGGCGCTCATGCTTGCTGAGCCGCTTGCGGCTGTAGAGCAGAGGCAGCTCCACGTTGCGGAGCGCTGTGGCGGTCGGCAGCAGGTTGTAGTTCTGGAACACGAACCCGATCCGGTCGTTGCGCAGGTGTGCGAGCTCGTACTGGTCCATCGAGCTCACCTCAACGCCGCCGATGCTGCACCGACCTGAGGTGGGCACATCGAGGCAACCGATCAGGTGCATGAAGGTCGACTTGCCCGACCCGGAGGGTCCCATGATCGCGACGAACTCGCCCGCCTCGATCGTCAGACTTACGTCGTTTAGAGCGGCGACCGTGACGTTCCCCATGCGGTAGTGCTTCGTGAGCCCTGCGGCCTCAATCACTGCCGGCTCCTTCCGGCCCCGCGGGGATGGTCGGTACAGGCAGCGTCCCCGTCGCCTGTTCCACCCCGATCAGCGCGACTTGCCGGTCGAAGCGCGCGCGGACGAGGTCCGCGGCGGCGGACGTGTAGGCCGCACGCGCGTCCGTGAGCTCCAGCACGATGCCGCCGACCCTGGTGTACTTCGTCCTCGCGCCCCGCAACCGCGCGTCCGCGGCCGCCAGCGCCTCAGTGCTCGCCTTGATGCGCTCCGTGGTCCGCTCCAGCTCGATGAGCGCCTGCTCGACCTCCAGCGCTACCTGCAGATCGAGCTGTCTTGCACTCGCCTGTGCCTGCTTGAGCGAGGCACGCGCCCGGTCCTCGTCGGCAGCCGTGGCGTGGCCGTCGAACACCGGCCACGATAGCCGAGCCGACAGCGACCACCTGGCGCTGTTGTTCCTCGATCGAGACGGATCGTAGGTGAACTGGCTCCCCACCGCCACGTTGGGCCCGCGCTGCTCATGGGCGACGTCGAGCGCGTAACCCCGTGCGCGGACGATGGCGCCGTGTGAAGCCAGATCCGGGCGGTTGTCACGGGCCAGTGCCACCGCCTGTTCGATGGTGGGGCCTACGGTCTCGGTGTCGAACGGCGTCGGGACGATATCGAACTCGGTGGTGTGGTCGAGCCCCAGCACGTTGCGAAGCTGCGCGACCGCCGACCGCTCGCCGCTCCGAGCGTCGATCAGGTCGAGCTGGGCGGAGGCAAGGTCGGACTTGGCCGCGTAGACGTCCACCTCCGCGGACTTGCCGATCCGAATGCGGGTCTCGACATCGTTGAGATGCTCCTCTGCGGCCTGCACGCCGTCCTGCGCCACACCGATGAGCTCGCGGGAGGCGAGGAGCGCGTAGTAGTCCACGATGACCTGCTGCACGAGCGACTGAAGAGTGGCCAACTGATCCAGCGTCGCGGAGTCTAGCTCTTCGCGGCTCTGCGCCAGCGTCGCGTGGCGCCCCGTCTGCCACAGGGTCCAGTCTACCCCCAGACCCACCGTGCCGATCTGGGTGCTGTTGGTGGCCCCGGTCGTCCCGCCGCCCGTGCCCGTCGAGCTCGTGGAAGTGCCGAGGCCCGTGCTCGCGTCGAGTGTCGCCTGCGGGTAGAGCACACTCCGTGCGCGTTCGCGCGAGGCGCGGGAGGACTCCACACTCGCGGCGGCGATGGCGACAGTGGGGTTGTGCTCAAGAGCGATGCGGAGGCAGTCCTGAAGGCTCCAGGCCGGTGCCTGCCCCTGCGGGGGCTGGCCGGTCTCGGGCTGCGCATCCGTAGACTGCGCGCGCGGCGCACCGGCAGCCAGCAGCATGACGACCGCCGCCGCGGCCGCCGACGACCTGAGTTGCGCTGGGATGTTACTCATACCGTAGCGCCTCCACGGGGGTGAGAGCAGCCGCCTTGCGAGCCGGCAGCAAGCCGAAAACGACGCCCACTGCGGCGGCGAACATAAAGGCGATCACGACCCAAGGTGGTGACACCTTGGCGTTCAGGCCGAACTGCGCGACGATGGGAACTGCGGCGATGCCGACCACCACGCCGATCACTCCGCCCGCCATGCTGAGGGTCGACGACTCCACAAGGAACTGGGTCATGATGTCGCCCGGCGTGGCGCCGACGGACTTGCGCAGCCCGATCTCCCGCGTCCGTTCCGTCACCGACACGAGCATGATGTTCATGATGCCGATGCCGCCCACGAGGAGCGACACGGCGGCGATCGAGCCGAACAGCAACGTCAGGACCTTGCTGGCCTCTTGCGCGCCCTGGATGACGTCCGACACCGACATCACCTGGAAGTCCTCGGGGGCACCCGTCCGGATCCTATGCCGATCACGGAGCAGTGCCGTGATGGCATCCCTGGTGCGGTCGCACTCCGACATGTCAGTGACTTGCACGACGATGGACCTGACTGTCTGACGCCCCTGGGTGGACCCGGCGGCCGCGCCAAGGACCTTCGTGATCGCCGTGGTGACCGGGATCAGTATCTGATCGTCGGGATCGCGGAAGCCCATGTTGCCCTTGCTCACCCACTGGCCAACGATGCGGAACGTGCTCCGCCCAATCCGTACTCTCGAGCCCGCGACCTTTTGGCCCTTGCCGAACAAGTTGGCGACGACCGTGGGGCCGACGACGGCCACTTTCCTGGAGCGGTTAACGTCCTCGTCCGAGAAGAACGAGCCCTCGGCCATCTTGTAGGCCTCGGCTTGCTCGCTTGCCGGGGTGGTCCCGATGATCATGGTGCTGGTGTTGTTGCCCTCGGCCTCGACCTGCGCCCTGCCGTTCACCTGTGGAGCGACCCCGACCACGTTCTTTACCTGCGACCGGATCGCATAGGCGTCGTCTATGGTGAGCGTGTTCTGTGAGCCCATGCCGCCGCCAACTGGGCCTTGCGACGCCTGGCCCGGGCGTACCGTCAGCGTGTTGGTGCCCATCATGGCGAACCGGGCAAGAGTCGCCGCCTTCGCGCCCTCCGTGAGCGACACGGCGGCTATCACCGCCCCCACGCCGAAGATCAGCCCGAGCATTGTGAGCCCCGACCGCAGCCGGTTCGCGCGCATGGCCTCGAACGCCACCTGAATGGACTCCCAGATGTTCATGAGCGCCCTCTCCTAACACCAACCTGGGGCTAGCGGGGAGGGGGCCCCGCCATGATGCCCCCGCCCATTCTCTGTCCGAACTCGCGTCCGCGGCTCTGCTCGGTGCTAGGGCCCTGCCCCGCGCCCAAGCGCGGCACGTATGCCTCAGCGCCATCTTCCAGACCCGACAGGATCTGAGTGTACTCGTCCCCCTTGAGCCCCACCTCGACCGGTACCGGCGTAGGCACGCCGTCCTTCATCACCTTGACCTGGGTCCCGGCCCCGACCATCTCCACCGCTCGGCGAGGCAGGTAGAGGGCATCCTCCACCTCCTCCACGAGGAACTCGCACGAGGCCGTCAGCCCGGGCAGGAACCGGGGGCCCGGGTCGACGATCTCCACTTCGACCAGGACGGTGGTGACATTGGTCTCGGTTACCGCTTGCGGGTCGACGCGGGTCACGGTGCCGGTCGCGGGCGCGTCGATGAAAGCCTCCACCGAGACCTCGACCTTCTGTCCGACGAACACGTCCTCGAGGTCCGCCTCACTCACCTTTACGTCCGCGTACATGCGCGAGGTGTCGCCAAGGTCGACGAGCGTGGTGCCCGTGCTCACGGCGGCCCGGCCGGCGGATGTCACGATCGTGCCCTCCTCGATGTACCGCTTCAGGATGACGCCGTCGCGGGGGGCGGAAATGGTCGTGTAGCCGAGCATGATGGCCGCGTTCCGGACCTGGGCCTGGGCCTTCTGCACCGACGCGTTCGCGCTCTGGAGCTCCGCACGGCGCAACTCGCTCTCAACGGAGTTGGCCTCGGCCTTGGTCAGTCCGGCCTGCGTTTCGTTGATCTTGCTCTGAGCGGCCCCAAGCTCGGTACTCTGCTGCAGGTCAAGGGTCCGCCAGCGCTCTTGCGCGGAGGTCAGGCCGGCTTGCGCCTGTGCTACCTTGGCCTCGGCGACCCTCACATCGGCGGCCTGCTGCTGGTCGATGGTCGCCCAGCGCTGCTGGGCGGCCTTCAGGTCCGCCGCGGACTGAGTGACCTTGGCCTCCGCCGACCTTACCTCCGCGCTCTGTTGCGGGGCGAGAGTGTCGAGGCGCTTGCGCGCCGAGGCCAGATCGGCCGCGGCCTGCGCGACCGACAGCTCGGCGGTCTTGACCTGGTTCTCCTGGTCCGACTGCAGCGTGTTGGCGAGCTCTTCCGCGTTGTTGTAGTCGGCGTTGCGGGCCTCGTAGGTGCTCTGGGCGGCTTCGAGCTCGCTCTGAGAGATCAGCTTCTCCTCGCGGAGGGACTTGGCTCTCTCTAGCTCGTTGGCGGCCACTTCCAGCTCGGCTCGGGCCTTCGCCAAGCCGCCCTGCGCCTGTACCCGGGCCTGTGGATGGCTCGCCTCGCGTAGCCGATCGAGGCTCTTCATGGCGGACTCCCTGCTGGCCTCCGCCCGATCGAAGGCCGCCTGGGCGTCCGCCACAGCCTGGGGCTGAGAGGCCATCCTGAGCTTCTCTAGGTCCTTCTGCGCGGAGTCGAGAGCCGCCGTGTACCGATCGACCGCGGCCTTCGCGTCAGCCTTAGCTTGAGGCTGGTCGGCAACGCTCAAGCGCTCGAGGTCCTTCTGCGCGGCGTCCAGCGACGCCAGCGCCTCGTCCACGGCCGCCTTCGCCTCAGCCCTTGTCTGCGGCTGCGTCGCGTCGGTCAGGCGCTGCAGGTCACCGGTCGCGGTTAGGTACTGCGCCCTTGCCTGCGCTATGTCGGAAGCCGTCAACGTCCCCTGCACGCGAAGCTGCGCACGAGCCTTGGACAGGTTAGCCTTCGCGACGCTCAGGTCGGCCAGGGCCTGCTGGTGAGTCGAGAGGCTGTCGGTGGGGTCTATGACCGCGATCAGATCGCCGGCCTTCACCATGTCGCCCACGTCCACGGCCAGGACGTTCACCCGGCCGCCCGCGTATGACTTGACCTCGACCGTGGTGAGGGTGCGCAGGACCCCGTCGGCCGACACGGTCCTACGCACAGGCCCGCGCTTTACCGCTACTATGTCGCCCTCCACGGGCTTCGCCCTGGCGGCCGCTCGCGAACGGGCCCACAGCGTGCCGCCAACGGCCAGTACAACCACCGCCAGGCCCCCGATAAGCCACACACGTCGACGACGCATCACGTCAACTCCCTGTCAAGCAATGCCCCGCGAAGACGTAGCGAGCCAAGCGTCCCGCAGAGAAGTGGACCACCAGCCGCGTAGGTTACACCCCCTGAGGAGGGACACCGTGGCGGACGCGCTCAGAATCGGTCTCATCGGCAGTGCACACGCCGTGGTACCACCGACCGTCCGCCGGCTCGCCACAGGCGTCGGCGTGACCCGCGGGGTCCGCGCCAGGCGCGCGCCTTGCGCGAAGCCGTTGGGGACGGTTGCGGACGAATACTCTAGCAGGCCCCGCCGCACTGGTTGGGAGGCGCGTCGGCGCACTGCACCGAGCCGCAGTTCTCGGCCATGCGACGGAGTAGCGTCACTGCGGATTCGCGTTCCGCCTCGGTGAACCCTTGAGTTAGGAGATCATTCCAGTCGTGCAGGCAGCCCCGGACCACGGGCTCCAGCTCTCGGCCCCGATCGGTGAGGCACACGCGGTTGACCCGAGAGTCGTTTGGGTCGGGACTCCGCGTCACAAACCCGTCAGCCTCGAGCTTGTCCAGTACCCGCGATACGTTCGCTTTGTCCCTAATGGCGAACCGAGACAGCTCGTCCTGCGAGGAGGCCGGCTCGCGCAGCAGCCGCCTAAGCAGCGGGAGGGCTGCGGGCGGCAACCCGTAGGGCGCCATGCGCTCGGCGAAGAACGCCATAGCCTTGTGATGGAGCATCCCTATCCAACGACCAACGCTGTAGTCGATCTCGGTCCCGCCCACATTCACCACCAACACCAAGCCCGGCAGTGACTGCTGCCAGACCCGAACAACAAGGGTACCCACCGTCCGAGCCTCGGGGAGCGCACCCGGGCGCTCCCCGAGGCTCGGGTTGGTGAGGGGGGCCTAGCGGCCGCCGCCCATGCCGCCCATATTGGGCAATTGCTCGCCGAGAACCAGCGTCTGCAACACGAGCTTCTGGTCCTGGTTCATCTGTGTCGTGCCACGGAACGTCGCACCCACAACGACCTCCTCCCATTGCGCCTGCACGAGCTGGGTGATGGTCGCGTTGTCCTCCAGTTGGATGTCGACGTCAGCCTTGTTCTCAGTGCCATCCTGGGAACGGATCGTGGCCGAGATCGTCAGGGGTTCCAGCGAGCTGACCGTGCCGCGCACCGAGGCGTTCGTGCCGCCGCCGAACGGGCGACCCCCCCCACCCGGCCCCCCGGGCCCGCCCGGCGGTGCCGGGTTCTGGGGTTGAGGACCGCGATCAGCAGTCAGTTGGCCCGCCAGGATCTTCACCGGCAGCCCCGATGCGTCGACCCGGTCGCCGACCTTCAGGTCCTTGATGTCCAGAGGGATCCGTTTCGTGAGCACGGTCGCCTGGACCGGGTACAGCTCCACTTGCTGGCCGAACGCGTCCGCCTTGATGATGCTGTTGGCAACGTCGACCTCCGTGACCGTGCCCATGATCATCCCACCACGCATACCACCGCCGCGCCCCCGGCCGCCACCGCCCGGCTGGGCCACCGCGAGCGTACCCGCGAGCAGCGCGCCAGCCGCCAAGAGAACCATAACTAGCCGAGCCTTGCCCATCTTGTCACCGTCCGATGTCGGTCGTGTCGAGCCCGGAAGCGGGCTCTGGCCGCGCGGCGGGCCAAAGCCCACGTTGCGTACGCAACCATTATAGGGCAAGCCAGTTGCGGGTGCAACTGTCCTTCCAGGTGCCGGTGGCGCGGGCGGAACAGGCAGGGGTGCAGGCCTGCAGGTGGAACCCCGCTGAGGGCGGCGCCGGACGGGATGCCCGATGGCGCGGACAGTGGATCGACGAGGCTTCCTCAAGGGAGGGGCGCTCGTCGTCGCGGCTGCGGCTGTGGGACGGAGCCAGGCCAACGCGGCGCAAGACCCCGCGCGGGAGGACCACGTCGTGGACACACGCCCTAACGTGCTCTTCGTGATGACAGACCAGCAGAGAGCCGACACGATCGCAGCGCTCGGCAACGAGTGCATCCATACACCCAACCTGGACAGGCTGGTATCGCGCGGAATCTCCTTCACCAACGCGTACAGCACTTGCCCGGTCTGCGTGCCTGCCAGGCTCACGATCCGCACCGGGCGAGAGCCGCGAACGACGGGCGTCTACATGAACGCGCCGCCGACGCTTGTACGAGGCGAGCCGCCGGGCAACGAGGAGCGTTGCGGGCCCTATCTCGCTCGCACGATGGCGCGCCTGGGGTACCGCACCTTCGGCATAGGCAAGTTCCACACATCCCCGTGGGACGAGGACGTCGGATACGAGACGCACCTGCACAGCGAGGAACTCTACGGCACCCCCGACCAGCGGGCACGCGACGACTACGCCGCCTTCATCGCTCGCGAGCACCCCGAGTACGACTTCATCGAGGGCCTGATGGGCGAGCGGGCCGAGATGTACTACATGCCACAGATGAGCCCCACCCCGCGGCAGGTGGGAGTCGAGGCGTGGGCCGCGGGCCGCGCCGTGGAGTGCATCCGCGCGAACGACGGAAGGCCGTTCTTCGGCTTCGTCTCATTCATCGGGCCTCATCCGCCGCTCGCGCCCCCGATCCCGTTCAACCGCATGTACGACCCCGACCGAATGCCGAATCCGGTGAAGAGTGACCCGGCGGTCGATCTCATCGACGAGTACGTGCGCTGGATGAACCACGCGATCTGGGCCGAGGACGTGAACGACTCGCACGCGCGCGTGCTGAAGGCGCGCTACTACGGCGAGATCAGCTACATCGACTGGTGCCTCGGGCGAATCCTCGACGCGGTCGAGGCGCGCCCCGATGCGGACAACACGGTGATCTGCTTCTTCGCGGATCATGGCGACCATCTTGGCGATCATCACTCGTGGCAGAAGGAGAGCTTCTTCGAGGAGTCGTGCAGGATCCCGTACCTCGTGAGCTGGCCGGCGCGGCTGCCCCGCGGGGCGCGGCGCGATGACCTCGTGTGCCTCACCGACCTTTTCGGCATCGCCACAGGAGCTGCAGGCGAGACCGACACCAGGGATGGCATCGACGTCCTCGGGCTGATCGCGGGTGACTCGCCCGGGCGGGAGGTTCTCATCGGCTGCCACGGCAACGCGGATACGGCCATGTTCAAGGTGATGGTCCGGCGGGGTGACTGGAAGTACATCCACATGGCCAACGGCGGTCGCGAGCAGCTCTTCAACGTCGCGGAGGACCCACGCGAGCTGCGCGAGCTGTCCCGACAGCGCCCGAACGTGCGCAAGCACCTCCGCGAGCTGGCTGTCGCGTTCCTGGCGGAGAGCCCCAACTCGGCGCGCGCGCTGGACACCGGGGACTTGAGGTCGGTCCCCTTCCGGGCGATGCCCGACCAGCGCATCTACCAGTTCGACCAGTCGCGCGGCGTGCACGGCTTCCCCGAGCACCCGGGGGATGCGTTGAAGGGGCTGTGAGAGAGCACGGGGCCCGCTACAACCGACCCGTCACGCGCTCAAGCCGCTCCGAGTGCGCCACCGCGACGCCGTCGGCGAGAACGCGCAGGCCCGTGCCGAGGCCGTACTTCTCGCCGGTCCTGTCCCAGACGATTGTCAGCGAGCGATCGTGGTACGGCACACGGTCGAGGCAGAACCAGTCCCACATGCCCTCGGGCAGAAGCGGGTCCACTTCCACGACGTCGTCGTCGCGCGGGACGAGCCCCACGGGGCCGGTGATAACGAGATCGCAGTACTCCGAGTGGTTGTAGTCCTTGCCCCGCTCCTCCGGGCCCTGGCCTCGCCGGCGCAGCAGCGTGCGCGCGAGCCACTCGCCGGTGAACGGGTCGAGGTTCTCGTCGATCCAGGGCACCGTGGTGCCGTCCTCACGAACCAGCTTGTGGCTGCGCGTGTAGATGCTCAGGATGTCGAAGTAGTCATCCCGGTCGATCGTGTCCTGTTCGTGGTCGCGGAGCACGTTCGCCATCGCGCGCAAGGTGATGCTAGTAGCGTAGGGCCAGCTTGGGCCGTTCCATTGGCACTCGTGGCCCTCGTAGGACACCTTGAAGCCCGGGTGCCGCTGCTCCGCGGTTGTCGGCCCGAACGGGGCGTAGAAGCCCTTTGGGTCCATGAGCTGCGCCCAGGCTTCCGCGTAGCCGGGGTCCGGCAGGTGGAAGTACCACGGTGTGTAGCCGTATAGCTCGCGCACGTCGACCAGTTTGGGCGCGTCGCCCTTCGGCATGTCCTCCTCACGCGGGAGGGTCTTGAAAAAGCGCGCATCCGGGTCCCAGAGCTTCTCCAGAACCAGGGCCTTGAGCCGCGCGGCCTTGTTCGCATACTCCGAACTGACGCCCAGACGACCGGCCAGCCAAGCCATCCGCGAGATCGCGTTTGCGTCGCCGTACATGTACGAGTTGATGGTAGGCCTGCGGCCGTGGCCGCCAATGGAGACCTCCCCGCCGTCGTTCCCGTCGTACTGCCAGAACATGCCGTCTTTGTAGAGCCGCTCCCGCTCCCAGCCCCGGTAGTTCGCGATCAGATCGTCGAGCAGGTCGATGAGAAAAGCGGCGTTCGGCCGCGCGAGGTGCCTTCCCCATAGCGCGTCCGCGATCCAGAAGCTGTATGTGCGGATCGCGCCGCCCTTGCGCAGCCAGAACACGGCGTAGTCGTCGAGGTAGCGCTGGTCGCGAAGCCAGCGCCCCTCGTAGAAGTGGTGTCCCGCGGCGCAGCCGATGGCATTGTACTTGCCGGCCCAGGGAACGTCGGGCAGGAACTCGGTGATGACGAAGCCGTCCGGTGTCTCCTTGAAGTGCTTACGGTAGGTCCACCAGCGGAAGTAGTAGGTGCGCTCGATGTCGGGGTCCGGGCACTCGAAGAGCGGGATGTTCGCGGCCAGGAAGTAGTACGTGGCGCTGTTCGGGATGTGCTGGACGCAGAGCTCGTCGTCGGTGGCGTTGAAGGAGTTGACGTACGTCCGCAGCAGGTCGGTCGACAGCACAGCCGGGCCTCCCCTTCGCGTGGCCGCGGAGCCCCGGCGGGCCATGCCCGCGCCCAGCCCGGCCAGCGTCGCACCTCGCGCTGATGCTCTGAGGAAGTCACGGCGGTTCAACGCTGACGCACCTGCCCTAGGCGAGATGCGGCGCCATTCACTCAGGGGCCGCGTCCTTCCTGCCCGAGCGCACAGCCACGAAGTGGGTCACGAGCGCGTTCAGGTCGTCGTCGCTCGCGTGGGCAAAGCGTTCCGCGAGCCGAGCCCGATCGAGCGGAGCCAAGTCCAGGGTGTACGCGATGACATCGTGGCACGTAGCCTCGAACCCGTGGTTACGGAAGAGGCGAACGTAGTCGCTGCGAAGCCACCTGTTGTGATAGTCAAGCCCCGATGCAAACCGGCGGCGGTACTCGTCATCACCGATCGTCAGGTGCGCTAGAGGGGACAGCCTCTTGTCGGCGTGCCAGCGATGATCCCTGTGGTCCACGACGTGGCTCAGCACCCCACCCGGGGCGAGAGCAGTCGCCATCCTCGACACCTCGGCCTCCAGATCCTCCGGCGAGTAGTGCTCCAGCGTCCCGGCCGAGAAGACGTAGCCGATCGTGCCGGCCCAGTCCGCGCCAGTCGCGGCCTCGTGCGACGGAGAGTAGGCCATCCGCACAGCGACCAATGCCGCCGTCCCTGAACGACCGGCCGTCGCCGCCATCAGCTCCTCAACTCGGTCGGCGGGCGCCCCCGAGAGCTCGGCCAGATCGGGGCCCTTCTGCGCCAGCAGGGCGCGACTGACGCGGTCGTACCGGGGGGTGAGACGACCGAGCCGGTCCGTGAGCAGGCCCGGTACGTCCGCACAGATAGCCATCGCGAGGCCGGTCGCGATCGTCGCGCCGCTGTCGAAACACCACATGCGCTGCCGCCTGGCGCTCTCTCCGAAGCACTCCCGCATGACTCGCACGTGCGTCGGGAACACACGGAACCACTTGTGAGCCATGCCGGTGTTGGTCGCGAGCGCCTGCACCATGAGCCAACGGTACAGCCGCTCGCCCCCTGGAATGGCACAGAACGCTCGACGCGCGGCGTGTTTCAGGCGCCAGTTCATGGTAGTCTCCGTTCCCGTGACAGTGCCACCACGGCATTGCGTCCGCCCAGGCCGACGCTCACCTTGAGCACGACCCGTCCTGCGGCATCGGTCGGCACGGTCGGTAGTGAGAACGCCCCGCCCGCCCCGGTCAAGCCCGGCAGATTGGGCGGCAGAAGCCCTTGCTTCTGATAGTGCATCAGAATAGCCACGTCGATGGCGCCGCTGGCACCGACCGTGTGCCCCGTGAATGGCTTGAGCAAGTGGAGACTGATGCGCCCACCATCGTCCGGGAACACGGTGGCGAGCGCGCGCCGCTCAGCCTGGCCGTGCGCGTGGGTGCCGCTCGCATGTGGGCAGACCGCGACGACGCCGTGCCTCCCGACGGCATCGATGCCCTGTCGGACACAGTCCGCGATCCCTCGTCCGTCAGCCGGAATGCCAAGAGGATGGAACGCGTCGGAGTTGGCCCAGTAGCCGTGGATGTAGCCGAGCGGCGAACGCTCGGCGCCGGACGGCTCAAGCAGGAGCGCGGCGGCGCCCTCGGCAGGCAGGAAGCCGGTTGTCGAGGGCGAGTAAGGGTCGTTGGTGCCGTCGCGGCTCAGGAGGCCCGTCTCGGCGTAACTGCGCAGGAGGGTCGGCACGAGCGGCAGGTCCAGTGACACCACCATGGCCCGTGGGGCGATGCCCGCCGACACGGCGAGGTACGCCAGACCGATCGCGTCGAGCCCGGACGCGCACCCGTTCGAGATCACGTGGTACGGGCCGCGGATACCGTACTCGATGCTCACCGCCGCGGCGACCTCACTATGCATCGAGTTGCTAGTGGACATGAGCCTGTGGCGGCGGCGTCCGGGCCAGGGATCCACCCATCCGGCCGCGTTGCCGCGACTGCTGCCCACCATGAGCCAGGCGTCGTTGAGTTCGTCCGCGCCCAGCTCGGCGCCCTCGATCGGCCGGCGCGAGACCTCGACAGCGAGGTTGGCGCCGGGCCCGTAGCGGCTGCCCACCAGGAACCCCCTGGGCTCGATGCAGCCCGAGGGGACCCATGAGAACTCCTCGGGCGATCCCGCGAGCTCTCCCAGAGGTCGAAGCCCGTGCCGGCCCCGGTCGATCATGCTCTGGTGTTGCTCGGGCGTGTTCCCGAGGCACGAGAGAGCTGCCACAGCCGTGATCGCGACTCCGTTATCGCGCTTCACTGCGGTCCACCAGGTCATCCGCCGGGTATAGGACCCGGCACGTGTTCTCGAACAGCAGCTCCACTGTTGGCTCCGTCCCGCCCGCCCGGGAGACCTCCCGCCACACACGGTTGCTGCGGTAGACGTGCGGGCCGTCCCTGAAGTAGCGATGGTCTGTCTCATGCACGCGCACCGAGAAAGGTAGGGCAGCCTGAGAGCGGGCCGCGGCGCGAAGCGCGTGCTCCTCAACCCGAACATCGAGCGTGATGGCGGATGCGAGCGTGTTTCGGAACTGCAGGTCGACGTAGTTGTAGAACACCGTCGCGCCGCAGCCGAACGGCACGGTGCGATCGGTGTCGCGGAAGAGATCGAATCCGTGCCTGTGGCGCTCCACGATCTCCGCGTTCACATCCAGGGCCACCAGGAACAGCAGATTGGACAACTGGCACAGTGCGCCGCCGAGGGACGTGATGAGCTTCTCGCCCCTGAGCTCCAATGCCGGGACGTACCCCCTGGCCCTCGTCGTCTTGCCCACCGTCCTGCAGAAGGAGAACACCTCGCCAGGCGCAATCCTCAGCCCTTGGACCCTGGCCGCGGCGAGCCGCAGGTTGTGGATCTTCTCGTCGGTGTAGAGTGGTCCTGGGCTCGGGATGGCCCTCCGCAGCGGCGATGTGCGCTCGGCAACGACGCCGCCGGCATCGGCGGGATCGACGCGCTCCGTCGCCCATCGTAGCGGTCGGAGCCACCAATGGACGTGCCGGGCCGCCCGGTGACAGGCGACTCTGACGCCAAAGGGGACGAGCGCGGACATCGGGGCCCCCAAGCAACGTGCCGATGCGGAGAGCGGACGCGACGACAGGTTGACCGCCGATTCGGGCGCCCGCCCGCCGTCACCTCCCGGCCACTCAGGCGTCGGGAACGGCGGAGGTGCTTCACATGCTGTGCGGAGGAAGAGGTATCACCACGGCCTTCATCGCGTTGCTCGCGGCAGCGCTTGCCGTCGGGATCGTGGTCTACATGCGCTCCAAGGGCGCGGTGCCGTAGCCGGCGGCGCGTCAGCTCTCCGACTCCGGCGCCCTCTCCGTGCCCGTGTCCCCATCGGCGAGGAACCCCGGCCGTGGGGCCCACGACTCCCCAACGGCGCTGAGCCAGTATGAGTCGGCCACTGTCTTGCGGTAGGCAGCCAGCACGTCGGGACTCGTCAGTACCGAGTAGTCGTTGTGCGCCAGACCTTCGTCGCCCGCATCGCAACTGAACCAGTTGATGCCCTTCACGCGCGGGAACTCGGTGGGCAGGGCCGAGTACAGGCGCTCGAGCTTCGCGACGGCCCACTGCCCGCAGTCCCTACCGGTGGCGTAGCACCGGTGGGTCGCGGCGTACTCCGAGATCTGGATCGGCTTGCGGGCCGCGAACTTGTCGTAGATGGGTCTCAGGAAGTCGACCGGATCCTCCCAGTGGGCCGACCATGACGCGGACCCGTTGTGGCAGTAGACGCTGTAGATGTTGACGCCGACCCAGTCGACCGCATCGTCTCCGGGGTAGTAGTAGTCGATGTTCCACAGCGGCTCCTCGAAGACTGTCCACACCATGGCGACGTTCGGCGCGAGCTCCTGCATCACGTCGTGCACGAGGCGGAACTTCGCCCTGTAGACCGACGGGTCGTCGTGCCAGGCGTCCCACTTGCCGTTCATCTCCGACGCGAACCGCAGGAAGATCGGGTGGCCGAATTCGCCCGCCTCTCGGGCCCACTGGCGGAGGTAATCGGCATCCCGCACTTCGGGGAGCCCACGGTTCGGCTCGAACGCGATGTGAGGTGCCGCTCCGAGCGCCGCGACCGCGTCGGCCCACTCGCGCGGGAAGGGCTTCCCGTAGCCGACGTACGTTATGAAACTCGCGTGCTGTTTGCCTGTCCGCTCATCGAAGTCGGCAAGGTGCTGCAGGTTATCGTCGAAGGTTGGAACGAAGGCACCCACGTAGCACCCGCGCTCGGGCTCATGTTTCGCCAGACCGCCCTTCGCCGGACGGCTGCCGTCCAGGCGGGCCTTGAGACGCGGAAGGACCTTCGGCGCTCGCCGGTCGGGTGGCCGGCCGGCAGCCGAGGCCTCGTATGCCCGCACCGCGTCCTCCCACCAGCCAAGGTCCTCGAGGCAACGTCCCGCCCAGTACCAAGCCGAGCCGGAGGAAGGACAGGCCACAAGGGTGTAAGATAGCTGCCCGAGCGCTCCGGGGCGGTCACCGTCTTGAGCCAACACCACGCCGAGCAGGTAGTGCGCGCCCGGGTCATCCGCCTCGGCTTCGAGTCGCTTGCGCGCCAGCCGCTCCGCGCCAGCCGTGTCGCCGTCCTCCAGCATCTCCGACCCACGCTCGACCTCGGGTGAGGTCTCGCGTGGATCGGGCTTCTCGCTCCGGCGCCCGTACGCGTCCTTCAGCCGGCTCACGACATCATCGGCGAGCAGAGGCTGCTCTGTGGCAGGGGCCTGCACCGGGGGCACCGGCGGCGGGGGTGCGGCTGGGATCGACCGCAGCCCGGCCGCGCCCAGCACAAGCCCTGCTGCCAAGGCAAGACCGCACACAAGCCGAACGCGTACGGACACGTATCGGACCTTTCGTGTGGGATCGACCGATGGTCGCCCTCGAGGATCGCGCCAAGCAGAATACCGCGGCGTCGGGCCCCTCACCTTCGAGAGCGCTTGATGTACCACCAGCCGGCGGCCGCAAGCGCGACCGGCAACCAGACGAGCAGCAACACAACCTCCAACGCCGCAACGAACGGCGACGTGCCGGGCTCTTCCTCGGATGGCGGCACGACGATGCGCCTCGGCTGCTCAGCGGTCGGCGCTCCGGGCACCTCGACGCTCTCCGGGCTCGGGCCGACAGCTTCCTTCATCGGCCGGGGAATCCGCTCGGCCACCGGGATGAGGTCGAACTCCTTGTGCGGCTCAGTCTGGTACCAGTACGCCACACTCGACCAGTCGTCGGCGCGCTCGTTCTGCGAGCCGTGCTCCATCAGGATCCGGATCGACTTCTCGAAGAAGACGGGGTCATCAAGGTGCCAGCGGTAGGCCGTGGCCCGCTCCGGCTCCTTCTTCGGCTCGACGTAGGGCACACCGAAGGACGGCGCCCAGAACGGCTGGGTGAAGCCCCAGGCACAGCAGAAGTAGTCCTCGAGCCCCGTCCCGGGGATGCGGCGGCCGTCGATGTCCATGAACTCGTCGCCCTCGCCCCACCACTGCGGCGCCAGGCTCTGCACGGAGAGCACGCAGCCGACGTAGCGACCCTTGCCCTCGGCATCCAGCAGCAGGTACCCCTCCTCCGGGCCCGTGCCCGGCGCGGCGACTGTGGGGTTCTCACGCCTGAACTGGGCGTGAAACCGCCCCAGCTCGCCCGGTGGCAGCGTTGGCTCGCAGTCGATCTGCCAATAGCACTTGCGCACTTCCTGCTCGCCCTGATTCTCGATCTCGATGCGGGCGGACTTCGAGAAGGGCATCGGGAAGAAGCAGCTCAGGCCCTTGCCGACTGCCGCGTTCATAGGCGCCGAGACGTAGTGGCAATACTGCGCATGGCCGAGCCCGAAGAAGTCGCCGAGTGGCACGTTGACACTGGCGTTCGTCTCGTCGTCCCAGTACATGCGCACGACGATCTTGCGGAGGTGGTTCTCCTCCTTCGCTGCGAGGGTGCACCACAGTTTGCGGATGACGCCCGGCCCGGAGTGCTCGAAGATCGTGATCGTGCCGCCCGGCGGGATGGGCCGAAAGTCGTTGTTAGCGCCTGTCGGATCGGTGCTCGCGGAGCGCTCGAAGACCGGCCCGCCAAGCCGAGGCAGGTCTGACAGAGGGGACCACCCGGCTGGCGGCTCGGCGGGCTGCGCCAAGGCGGTTCCCGCGACGGTGACGAACAGAATGAGTACTCGTGGCATCCGGTCGATCCTTCCACGGCGCTGAGGCGCCGAGGTGCATTATGGCGTACGGTGTGGGCAGTGACGAGGACGTACACCGCGGACAGATCGTTGATCTCATCGTAACATCCGCCCTCCCCAAGCGTCACATAGGTACAGGCCATGTGGTTGGCCAATGCGTTCGTTGTCGGTGCACGAAGAGGGTGGCCGCATGTATGGGCATCATGCGTTCCGTTCCGTCGTCGCGTTGGCGTGTCTTCTAGCCTGTGTGCTTGTGCCTTCCGCTTCCGCTCAACTGACCGTCAGCATCACCAGTCCGCAAGGCAACCCGGCGCAACTCATTGTTGGACAACCCACGACATTCCAGGCGCAGGCATTCTGGTACGGACAGCCGCTGAACGGCGCGTCGGCGGGATGGTAGCGACGTACGCAGGCCGACAGGCCCAGGCCACGAAGGCGTGGGTGGTCGGGTCGTCGCCCTTGAGCCCTACGAGGCATGTCCTGAGCTTGCCGAAGGGGGCGAGCGGAGGGGCACGGCCCGAGGTCACTCCCTTGGCGGTTGTTCGTCCGTCAGCCCTTCGTCGGGCTCAGGGATGACGGACGAACGTGACAGGCAGACCTGACTGTGCGCTTCGTGGGGCATTGAGTTGGCACCATTCGTTCGCGACGGAAAGAAGATAGACCCCGGCGGGTAGTTCACGTGGCCGGAGCTCGATGTGTCCCTGAAGCTCCGCGCGGTCATCCAGGTGACTGCGCAGCACTTCTACACCCCCAATGGCTCGCAGCACCCCCTCACATGCTCGCCTGTCGGGGAGTGCGCCGCAGATTCGGACAAGCTACCCCGGGCGGCCACCGTGACCCAGTTCGACCCGGAGATCGACGAGGAGAACCAGGTCATCACTGGGACGGTCTCTTACAATCTGCCGAACGACGTTGGGGTGTGTAACGTCACAATCTACGGCCCCGGCTTCAACCAGCTATGGTCGTGGGACGGAGAGGGCGCTCAGCTCACGGACGGCAACCACGAGACGGACGAGTTCGAGATCTCGGCCCCGATCGCCAATGGAGTGATCCTGTGTGCCAGCCAGTACTGCGCCGTGATCTCCACGAGGCAGACGGACGCGGAGGGTCCGCTGAACCGGGGTCTGGTGCCGAAGTGGTACGTGCCGGCTGGCTTGTCCCTGGCGCCAGGGGGCATCGAGTTGTACGATGTGGAGTTCGTTGATCCCAAGATCCAGATGTACTGGCCGGTGCGGCCGAACATCGCGGGATACCAGCACCCCGACCCAGACCACTGCGGCGCTGACGAGGCCATCGGCCGCGAGGGCCCCAATGACCGTACGCCGGAGTGGACAACGTACGCAGTTCCGCAGGAGCACTTCACCAAGCACCCCTACTACGGGAAGCCGGAGTACTTCATGTATGCGACGGACCAGCCGAAGCGCGAGCCGGCGGCCTTCGTCAGGGACACTCACGTCCCTCTGAAGGCCCGGCTCATCGGCGTCCCTGACGGCCAGATCTGGGTCAAGGCGACCGGCACCCTAAGTCATAGCAAACAGGCGGGTAAAGTTGGCAAGCCGGGATCCGATATTGGTTGCCCGAATAGAGCATCCGAGGTGATGTCGGATGCGCAAGCGGACCCGAGA